>Ga0209987_10000392_pt1 | contig 22938 bp, 16 predicted proteins | sample N074metaG_FD_182134 | JGI IMG/M metagenome (GOLD analysis project Ga0209987, IMG submission 182134) | Deep subsurface microbial communities from Kermadec Trench to uncover new lineages of life (NeLLi) - N074 metaG (SPAdes) (version 2) | ecosystem: Environmental > Aquatic > Marine > Ocean trench...
TACCAAAGGTCCTTATTATTGACCCATAGAGATCGCGCGGGCGATCCGTCGGGCCAGGGGGCGGGCAGGAGGGGAGCCGCAGGCGATGTGGGTCATCGGCAAGGCTTCCCGACGCCGCAAGGGAGTTCCCTGCCGGATCGGCCGCGCGACCGGAACGGCGGCTTCCCCAAATCTTGTGGACGGGGGCTTTCGGCCAAGGGGGCGGACAGCGTCGCCCATGGCTCGCGGTGCCGCGCACCGCCACGCCACGCGCTCCTTGCCGAAAGCCTTGGGCCAAAAGACTGGGGGAAGCCGTCTCTATGAGTCAATATTAAGGACCTTTGGTATCAGCCCAGCGCCACTTCCTTGCCGAGATGCAGGAGCGCCACGCCGAGGATGACGCAGCCGATACCGGCGAATTGAATCGGCGTAAGACTCTCGCGAAAGATAAAGTATGCCGCGATCGCGGTAATCACGATGGTTCCGCTGACCACCGTGGGTATGACCAAGTTCGCCGCCATCGGCTTTATGGCGCCGACGCCCCCGAACAGATAGAAATAGGCGATCTCCGCGCCACCGATACACAGGCCGGCGGCGGCGGCCCAGATATACGCTCCCCAGGTCAATTGCAGCACCTGTCCGCCCCGGATCAGCGCGATCGACAGGAATAAGATCGAGGTCGTCAACGCGGCAATCTGCAGGCAAATCGTCGCCACGATGGTCGAGGTCGCCGACGCCGGCACGTGAGCGGCGGAAACCTTGATAAGCAGGTTGTAGCCCGCATAGAGCGTCGTGACGGTTACGAGAAGCAGCAGGCCAGCCATCGTGTCATCCCTCCAAAACCCTCGAACCAATAGATCTAGGGTCTTATCGTCTAGGTTCGTTTAATCCACGACGATAAGTCCTACGGCGCCGGGGCGGCTTCGCCGGCGCCCGCCACGGCGCTGTTTAGCGCGTCTTCCGGCGCGTCGTCGAACGAGCCGTAGTTGAGTGCGTAAAGCCCGGCGTAAAGGCCGCCGGCGCCAACCAATTCGTCATGGGTGCCGGTTTCCACCACGCTGCCATGCTGCAGTACGATGATGCGGTCGGCGTTGCGCACCGTCGCCAGCCGATGCGCGATGATGATGCCGGTGCGATTTTCCAGCAGCTTTCGCAGCGCCGCCTGGATCTGCAGCTCGGTAAAGGAATCGATATTCGCGGTCGCCTCGTCGAGCACCAGAATACGCGCATCCGCGACCAGGGCGCGGGCGAAGCTGAGAAGCTGGCGCTGGCCCAGCGACAGGTTGCGGCCTTGCTGTTCGAGCAGTGTGTCATAGCCCTTCGGCAGCCGGGTGATGAATTCATGGGCGCCGACAACGCGCGCCGCGCGCTCTACGTCTTCGTCGCTGGCATCCGCGGCGCGGAACCGGATATTGTCGCGCACGCTGCCGGTAAACAGGAACGGATCCTGCAGCACCATGGCGATGTGGCGGCCCAGGGCCGGAATCGCATAGTCCCGCACGTCGCGCCCGTCGATCGTCACCGTGCCTTCCCAGGTTTCGTAGAAGCGGTGCAATAGCGAGGTGATGCTGGTCTTGCCGGACCCGGTGGGGCCGACCAGCGCCACGACCTCGCCCGGCGCGACCGTGAAATTGATGTCCTTCAGCACCGGTTGATTTTTCGCGTAGCCGAAGGTCACGTTGCGGAATTCGACCGCGCCCACGATCGTCGCGGGATCGGCGGCGCCGGGCCGGTCGGCGATGGTGAGCGGCACGTCCAGCACTTCGAAGATGCGTTGCCCCGACGCCATGGCGCGCTGCATCACGCTGTATTGGATGGTCAGCGAACGGATCGGATCGAAGAACCGCTGGACGTAAAACAGGAACGCCACCATCACGCCGACATCGAGCGCGTCGTCCAGCACCATGGTGCCGCCGACCACCACGACGATGGCCATGGCGCCGCCGGTCAGCGTGTCGACGATGGGCACCATGATCTGGGCAAGCCGGGCCGAGCGCAGATGGGCGCGCAGGTTTTCCCGCGCCTTGTCACCGTAAAGGGTGGAATTGACCGCCTCGCGCCCCATGCCCTGCACGGTGCGCACGGCGTGGATGCCCTCGGCCAGCGCGCCGTTGGCGCTGGCGTTGGTCTCCCGTGCGCGGCGGAAGGCGCGCCGTGCCCGCGGCAGCCAGATCAGCCGAACGATCAACAGCGTCGGCACCACCGACAGGGTCAGCAGCCCGAGATGGAAATCGAGCGCCAACAAAATGACCACGATGCCGAGCAGCAACACCAAGTCGCCGAATGCGGTAATCGAGTTTTCCAGAAACTCCTGCAGTGAGTTCACATCGCCCTGCAGGCGCGACATCATGCGCCCGACCTCGGTCTTGTCCATGAAACTCAACGCGACCCATTGCAGATGGGCGAACATGGCCCGCCGGATATCGAAGATGACGCGTTCGCCGACCAGCGCTATGAGCCGGTCCTGGGTCCAGTTGGCGGCATAGTTGACGACGATGACGGCGCCGAACGCGGCAATCGCCAGCAGCAGCGGCAAGTCGCCGCCGCGCCCGGGCAACAGCACCTCGTCGATGGCCATTCGAATGATCAGCGGAATCGACAGTTGGGTGCCGGTGAACGCCAGAACAGCGATGAGCGCGACATAGATTCGCCACCGGTACGGCCTGACGAATTCGAAAAAGCGCCGCACCACGCGACCGTCGTAGGCGGCGCCGAACATCTCCTCGTCGCGGCTGATTTGCGAGCCGACTACCGCGTGGGGCGGCCGCACGTTCGGCTCATCCGCCGCCGTTCTTTGCCGGGCTGCCGTCATTCCGCCGCTCCGGCGATGGCCGGCGGGCCGGCCGCGCCGTCGTCAATGGATTGCAGGGCGAACAGGGCGGCGTAACGCCCGCCGATCGACATCAACCTGTCGTGAGTTCCGCGCTCGACCACGCGGCCGCGCTCGAGAAACAGGATCTCGCCGGCATGGCGCAGCGTGCCCAACCGGTGCGATACGATAATCGTGGCGCAGTCCGTGGTGGTCTGTTGCAAGGCTTGGCGAATTCGAAGTTCGGTGCCGGCGTCGATGGCGGCCGTCGAGTCGTCGAGCACCAGCACCACCGGATCCAGCATTACGGTGCGTGCGATGGCGATGCGCTGCTTCTGCCCGCCGGAAAGCGACACGCCGCGCTCGCCCACCAAGGTGTCGTAACCCTCGGGCAGCGTCTCGATGAAATCGCCGATCTGGGCCTGGGACGCGGCTTCGGCGATTCCCGCATCGTCGACCCAGGGATCGCCATAGGCAATATTGTTGTCGAGCGCCGAGGTAAACAGGAACGGATCCTGGGGCACCACGCGTACCGATTGGCGCAACGAGTCCAGCGTCACGTCCCGGATGTCCTGACCGTCGATCGTGATGCGCCCGCTACTGACGTCGTAGTGGCGCGCCAACAGGTGGGCGATGGTCGATTTTCCGCTGCCCGGCGGGCCGACGATGCCGAGCGCCTGGCCCCTGCGCAATTCGAACGACACGGCGTGCAGCACAGGCGGCGCGCCCTCGCCACCATAGCCGAACGACACGCTCTCGAAGCGCAGCGTGCCATCCGAGACCGCCAGTGGCGTGGCATCGGCGCGCTCGGCGATTTCGGACTCGAGGTCGAGGACGGCGAACAGCCTTGCGCCGCAGGTCGAGGCGCGGGCGAAGGAGTTCACCACCATGCCAAGTTGGCGCACCGGTTGCTGCAGGATGGTCATGAAGGCAAGGAATTCGGTCAGCGTGCCGACCGTAATCGTGCCATCGAGAACGCGCAGCCCGCCGACCCACAGCACCAGGCCCATGGCGGTGAAAAAGGCGAACGTCATGGCGCAGACGGAGGCGACGCGCAGCCGGATGCGCCGGTTCGAAAGCGCCAACGCTTCATCGGAAGCGAGGTCGTATTTTTTCAGTTCATGGCGCTCCGCACCGAAGGCTCGGACCACGCGGATGCCGGTAAGGTTCTCATCCATGATCCGGCCAAGCACCGCCAGCCGGTCCTGCAGCGACAGCCACAAATGGCGCAGGCGAAGCCGGACGGTCGCGGCATTCCAGGCCACGAAGGGGACGAAGCTGAGGCTCAGCGCGCCCAGCACCGGATCGGCGGACAGCAGTATCCAGCCGCCGGCGCAGATCAGCATGGCGAGCAGCAGCACCCGCAAAACGCCGGTATTGACGAACATGCGCACGCCTTCAAGGTCCAGCATGCCGCGCGTGATCAACTCGCCAGTATGCACCCGGTCGTGAAACGAAAAGCTGAGATGCTGCAGTTTGTCGTAGAATGCGATGCGCAGATCGTAGGCCAGATGGTGGCCGATCGATTCGCCGGTGTAGTTGTGCACCAGCGTGAACAGGCCGCGTAGCACCGATGCGCTCAATAATAGCACCGCGGCGGAGAACAGCGCCTCGCGCGCGGCCTCCGGTCCTGCGCTCGCGGTGCCCAGCAACCCCAGCGCGCTGTCCACCGCGTCGCCCAGAGCTTGTGGGATCAGAAGCTGGAACGCGGCGGCGGCAAGGGTCGCGGCGACGGCAATGGCGACTCTGAGGCGATTGCGCAGGGCGATGCGAACGATGCGCCACAATATGCGAAAATCGTCGCGCTGGCCGCGATACGCGTCGGCCGGAAGGCCGCCATAGCTGCGCGCGTTCACCTTCGATCGGCCGGTCGGGATCGATCCGGCAGGTCGCGCCGCCGAAGCTCTATCGCCGGGAGATGTCACGCGCCTGAGCCCGCCATGAAGACCGTACCCCTTCCGCCCGGCACGGTGGCACGATGGCGGTTTCAGTATTCTTTCCGGATACCAAACAAGATAAGGGCTCGGCCCGCGACTCTCAATCGTGGAGGCGGTCTACGCACGAATTGGGCCGAATCTCATCTGACCCGGGACCGCCGCCGAACTCCGGCAGTTTCGCGAGTATTCCGGCAGTTTCGCGAGTATAAGGCACCGGGAAGGAAATTTATCGGAACCTATCGGAGGTATTTGGGGGATTGCCGCGTAACCCAGCGCCCCGGTCCTGATGAGACAGATGGCCCCGATCCGCTGATTTTGCCGCGGAAATATGACGACCCGGCGCTCCATAGGGCCGATTCGCCCAAGAAAAATAATTAGAAGGGGGCCAAAGTCCTGATTGTCTTGAAATTCAGTTTCGTGCGATCATTGTTGGATTACGTGTAGGCGCTGTGTTAACCCTGGAAGGACCGCTTATGCCCAAGGGGCAATGTGGAACTCGTGATTGGATAGCCAACAACGAATAATCGTTGAGAAACAGGAGGCTAGAGACATGACACCTAAGAAATTGGGACTGCTGCCACTCGCCGCGCTTGCGCTGGTGATGCTGCAGGCCGGCACCGCGGCCGAGGCACTGGCCGCGGCTTGTCCCGCCGTTACCGTGGCCAAGGACATGGGAATTGCGGGGAAGTACCCGCAGCAGTTCGAGCTGGCCGAGTTCGAGAAACTGGCCGGCTGCAAACTGACGTTTCAGGAGAATCCGGCGATCGGCAAGCTGAACGGCATGATCGTCGGCAATGCGTCGTTGCCGCCGCTGGCCGATCGTCTGCCGGATGAGCCGTTGGTCGTGACGCCCTATGACGCCATCGGAAAATACGGCGGCGTTTTCGATATGATTTCGAATAACACGGAAGCCGGCACATCCGACTTGCTGTCCACGCGTCATGTGAATCTGGTGCGCTTTTCCGATGATCTGACGACGATCGTTCCGAACATCGCCAAGAGCTGGTCCTGGAATGATGATTTTACACAGCTAACCTTTAAACTGCGAAAGGGCCATAAATGGTCTGACGGCGCTCCATTCACGGCTGATGATGTCGTGTTCTGGTATCACAACCTGAACATGGACACGAACGTCTTTGAAAAACCAAAAAGCTTCATGCTCGCCGGTGACAAGCCCTGGAAAGTCGAAGCCCTCGACCCGCAAACCGTTCGCTTTACGACAGAGGTACCCTATCCGGGATTGTTGTCGCATTTTGCCTCCCATTATGCTCAGGCTTTCCAGCCTAAGCATTTCCTGGGACAGTTCCATCCGGACATCAATCCAGACGCGGACAAAGTCGCCAAGGCGGCTGGGTTTGAGTCTGGTTACGAGTTGCTGCTGTTTTATTACGGCTCATCGGATTGGACGGATGTTCCATCGCCCATGCTCAGGGATCCTACCAAGCTGTCTAAGTTGCCGGCCAATATCCAGCCTTCGCTGGAGTCGTTTATTACCGTGGCCGACACCACCGAGGGACGGCACTATGTCGCCAATCCGTACTTCCACATGGTCGATACGGCCGGCAATCAGTTGCCCTACATCAACGAGCAGGACGAAACCTACATCAACGATAACGAAGTGCGTATCCTGAAAGCGATTAACGGCGAGTATGACTATAAGTACCAGTCACTAACTCTTCCTGACGCGCCAATTCTCATGGATAATCAGGAGAAGGGTGGTTACACAATCGAGCTGATTCCGCCAATTTCGTCGTCCGTTATTGGCATTAACGTAACGTCCGCCGACGAAGAAAAACGTAAGGTTTTCAGCAACATTAAGTTCCGTCAGGCGATGTCCATAGCGATGAATCGTGACGAAATTAACGAAGTTGCCTACTACGGTCTTGGCAAAGCCGTTCAGTACACCGGCTTTAGCCCGGTACCGGACTTTGTCGATCCCAAGTGGGAAAACTATTTCATCAAGCATGATGCGGCTAAGGCCAAAAGCCTGCTTGATGAAATCGGGGTCGTTGACAAAGACGGTGACGGCTTCCGAGATCTTCTCAATGGCAGCAAGCTGGTTGTGAACATCCAGTATGCAACACAGGGCATACCCGGTGCTGTTGTCGAACTGATCGCCCAACACTGGAATGATGTTGGTATCAAAACCATCTTCAAGGAAGTTACACCGGATGAGTATCGTTCAGCCCAATCGGCGAATGAACTGGACGTAACGATGTGGACAACAAGTCAACCACTTGCGATTCATCTGGGTAACAACGACCTGTTCCTGCCTCCCTTCAACACCTATTTCTCGATGACCAACGGCCTATTATGGAAACAGTACATTGATAGTAATGGCGCAAATGGCCTTAAGCCTCCACAATTCGTTGATGACCTGAAGGACGGCATTAACGAATTACAGGCGGCAGTTGCCGGTACGCCTGAATCCAATGCTGCTGTTAATAAACTCGTCTCGAACATGGCTGAGAACCTGGTGTTTTTCGGAATTATCCTGGCTCCAGGGCCGGTTTATCACCGCAATGCTCTGAAAAACTTCCCAACTTTCAAGACAGCATCCTATGAGTTCTACCGGACCTATCCCTACCGGGGTCCTCAGTGGTATCTCGATGAATAGATGCTAGTCTTCTGAAAATTGTGCCGGGCGTCGGTGACGCCCGGCATGGTTTCCGCCTGTTGAATTAAGAAGCTCGATGGCGCACTAAAAAAAACGGGGATAAGGGACTTAATCCGATGCTTCGATTTGGCCAATTTGTCATCACAAGATTCTTTTTGGCCATCGTCACGTTGTTGACTGTTTCCTTTATTGTTTTCACATTAATGGAGATGGTTCCCGCGAACTGCGCCGAGCGTTACCTTTCCTATAAGAGCTTTCAGGGCGGGCAAATCAGTCAAGAGGATATTGCCGCGGAAGAACGTCGGCTGGGCCTCGATAAACCTTATGTCATTCGTTGGGCCAGTTGGGTCGGGAACGTCTTTTTCAGAGGCGATTTCGGTGATAGTTGCATCCTTCGTGTCAGTATTAACCAGCTGCTTGGCCAAAAATTCTTGCTTTCTCTGGGTATCTGCCTGACGGCCCTGATCCTCGCCTACTCCATTGCCATACCGGCCGGAATAATGTCGGCGTCTTCAAGTAACCCCTATCTCAATAACTCAATTCGTTTTGTCAGTTATATGGGATTGGCGATGCCGAATTTCCTGTTGGCGCTGATGATAATGTTGGTTTCCACCATTCTCTTCGGCGACAGCCTGACGGGGTTATTCAGTAAGGAGTTCAGGGATGCCGCCTGGTCCTGGGCGCGGGTCAGGGATTTTGCGTCGCGGGCCTGGTTGCCGATCTTTATTTTGGGCTGGTCGGCCACGGCCTTCGCGCTGCAAACCGTGCGGGCCTTGATGGCCGACGAAAATGGAAAACTCTACGTTACCGCGGCCAAGGCCCGCGGCGTGTCCGGAAAACAATTGCTAATGCGGTATCCGGCGCGTCACGCACTGGCGCCCATCATCAATTCCTTGGGGTTCGATCTGAACCGGGTGTTCAACGAACTCCCCATCGTCGCCTTGATTCTGGTGCTGACGGAATCGGGCGCGCTGCTGATTGAGGCCCTGGCGCGCTCCAACGACCAACAGCTCGCGGGCGCCATCATTTTCATGCTCACGGCTTCGATCGTCACCATGAACTTTATCACCGATATTCTCCTGGCCCTAATCGATCCCCGGATCTGGAAAAGTGTCATGGGCGGAGGGTGACATCATGACTGATACAGCTCGCACCGCATTGTCAGACGATGCTGCCCTGGCGGAACAAAAGCGCAAGGAAGCCTATTTTACCGCCGGTCAACTGCAACTGATCTGGGCCCGCTTCAAGAGAAACCGATCCGCCATGGTGGGGGGGCTCGTTCTGATGTCCTTGATCGGCATGGGCATATTCGCGCCATTCCTGTCGCCCTATGACCCGACCATCGCGGGGCGGGACAAGACGTACCAGAACGGGGCCCCGCAAATACCCTATTTTTGGGACGAGAACGGCTTTTCGTTCCGGCCGTTTATCTATTCCTATAGTCGGGCGCGGTCCGCGGCGACCAATTTCCGTTGGGTCAGTACGGTCGACAAGGATAAACGCCGCTACCTGCAGCTGTTCGTTACGGACTGGGAATACCACATGATGGATCTACACCTGGATTTGCCAGGTGATATTTTCGACATCAATGTCCAATTACTCAAATCGACCACTCACTTATTTGGCGTCGATGAAGGTCAAATCCATCTATTCGGCACCGACAGCCCCGGCAAAGACATTTTTTCCAGGACACTGCACGCCATTTACACCTCGCTCGCGGTGGGAACCATCGGCGTTTTCATCGCCTTCGTTCTGGCCCTGGTGATTGGCGGCCTGTCAGGCTATTACGGTGGCTGGATCGACTCGGTAATCCAGATGGTCACCGACGCAGTCCGAACCGTGCCGGCAATTCCTTTGTTCATGGCCCTGGCGGCGTTTGTGCCGGATGAATGGAGCGCCGAACTCCGCTTTCTCTTTATCTCCATCATATTGGGATTGATTGGCTGGCCGACCCTGGCCCGGCGCGTGCGCACCCACTTGCTGACCGAGCGATCGCAGGATTACGTCTTGGCGGCGCAGCTCTGCGGCGCCTCGCCCGGCCATGTCATCCGCAAGCATTTGCTGCCTAGTTTCACCAGCTACATCATCGTCGATCTGGTGATTTCGTTCCCCTACATGGTGCTCAGCGAAACCGCGCTCAGCTTCATTGGCCTGGGCCTCAAGGACCCGGTCAACTCACTTGGCGTGATGCTGCAGAACGTCACTAAGGCGGATGTCCTGTTGAACTACCAGTGGTACTTCATCCCGGTGATTTTCTTCATGGCGCTGGTCATGGCTTTTGTTTTCGTCGGCGACGGGTTGCGCGACGCGGCAGACCCCTATGGGGGACACGATTAATGAGTAGCCCGCTTATCAAAGTTGAAAACCTGACCCTGCAGTTCAAGACAGACGAAGGTTTGATCACCGCCGTCGATAACGTGTCCTTCGAGGTGGCGCCCGGTGAAATCATGGGTCTGGTCGGTGAATCGGGGTCCGGTAAATCGGTGACAGCCAAATCGCTGATGAAACTCAACCCTGGCAACGCGGTCTATTCGCCGGAAAGCCGGATTACCTTGACCACCGACGGCGAAGACTTTGATGTCCTCAGCCTGAAAACCGACCGCGATTTGAAGGTCGTGCGCGGTGGGGCGATTTCCATGATTTTCCAGGAGCCCATGGCGAGCTTTGCGCCGGCCATCACAATCGGCGATCAAATGGTGGAACAACTCCTGCTGCACAGCAACATGAACAAAATGCAGGCCCACGACTTTTCCATTGAGATGCTTGAGCGGGTCGGCATTTCCGACGCGCCGACGCGTTTTGGACAATATGCCTTCGAGTTTTCCGGCGGCATGCGCCAGCGTGCCATGATCGCCATGGCGCTTTCGACCAAACCCAAGCTCTTGATCGCCGACGAGCCGACAACGGCGCTCGACGTCACTATTCAAGCCCAGGTCATCGACCTGATGAAGGACCTTGTTAACGAATTCGGCATGGGGATCCTTTTCATCACCCACGATCTTGGCGTTATCGCGCAAACCGCCGACAACGTCTCCGTGATGTATCTGGGCAAGCTTATCGAGACCGGCTCGGTCCGCCAGGTGATCCGAGATCCGGCCCATCCCTACACCCAGGGACTGCTGAATGCGATCCCGAAACTGGAACAGCTCGATGTGCCGTTGACACCGGTGCCCGGCGATATCCCGAGCCCTCTCGACCGGCCGACCGGCTGCGTATTCCATACGCGATGTTCGCAAATGATAGTGGGCAGATGCGACGCCGACATCCCGACCCCGACCACATTGAGCGAGGGCCACGTGGCGTCGTGTTTTGTCGCCCAATACGGTCCTGGCGGCGTGGCGGAGGCCTCGGCATGAACGGAGAAACACCCCTTATCTCCGTCAAAGGCCTGTCGGTGCATTTCGGTCTCGGCCGCAAGCTGTTTGGCGAGCAGAAAGTTGTCCGTGCCGTCGAAAATATTTCGCTCGATATCCCGAAGGGCTCCTTCTTCGGCTTGGTCGGCGAAAGCGGGTCCGGCAAGACGACGTTTGGCCGCGCCATCCTGCAGGCCGCCCCCATCACGAAGGGAACCATTGCCTATAATGATGGCGAGGTCGACTACGACGTCGCCTCACTCGGTAAGCTTGATCTGAAGGACTACCGCAAGCGGGCCCAATTGATCTTCCAGGATCCTTACGCGGCGCTGTCGCCCCGTATGACCGTGCGCGATATTATCGCCGAGCCCCTTGAGGTCATGGGCCTGACGGCATCGCGCAAAGAGACGGATAGGCGGGTGCGTGAAATGGCCGCCAAATGCCGGCTCAATCTGGAACATCTGCGGCGCTTTCCACACGCGTTCTCAGGCGGCCAGCGCCAGCGCATATCCATTGCCCGGGCATTGGTTTGCCAGCCCAAGTTCCTGGTCGCCGACGAAAGCGTCGCGGCGCTCGACGTCTCGATCCAGGCGGACATTCTTAATCTTTTGAAGTCCCTGACCGAGGAACTGGGAATCACGTTTCTGTTTATCAGCCACGACCTCAGCGTGGTTGCCCATATTTGCGATCATGTGGCGGTGATGTATTTGGGGCGCCTGGTCGAGACGGCGCCGACCCGCGAGTTGTTCGCGGCGCCGCGCCACCCTTATACCAAGGCACTTCTGTCGGCGATTCCGTCCCTGGACCCGGATAACCGCGGACAGGCGCAGAAGCTGGAGGGCGAAATTCCCAGTCCCACCAATCCGCCGCCCGGCTGCAAGTTCCAAACCCGTTGCCCGCACGCCATCGATATTTGCCGGTCAGAGGAACCCATGCTGTCACAACTCGGGGTTGAACACGACGTCGCCTGCCACAGGTGGGAGGAACTGTTCGAGGATCAAGCCCCCAGCATCGTGTCGGCTCAAGTGCCCGAGGCCAGACCCGTGTCTGAGCCCGTGCCCGTGCCCAAGCCCAAGCCCGAGCCGGCGCCGGCGGCCGAAGAGGAGCCGGTGGCGCCGGAAGTGCTGGCCAATGAACTCGCTAGATTGCGCAGAAAAAACCGTATCGCTATCGCGGTTAGCATATTCGCGTTGCTAGCGCTCCCATTTGCCTGCGCTATGTAAACCGCGGTAAACCGCGCGTTTTGATCGCGCTGCGAGGTGGAAAAGCCCAAATGGCGCGCGCTCGACGACGATTATTCCGTTTCCTGTCACTTTTCCGAAGAGTTAACCCTTTAAAGTGTACGAATTAGTTATAGATGTTTCCTGTCTCCCCTCACGGGGAAGGGCAAACACCGGATCATGGGTTGACCGGAGGCTGGGTCATGAACGCAGCAATGAACGTCCTCTTCATCACGGCGGATCAGTGGCGCGGCGATTGCCTTTCGGCGCTGGGCCACCTTTGTCTCAAAACCCCGAACCTGGACCGTCTCGCCCGAGACGGTGTGCTGTTTCACCAGCATTACGCCCAGGCCACGCCTTGCGGGCCGAGCCGGGCTAGTCTTTATACCGGACTGTACCTTCATAACCACCGGGCGGTCGCGAACGGCACGCCGCTGGATGCGCGGCACACCAACGTTGCATTGGAAGCCCGCAAAGTGGGGTACGAGCCGGCGCTGTTCGGCTACACCGACATCAGCCCGGATCCGCGCACTCTGGTGCCGGGCGATCCGGCGCTGCGCAACTACGAAGGTTTACTGCCCGGCATGACGCCGGTGGTGATGTTGAAGGACGACCAGTTGTCATGGCTGGCCGATCTGAATGCCAAGGGCTACGACGTTCCGCCGGGAAAAAAAGAAGTCTTCCGCCCGAAGGCGGACTTTCCCGGTGCCGCCGAGCGCGGCCCGACCTTTGCGCCGGCGCGATATCGTGCCGAGGACAGCAATACGGCGTTCCTGACCGGCGAAGCGATCAAGTACATCTCGGTGCGGCAGGACCAACCCTGGTTCGTGCATATCTCCTATCTGGCGCCCCACCCCCCTTTCGTCGCGCCGGAGCCGTACCACGCACTCTACGATCCGGCCGATGTTCCGCCGCCGTTGCGCGCGGCGAGCCCCGAGATCGAGGCCGAACAACACCCCTGGCTCGCTTTTCGCATCTCCAACCCGGAGGGCAGCGGTTGCACCTTCGGCGCGACCGCCGCCGACAATCTCTCGCTCTCGGAGAGCGACCTGCGTCAGTTACGCGCTACTTATTACGGCATGATGAGCGAAGTGGACGCCCAGATCGGGCGCCTCATCGAGCACCTCAAATCGACCGGCGAATACAAGAGGACGCTCATTGTCTTCGGCTCCGATCATGGCGAGCAGTTGGGCGATCATTGGATGTTCGCCAAATACAGCTATTTCGACGAGTCCTTCCGAATTCCCCTGATCGTGCGCGACCCGCGCCGGTCGGCGGATGGCGGGCGGGGCCGCGTCGTCGAGGCATTTACCGAAAACGTCGACGTCATGCCGACCATCCTGGACTGGCTGGGCGCCGAGGTCCCGGCTGCCTGCGACGGCGAGTCGCTGCTGCCTTTCTGCCGCGGCAAAACCGACCCTGGCTGGCGCCGCGAGGTCCACTGGGCCTACGACTTCCGCAATGTCTCCGACCCCAAATTCGAACGGGCCTTTGGCCTGACCTCCGATCAATGCACGATGAACGTGATCCGCGGCGAGCGCTACAAGTACGTTCATTTCACCGCCCTGCCGCCGCTGTTATTCGACCTCGAAGAAGATCCGGCGGAGTTCCGAAATCTCGCCGATGATCCAGCCTCCCAGGGCCTGATGCTGGAATACACTCAGAAGATGTTGAGTTGGCGCATGACCCACGACGAGCGCCGCCTAACCAACACAAAAATCACGCCCGCCGGGATCGTCGAACGACACGGCTCACGCCTGTAACAGGGACAGCCTCCGGGTTTTATTGTCGAGGCGCCATCGCAAATGCAATTGCGATCTATGATGAGCGCATCGCCCTTTCGAACCCGATCGAATTCCGTATATAGTGGGAACCCAAATATAGTGGGAACCCAAAAAAACGCGCCCAATAAACCGTTTCAGGGAGGTAATATCATGCCGAAAATTCAATCCAATTTCAGAGTTGCCTTGCGCAGCGCGCTGGCACTGGCAACCGTCGTCTCGCTAGCCTTCGTCGTGGGCGGCGCCAAGGCTGCCGAACCGGTTAAGCTCGGACTGGTCGCGGCGCTGTCGGGTCCGTCCGCGCAGTCCGGCGAGGCGATCACACGTGGGCTCACAATCGCAATGGACGAGATCAACGCGGCGGGCGGCATACTCGGCGGCCGCAAGATCGAACTCATTCGCCGCGACGATGAATCGAGCCCACCGAAGGGAATCATCGCGGCGCGCGAATTGATCTTCAAGGAGAAGGTTGCGGCCTTCTTCGGCGGCATCGATTCGCCGGTGTCGCTGGCCATCGTGCCGCTGGCCAATAAGTCGAAGGTGCCGTTCATGGGCGAATGGGCGGCGGCCACGCCGATCACCCGCAATAATGCGAACCCGAACTACGTGTTCCGGGTCTCGGCGGTCGACGCCATCGTCGATATCAAGCTGCTGCAGTACGCCAAGAAGACTTTCGGCGCCAAAAAAGCGGGCCTGATGCTGATCAACAATCCTTGGGGCGAATCCAACGAGAAAGGATTGAAGGCGGCGGAAAAGATCGTTGACGGCATCGAGATCGTCGGTGTCGAAAAATTCGAGAACGGCGACGTCGACATGATCCCGCAACTGACGCGCAACAAGGATGCCGGCGCCGACGTATTGATTCTCGTCACCAACGCGCCCCCCGGCGCGCAGATGATGAAGTCGCGCGAGCGCATGGGCTGGGACGTGCCGGTGGTCTCCCACTGGGGCATTTCGGGTGGCCGCTTCCCCGAACTCGCCGGCCCGACCGCGGGCGATGCCCACTTCGTGCAGACTTACAGCTTTTTCGGCAAGCAAAGCGCCACCGGCCAGCGGGTGCTCGACGCCCTAATCGCGAAGTTCCCCAAGATCAACGATGCCAGCGACGTTTTCTCGCCGGTCGGAACCGCCAATGCCTATGACGCCATGCACCTGATGGCCAAGGCCATCGATCAGGCGGGCAGCACGGACGGCGACGCGATCCGCAAGGCGCTGGAATCGCTTGGCCGCCACGAGGGTTTGATCAAGACCTACGACAAGCCCTTCTCGCCGGATAACCACGACGCGCTCAACGAAAACGACTACATCATGGTCCGTTTCGTGGATAAGAAGATCACGCCGGTCGAATAAGTCTCAGGCATATCGGGCGGCCTCACGTTGAAAGACCTGGGGCCGCCCGGTTTCTGTGGCGTCTGACGCGCCCGCCGCGGCGCAGCTCGCGGCGTTGGGCCAGCGGACCTTTGGTATAACCCATGCTGATTCCATCGGCGATCATTACCGGACTCGGCCTCGGCAGCATGTACGGGCTGCTGGCTCTCGGGTTTTACGTAACCTACGCCGTTTCCAACACGGTCAATTTCGCCCAGGGCAGCGCCATGATGCTGGGCGCGGTGCTTACTTTCAGCTTCGCGGTGACCCTGGGTTGGCCTATGTGGGTCGCGATCGTGGCGTCGCTCGCGCTGTGTGCGCTATGGGGGATTCTGGTCGAGCGCGTGGGGGTCCGCCCCTTCGCGAGCCGGGGCTCCGACACCTGGCTGATGGCGACCGTGGCCCTGGGCATCATCCTGGAAAACACGGTCCTGTTTACCTTCGGCAAAGACCCGCGCGGCATGCCGCCCTCTCCGCTGACCACGGAGTCGTTCTATATCGCCGAACTTAAGATCCAGCCGCTGCAAGTGGTCATTCCCGCGGTAGGCCTGGCGATCGCCGTCGCTCTCCATCTTTTTTCGCACCGCACGAAGTACGGCAAGGCCCTGCTCGCCGTGGTCCAAAATCCGGATGCCGCCCGCCTCATGGGCATCAACGTCACCGCCGCCATCGTGATCACCTATGCCCTTTCCGGGCTGTTCGCCGGAATCGCGGGCGTGCTCATCGCGCCGCTGTTCATCATCTCCTCGACCATGGGCACGCTGTTCGGCATCAAGGCATTCGCGGTCGCCATCCTGGGCGGCATCACCAACGCCTGGGGCGTGATGGTGGCCGGCCTGGTCTACGGTCTGGCCGAGGCCCTGATCACCGCGGTCTTCGGCTCGACCTACACGCAGATCGTCACCTTCACGCTGATTATCGTGGCTCTGGCGATCCGGCCCCACGGCTTGTTTGGCCGCGCCGAGGTGAAGAAGGTATGAGAACCCTCAATCGCCTGGGGCTCGCCGCCTTCTTGGCCGCCACCGTGGCCGCGACCATCGTCGCCGACGGATACCAGATCTACATCATCGTCTTGGTTGGATTGACCGCCATGGTCGGCGTCGGCCTCAATATTCTGCTCGGCCTCACCGGCCAGATTTCACTCGGCCACGTGGGATTCTACGCGATCGGCGCTTATGTCTCCTCGATCCTGACGGCGACGCTCGGTTGGAGTTTTTGGATCGCCTTTCCTCTCGCCGGCCTGGTCGCCGGCGCCGCGGGATTCTTGCTGTCCATACCGGCGCTGAGGGTGCGAGGGCCCTATCTCGCCATGGTCACCATCGCCTTCGGCTTCGTGGTCGAGCAGGGAGCGGCCGAATGGAAGGGAGTCACCGGCGGCTGGAACGGGATGATGAACATCCCGCTGCCTGAAGCTTTCGGGTATGTCTTCTTGGAGCGAGACATCGGGCTCATGGTGGTCGCGCTGGCCGCGATCGCCGTGTTCCTGTTCGCGCGCCTCGCCGCCAGCCCGTGGGGCATGGCCATGCGCGCGGTCCGCGATTCGGAAATCGCCGGGCAGTCTCTCGGACTCAACCCCGTGTTCATCCGCGTCATGGCCTTTATCCTGTCCGCCGTTTTGGCCGGTCTTGCCGGGTCCATCTTCGCCACCATTTCCAATTTCATCAGCCCCGAGTCGTTTCCCTTCTTCCAATCCATCGTTTTTCTGCTGGTCGTTATTATTGGGGGCGTGGAAACCGTTCTCGGCCCCGTCATTGGCGCCATAATCGTGGTGCTGTTGCCAGAGTTCCTGTCCTTTCTCGCCGAGTACCGCCTGTTGTTCGTCGGCATTTTGCTGCTCGTCATCCTTCTGGTCACACCCGATGGTGTCGTCGGCACGATTGGGCGCTGGTTCGCCAGGCCGGACGAACGCAAAGTGCGCGCCGGCACCCAAGACATTCGGGCATTTTTGGCCGCGCGTGGGTCCGGCCAGGCGTTGACCATCGAAGACCTTCGAATATCCTTCGGCGGCGTGCATGCGGTGGCCGGCGTCAGCCTGACCGCCCGCGCCGGAGAGGTAACCAGCATCATCGGCCCCAACGGCGCCGGCAAAACGACCCTGCTCAATCTGATGGGTGGGTTCTACAAGCCCGATTCCGGCGCGGTGAAACTGGGCGCGCGCGACCTGGCCGGTCTTCCGTCCCATGCCCTGGCGCGCGCCGGCATCGGGCGTACCTATCAAACCACACAGCTGTTTTCGCGGATGTCGGTGCTCGACAATCTGCTGATCGCCCTCAGGCGCGGCCGGCTGGGATCTATATTCTCCGCGCTGTTTCGGCCGCTGCGCGACCAGCCTAAGCGCGAGATGGCGGAAAGCCTGCTCGCCTTTGTGGGATACGATGGGCTGCTCCATCAGCCGGCCGGAGCCTTGCCCCACGTCGACAAGCGCCTGGTGGAGATCGCCCGCGCGCTCGCCACGCAGCCGAGCGTGCTGCTGCTCGACGAGCCGGCGGCCGGACTCGGCCGCGGCGATACGGAACGGGTGGCCGGGCTTCTGCGCCGCATCGCCGAGGCCGGAATCGCCGTGGTGCTGGTCGAGCACGATATGAACCTGGTCATGAGCGTCTCCGATCGCGTGGTCGTGTTGGATGCCGGTGCGCGCATCTCGGAGGGCACCCCCGCCGAGGTGCGTAACGATCCCGCGGTGCGTAAGGCCTACCTTGGCGCCGGCGCCGTCGAGGGCACCGGCCGGGCGCCGGGCTGGCGTGGCAGCGAGGACATCGTCCTCGCGGTCGACAAGGTCAGCGCCGGATACGGCGCCGCTCCGGTGCTGAACGATATCGAGCTCACCGTGCGTTCCGGTGAACTGGTGGCGGTGCTGGGCGCCAACGGGGCGGGCAAATCGACCCTCATGCGGGCGCTGAGCGGCCTGCACCGCCCCATCGACGGCGCCGTCCTGCTGCTCGGCCGCGATATCACCACCTACGCCGCCCACGGCATCGCCGGCGCCGGCCTGGTCTTGGTGCCCGAGGGCCGCCAGGTGTTTCCCGAGCTTTCCGTGGTCGACAATATCGCGCTTGGCGGGTTCGCGCGGCGCGGTTTCAACGCCGGGGCCGAGGTCGAACGCATGCTGACGCGCTTTCCGGCACTGCGCGAGCGCCGTGACAGCCGCGCCGGGTTGCTGTCGGGCGGCGAGCAGCAGATGCTGGCGATCGCGCGCGGACTGGTGGCCGGCCCGAAGGTGCTGATGCTCGACGAACCGTCCTTGGGGCTGGCGCCGGTGCTCATCAACGATCTCTATGCGGTTCTCGCCGAGTTGCGCGACGAGGGCATGACCATCCTGCTCGTCGACCAGATGGCGGCTTTGGCGCTTTCGGTGGCGGACCGCGGCTATGTCATCGAATCCGGGCGCGTCGTGCACGAGGGCTCGGCCGAGGACATCCGCAACGAGCCGGCCTTGGAGCGCGCCTACCTCGGCGATTTCGATTAGGCCGTGGATTCCGGAAAGGGAACTAGGCTAGCGGCGGCAACCGCCAAATTGCCCCAAATTGCCAGGGAAAGCCAGAATGGCTACTTTGATGGCCGGAACCGGCGGCCATCCCGGGAAGTTCAACAGCACGGATTTAGCGGGGCCTGACATGGTGAGCATCAAACCGAAAACCGTCGTGACCATGAACCTGCAAGGGACCTGCAGGAGCCATTCCCGAACCGATGTCGCGGTACGGGACAGACAGATAACGATCGACGAACCCGAAGTACGCGGCGGCACCAACCAAGGTCCCGCCCCGACCGAGACCATGCTCGCCGCCCTGATCGGCTGCACCAACGTGATCACCCATAAGATCGCGGCCAAGAACGGCGTCCGGATCGACGCCCTGTCGGTGAACGTGGAAGCCGCGTTCGATCGCCGCGGCGTCACCTTGATGGAAGAGGTCGCGGTTCCGTTTCCGGAAATCACCATGCGAATCGAGATAACCACGGACGCCGACGATTCGGCGATCGAAACGCTCAAAACCGACCTCGCAAGATTTTGCCCCGTGTCCAAGGTGATCCGGCAGTCGGGCTCAAAGCTCAACGAGGTTTGGACAATAATCCGTCCGTGAATGCGGATCGCCGGCACCGCCAGCGCCGGCAACTCAGATGCGGCACTATAAATGCGAAAGTGGCATACTGTCAGTCCGAATCGGCATTTTTATGCATACTCTGATGGTTTTACCATGGTCCCGTTTGTTCGAATCAGCGGGGTAGGGTCCTACAAATCAACCAATCGCGGCGCATCGGAAGCCCGACAGCGCTCAATACAGGGAGAGGGTTCATGTCTGTTACGACTAGGTTTCGATCGGCCAAGGTGATCGCTCCATTGGCCGCCGCCGTCGTGCTCGGCCTGCTGAGCCCGGCCACGGCAACGGAAACCATCAAACTTACGGCAATCGACGGCTATTCGCCCAAGTCGCTGTGGGTCCGGGAATTCATCAATTTTTTCATTCCCGAAATCGATCGGGGTCTGGCTCAAACCGGCAATTACAAAATCGAGTGGAACCAAGCCTGGGGCGGGCAAATCGTCAAACCCAAGGGTGTGATGGGTGGCATGCAGAAAGGCCTCGGCGACATTGGGGTGGTCACGACCGTGTTCCACTCGGACAAGGTCCCGCTTCAAATGATCGCCTATTCGACGCCTTTCGTCACCACCAACCCGGCGATCGTATCGAAGACGGTTGATGAACTGGCCGAAACGTACCCCGCCTTCAAGGAGGCCTGGGACAGTTTCAACCAGGTTTACCTGACTAACATGGCGGTCTTCGATACCTACCAAATTTTCAGCAAAAAGCCGATCAAGTCCTTGGCCGATCTCAAGGGTCTGAAAATCAACGGCGGCGGCGTCAACCTCCGCTGGCTGGAAGGCTTTGGTGCCGTCGGTGTGCCCGGAAGTCTGACCAAGTACTACAACAATATGAAAACCGGGATCGTCGACGCCTTCATGCTGTGGCCCGAATCGGTGGTCGGCCGCAAAATGTACGAGGTCGCGCCCTACATGCTGAAGGCCGATCTCGGCTCGGCCAATTCCAAGGCGGTCACCATGAACAAGGACACCTGGAACAAGTTGCCGGACGAGGTCAAGGGCGTGATCCAGAAAGCGGCCATCGCCTACCGGGATCATATGTCGAAGAAGGCCATGGAGGCCGCCGAAGCGAGTTACAAGGCGTTCGAGGCGAACGGCGGCACGATCCATGTAATGTCCGAAGCGGAACGCATGGATTGGGCCAAGAGAATGCCCAATATTGCCAAGGGCTGGGCCGAGCGCCTCGAGGGGAAGGGAATTCCCGGGCGCGCCGTGTTGACTTCGTACATGGACGCTATGCGCGCCAACAATCAACCGATCCTGCGCGACTGGGACAAAGAATAGGCGTAGGTGACGAGTCCGCGATTGGGCACCGCTATGTCAGATTCGCCAGTGGAGTCGCCGCGGGTGAGCGGCGGCTCCGCGATTTTTAACGCGGTCGTCACCGGCATGAACACGCTGGGCTCGATTTGGATTTTTGTCCTGATGGCGATGATCGACGCCGACGCCTTCGGCCGGACCTTTCTCAGCCGTCCCATACACGGGATCAACGAATTGGTCGAACTGTCGCTCATCGGCATCGTGTTCCTGCAATTGGGCGATACGGTCCGGCGCGGCCGCCTGACCCGGTCCGATGGTTTTTTCAAGTTCGTATTGAGACGGACACCGCGAATCGGCCGGCTTATGGGGGCCGTTTTCGACCTTCTCGGCGCGATATTCATGGCCATCATTCTGTTTGGCGCCGCACCCGACCTTATCGAGGCCTGGGAGAAGGACTTTTTCGTTGGAGAAATCGGGCTGTTCACGGCGCCCGAATGGCCGATCAAGGCAGTCATCGTCGTTGGCTGTCTGATGACGCTGTTGCAGTTTCTGGTTTTCGGTTGGCGGTATTTGAGCCCTAAGGGCGTCGAGCCGGTCCATCATGTCGCTTCGATCGACTAGGATTTACCGCCGATGAGTGGCGTTGAAATTGGTGTTTCCTCGATCATGTTGATCGTCGTCCTGATCTATCTGGGACTCTACGTTCCGGTGGCATTGGGATTGGTGTCGTTCCTCGGCGTGTGGATCATCCGGCAGAACGTCGATCATGCGGTCAGCTTGCTGTCGGAGGCGATCGCCGACACCGTCGCCGACTTCGTATTCGCCACCATCCCGTTGTTTGCCTTGATGGGCCTTTTGGTCAGCAAGGCCGGCTTCGGCCGGGAAGTCTACGAAGTCGCCAATACCGTTTTTTACAGGGTTAGGGGCGGTCTTGGAATCGCCACTGTCGCCGCGAACGCGGTCTTCGCCTCGATCACCGGCTCATCGATCGCATCGGCCTCGGTGTTCACGCGGGTTTCGGTCCCGGAAATGCGGCGCTTCAATTACACCGCCCGGTTCTCGGTCGGCGTGGTCGCCGGAAGCTCCGTATTGGGCATGCTGATCCCGCCCAGCGCCATGCTTATTATCTACGCGATCGTGACCGAGCAATCGGTCGGTCATATGTTCATCGCCGGAATTCTTCCAGGGATCATTCTTGCCATCGCCTTTGCGATTCTGATCCTGATGCTGTCCTACTGCGTTCCCGGCTTCGTCGGTGGCCGGGACCCCAAGAGCATCGAATCGGAAGAATGGCAGGGACTCACTTACGGGCAGATGTTTTGGTATCTGCTACCGGTCGTCATCCTGGTCGTCGTGGTCCTGGGCGGCATATACGGCGGGATCGTCGACCCGGTCGAAGCGGGCGCCGCCGGTTCGCTGGCCGCCCTGATCTTGGGCGTCGTCAAGGGCAGGTTGGGTTGGTCCGACCTTTGGGAGGTCCTCGTCGATACCGGGCACATTACGGCGACGATTCTGTTCCTGATCATTTCCGCGTCCATGTACAGCCGGATGCTGGGCGTGGCCGCCCTTCCCACTCAGTTCGGCGAATGGATGCAAGGTCTCGACCTTAGTTTTACCCAAGTCATGGCCCTTTACGTCGTCTTGCTCGTGTTGCTGGGGACGATCCTGGACACCGCCTCGATCATCCTAATCGTGGTGCCGCTGTTCCTGCCCGCGATTGAGGGCATGGGGCAGGACCTGGTGTGGTTCGGCATCGTCACCGTGGTCGGCGCCGAGATCGGGCTGCTCACGCCACCCCTCGGCCTCTCGTGTTATGCGATCAAATCTACGATCGACGATCCTGACATCTCCCTCTACGACATCTTTTACGGCGCCTTTCCGTTTGCCGTGATGATGCTTCTGGTGCTTGTCTTGATCATCGCCTTCCCGGCGATCAGCCTGATCCTCGTGTGACGCGCAGCGCCACGCGTGGGGTCGTTGGATAGTTCATGAAACACGGATCCGAGCCATGAAAGACCTGACCTACCAAAACATAACCGAAGCCGTCGTTGCGTCGATCTCGAACACCGAGGATTCGCGGCTCAAGGAAATCCTGACCGTCCTTGTCCGGCGCACCCACGAGTTCGTGAAGGAGGTCGAACTGAGCCCCGCGGAGTGGGAACGGGCGATGGGGTTCTTGCTGCGCGCCGCGGATATCTCCAGCGACAAGCGCAACGAATTCATCATTCTCTCCGACCTGCTCGGCGTCTCGTCGCTCGTCGATCTCATCGAGAGCGGCAGTGCCACTGACGCCTCGGAACAGAGTCTCCTCGGGCCTTTCTATGTGCCGGGCGCGCCGCTTCTCAAGTCCGGCGGCGATCTCATCAAGGACAATGAGGGCGAGCGAATCGTCCTGTCGGGCCGTGTCGTGTCGACGACGGACGAGCCGGTCCGGGGTGCGCTTTTGGACATCTGGCAAAATGCGGCGAATGGGCTCTATTCCACCGAGGACCCCGACCAATCCGACGACAATCTTCGG
>Ga0209987_10000393_pt1 | contig 22937 bp, 20 predicted proteins | sample N074metaG_FD_182134 | JGI IMG/M metagenome (GOLD analysis project Ga0209987, IMG submission 182134) | Deep subsurface microbial communities from Kermadec Trench to uncover new lineages of life (NeLLi) - N074 metaG (SPAdes) (version 2) | ecosystem: Environmental > Aquatic > Marine > Ocean trench...
TTACAAGGTAAGCCAGGGGCTTTTGGATGAATTTGGCGAACGCCGGGTGATCGACACCCCGATCACCGAACACGGCTTTGCCGGCCTTGGTGTTGGCGCCGCGTTTGCCGGCTTGAAGCCGATTGTTGAGTTTATGACATTCAATTTCGCCATGCAGGCGATGGATCACCTGATCAACTCGGCCGCCAAGACGCGGTATATGTCGGGCGGCCAGATCCATGCCTCGATTGTTTTTCGCGGCCCCAATGGCGCCGCCACCCGGGTGGCCGCCCAGCACAGCCAGAATTATGCCTCCTGGTTTTCCCATGTGCCCGGCCTCAAGGTGATTGCGCCTTACGACGCGGCCGATGCAAAGGGCCTGTTGAAAGCAGCAATTCGCGATCCCAACCCGGTTATTTTCCTTGAAAATGAACTTCTTTATGGCGAGACCTTCGAGGTCCCCGACGTGGAAGATTATGTGCTACCAATCGGTAAGGCCAGGGTGATGCGCGAAGGCAGCGATGTGACCCTGGTGGCCTATTCGATTGCGGTCCGGGTGGCGCTGGAGGCCGCGGAAAGCCTCGCCGCCGAGGGGATTGAGGCTGAGGTGATTGATCTCCGCACCCTGAGGCCGCTGGATATGGAAACCATCAAGGCCTCGGTGGCCAAAACCAACCGCGTTGTGGTGATTGAAGAGGGCTGGCCGCAATGCTCTATCACCTCCGAGGTTTCGGCGCGGTTGATGGAGGAAAGTTTCGATGATCTGGATGCCCCGGTGGGGCGCGTGACCAACGCCGATGTACCGATGCCGTATGCGGCGAATTTGGAAAAACTGGCCTTGATTTCTGTGGATGATGTGATCCGGGCCGCAAAAAAAGCATGTTATAAGGAGTAGGGGAAAATGAAACGAATTCAACTCGCACACGACAATCTATGGCGGGCCGTTATAAAGGCGCCACTGGTATTTTTTTACATCCTGGTGCCGTTCTTTTTCGCCTTGCTTCTCAGCCCGCTTTTTACCGGGGAAATTACGCTTTTCGAATGGTTTGTGGCCTTTCTGAACCTGATTTTCATAGCCTTTCTGGTGTACCTCAACGGCATCCTTGGCAGTTTCTTTTTCGGCACCTGGCTCTACTTTTTCCTGAACGCCATCCGGATGCAAAGCAAGTATATTTATTGGCTGACCGGGTTTGCCGCCGGCACCGTTTTTAACCTCTTGTACCCCTGGTATTCACAATATCTCGGGTCGATAAAAGATTTCCCCCCGGTAGCCGGGCGGCCGCTGGCAGAAATCGGCGTGGCGTTTTACCCGATCGCCTTTGGTCTGATGGGCATGGCCGTGGCCTGGAGTTTCTGGCGGATTTTAAGCAAAGCGGGACCACTTGATGCCGATTGAGATTAAAATGCCGGCGCTGTCTCCAACCATGGAGACCGGGAACCTGGCCAAGTGGCTGGTCAAGGAGGGCGATGCCGTTGAGGCCGGCGATATCATTGCCGAGATCGAGACCGATAAGGCGACCATGGAAGTCGACAGCGCCGATGAAGGGGTGATCGGCAAAATCATCATTGCCGAAGGCGCCGAGGATGTCCCGGTCGGGGCGGTGATCGCTATTCTTCTGGAAGAAGGCGAAGACGCCTCGGCTATAACCGACACCCCAAAACCAGCCCCGAAAGCCCCAAAAACTGTTGCTGCTGAAAAAAAGGAAGAACCGGCACCCCCGCCTGAATCCACTAAAACAACGCCTGCAGTTTCACCCCTAGCAGGAGAACGCGTTATAGCCTCGCCCCTGGCACGGCGCATGGCGGCCGCCAAAGGCCTGGATATTGCCAGCCTGCAGGGCAGCGGCCCGGGCGGACGGATAATCAAGGCCGATGTCGAGGCCGGTAAAGGCAAACCTGCGATGGCGGCAATAGAGATACCAGCATTTGGTGGTGAGCTGGATCCGCCGCGAAAAGAGGTGCGGATCAATAATGTACGCAAGATTGTCGCAGAGCGCCTGACCTTGTCCAAAACCACGATCCCGCATTATTATCTGACGCTGGAAGCCAATATCACCGAAATGATGGCGGTGAGAAAGCAGGTCAATGAAGTGGTTGAGGGCGCCCGGGTTTCGGTCAATGATTTCATTATCAAAGCGGTGGCTTTGGCGCTGATCAAGGTGCCTAACGCCCACGTTCAATGGGCCGGGGATAAAATGTACGCTTTCAGCCGGGCCGATATTTCGGTGGCAGTGGCCATCGAAGGTGGCCTGATCACCCCGATTATCCGGGGCGCCAATGAAAAGCCGATTAAAATTATATCCGCAGAAATGAAAATGCTCGCCGCCAAGGCGCGCGACGGCAAGCTGGTGCTGGAAGATTACCAGGGCGGCACATTTTCAATCTCGAACCTTGGCATGTTCGGCATCAAGGAATTTTCCGCGGTGATCAACCCGCCGCAGTCCGGGATACTGGCCATCGGCGCCGGCATGGAACGCCCGGTATTGAAGGACGGCAACCTTGAGAACCAGACCTTCATGGCAATGACCGGCGCGTTCGATCACCGCGCGGTTGATGGCGCGGTTGGCGCCCAGTTGATGAAAGCAATCCAGGACTATCTCGAAGCCCCTGCGGTGCTGCTTTACTAGGAAAATATTATGGCAAATTCATTTGATCTCATTGTACTTGGCGGCGGCCCCGGTGGTTATGTCGCGGCGATCCGCGCGGCCCAGCTGGGCATGAAAGTGGCGGTGGTCGAGCGCGAACACCTGGGCGGCATTTGCCTCAACTGGGGCTGTATCCCGACCAAGGCGCTGCTGCGCACCGCGGAAGTCCGCCACCTGATCCAGAACGCCGCTGATTTCGGCCTCAAGGCCAAGGATGAGGGGTTTGACTTTAAAAAAGTCATTGAGCGCAGCCGCACGGTCGCCAAACAACTGACCGATGGCGTCAAGTTTCTGATGAAAAAGAACAAGATTGAAGTGATCGAAGGCGAGGGGGCCTTGAAAGCCGCGACCACGGTTAGCGTGAAGGGCAAGGACGGCAAGGCCCAGGATTTCACCGCCAAAAATGTCATTCTGGCAACCGGCGCCCGGGCCCGTGAAATCGGCTCGCTCAAAGCCGACGGCAAAAACATCTGGACCTATAAGGACGCCCTAATCCCGACTGACATGCCTAAATCCCTGCTGGTTATTGGCTCCGGCGCGATCGGCATGGAATTCGCCAGTTTTTATCACGACATGGGCGCAAAGGTGCATGTTGTTGAGGTTTTGGACCGGATCCTGCCCCAGGAAGACCATGAAGTTTCGGCCTTTGCGCTGAGAACCTTCAAAAAACAGGGTATGACGATCGAGGTCGGGGTCACGGTTGAGGGCTTGAAAGTGGGTGCAAAAGGCGTCACCGCTACCTTCAAGGGCGGCAAATCTGCGACTACAGAGACATATGACAAGGTGATCCTGGCCATTGGCATTACCGGCAACGTTGAAAATCTTGGCCTTGAGGCCGCCGGGGTCAAGGTTGAGAAGGGCCATGTCGTCACCGACAAATGGGGCGCAACCGGGGTTGCTGGCCTCTGGGCCATCGGCGATCTTACCGGGGCGCCGTGGCTGGCCCACAAGGCGATGCACGAAGGGGTGATTGTGGTAGAAAAGATCGCCGGTGAAAAAGACCTGCATGCGTTGGATAAAACCAATATCCCGGGCTGCACCTATTGCCGCCCCCAGGTTGCCAGCGTCGGCCTGACCGAAGCCGCCGCCAAGGCCGCCGGCCACACCCTGAAGGTTGGGAAATTTCCCTTTATCGCCAACGGCAAGGCGATTGCATTGGGGGAAACGGAAGGCTTTGTAAAAACCATTTTTGATGCCAAAACCGGCGAACTTTTGGGCGCCCACATGATTGGCGCCGAGGTTACCGAGCTGATCCAGGGCTATGGCATTGCCAAGACCCTGGAGACCACCGAGGCCGAGTTGATGGCGACCGTATTCCCGCACCCGACCTTATCGGAAATGATGCACGAAAGCGTCCTCGCCGCCTATGGCAAAACACTGCATATGTAGGGTTTAAATTTGACGAATGATGGATTATATGAAGGACCATGAGCAAAATTAGTCCAATCACCGATAAATCGACGCTTCTTCGTAAACCCGACTGGATCCGGGTCAAGGCGCCGACATCGCTGGAATATGCCAAAACCCGCGATTTAATGCGTAAGTTAAAGCTGAATACCGTCTGTGAAGAGGCGGCGTGCCCCAACATCGGGGAATGCTGGGCCCAGAAGCATGCCACCGTGATGATTTTGGGCGATACCTGTACCCGCGCTTGCGCCTTTTGCAACATCAAAACCGGCAAGCCCAATATAGTTGACCCGTTAGAGCCGCTCCATGTTGCCCAAGCTTGCGGTGAGTTGGGGCTTGAGCATATCGTCGTCACTTCGGTCGACCGCGACGACCTGGCCGATGGCGGCGCTGATCAGTTCGTCAAGGTGATCCGTGAACTCAGAAAAGCCGCGCCCGGGACCACCATAGAAATTCTCACTCCGGATTTTCGCAACAAGCCCGGTGCGCTGGAAAAAGTAATCGAAGCCAAGCCCGATGTCTTTAACCACAATCTGGAAACGGTGCCGCGGCTGTACACCACAATCCGCCCGGGCGCGCGCTATTTCCATTCGCTGAAGCTTTTGGATACGGTGAAAAGGGTAGATCCGACAATCTTTACCAAATCAGGCATCATGGTTGGTCTTGGCGAAGAAACCAGAGAGGTTTACCAGGTGATGGATGACATGCGCTCGGCTGATATCGATTTCCTGACCATCGGCCAGTATTTGCAGCCCAGTTTGCGCCACGCTCCGGTGAAAGCCTATATCACCCCCGATGAGTTTCGCTCCTACGACCGGCTGGCCCGGGCCAAGGGCTTCTTGCAGGTATCGGCAACGCCGTTGACGCGCTCCAGCTATCACGCCGGGGACGATTTCAAGGAACTCAAGGCCGCCAGGGCGGCGAAGCATGCCCAAAATTCCCATGCCACGCCATGAAGAACAACGGGTTCTGCCCTACGCGCCTGACTTTTTTTTTGACATTATAGCCGATGTGGGAAGCTACCCGGAATTTTTGCCCTGGTGCGTTGACTCCCGCGTCTACAAAAAACGGGAAAAGGAATTTTATGCCGATGTTTCAATCGGCTTCAAAATGTTGCGCGAAACCTGGACCACCCGCCTTATGCTGGATCGGCCAAATAAAATCACCGCCGATTATATTCGCGGGCCAATGAAGCACCTGCATAACGAATGGCGTTTTACCCCCCACGCCGAAGGGGTGCTGGTTGATTTCGTGCTGGACTTTGAGTTCAAGAACCCCTTGCTGCAAAAGCTCGCCGGTCATATGTTCGAGGAAGCCGTCCACAAAATGGTCATGGCGTTCGATAAGCGGGCCGCCGATTTGACGAATAGGAACAGAATATGAGTACGATGGACTTTTGGTACGAGTTTGCCTCGCCGTATTCTTATCTGGCGGCGATGCGGATTGCGGATATGGCGAAAGCGAAGGGCGTTGAGGTAAAGTGGCGGCCGTTCCTTTTTGGCGCCATTTTCAAAATGATGAAGCTGCCAGCCCCGCCAATGCAAATGTGCCCGCAAAAGTTTGAGTATATGTGGCTGGACGTTGTTCGCCAGGCCAAGCGCCGCGGCCTTGAAATGAACCAGCCCCCGGAATTTCCCCGGAGCGCGGTTTTGCCCTCGCGGGTGGCCCTGATTGGCCTTGGAGAGGACTGGGGTGAAGAGTTCTCCCGCGGGGTTTTCCAGGCCAATTTTGTCCACGGCGAGGATATTGCCACCCCCAAGGTGGTTGGAAAAATTCTTGAGGAAATGGGCCAGGATGCTGCGGCAATTCTTGAGCAAGCCGGTTCCCAGGAAATCAAGGATCAGCTGCGGGCACAAACCCAGGAAGCCTTCGATATCAAAATTTTCGGGGTGCCTACCTTAATGGCCGGGGACCAGATGTTCTGGGGCGATGACCGGCTTGAGCTGGCGCTGGAGACGGCGCTTGCGCTTTAATCGTCAGGAAGCCATGTGATAGCAAGAACCGATTGTCTACCTTATCGTCCCACCATGCGCCACCGATGACGAGTAGTTCTTCAATGACACAGGAAAGACAATTTATTCTGCTTTCAACCTGAAGCGGAACTTATAGCATTGTTGAATATGTCTGCCTTAAGATAGTTGGAGAAATATTATTACTTCTGAAAACGGCCATAAGCGGACGTCCAGGATTCTGCCCCGATGACCGCTTCGTTCGATTTAGAGACATAATGAGCCTCTCCATATTTGATATATATCGTCAATAGAAGTACATTGTCTGCAACGGAACAATAATAATCAGAATTAGGAAATATCTTTGGCTGATTCAGCCTTCACAGAACTCAAAAGACGCAATGTGTTTAAGGTGGGCGTTGCTTATCTCATACTTGCTTGGGTTGTCGTTCAAATAACTGATACAGCCGTACCCGCATTACACTTACCTGAATGGATAATCACAGCGGTATTCTTCTTTGGAGCTATAGGTTTTCCTTTTGTATTGTTCTTCGCTTGGGCTTTTGAGTTCTCAGAAGTTAATTTCTCAGTACCTTTTACTTGGAGGAAAAAATGAATTTGAGCAAGCTAACTACGATATGTGTGTTTCTTTTGTCATTGTCGGCTGTCGCACACGGACAGTCTGCCGACACACCGACGGTGGTAAATGAAAGTCAGTTGGTGGAATTACATGGTAAGTATTATCTGGGAAATTCCGATAGGCCCTATACGGGATTAATACGTGAATTTTACGCTAATGGACTCATCAAAATGGAACGAAAAGTTACCAATGGCGCCCTGGATCCGACCTTTTCTGAATGGTATTTGAACGGTGAGAAAAAAGGAGATAATGACCTCAAGTATGGTACGCCATCGCCAGTGACCGTGACGCTGCTAGCAGGTAGTTGGCGGAAGAAAGGTTCTGCTGACGGATTTCGAAAGGAAGCGCGATTTTCCAATCTTAAGGGGGCTGCCGTCGATAAAAACGGTGTCCTGTACGTCTTGGATGGTCAAAAAATTCGCAAGATTTCGCCCGATGGAATGGTCAGTACCGTAGCGGGAGGCGAGCGACAGGGCTATAGGGACGGTGCAGGAGCCCAAGCTCTATTCTGTCATCCTTCGGGTATAACGCTCGACAATGCTGGTAATATATACGTCGCAGATTTCTATAATCACAGGATTCGCAAAGTCACAGCTGACGGAATAGTCAGTACCGTCGCTGGTGAAATATACATATTTGCAGACCAGCGGCGCGTTAGAGGTAGTGGTTGCAGGGGGCAACGAACACGAGGTGGCAATGTCTACCCGTCAGGGGTTGCTATAGATAAAAGCGGCAATCTTTTTGTTGCGAGCTATGTCGGACATAGCATACATAAGATCACACCCGATGGTGAGGCGACCTTGGTCGCTCGGAAGGGTCTAAATGGTGCGCTCAGAGATGGCATGGGTACAGAAGCAAGATTTGACAAGCCGACCTCCCTTTCGCTGGATTCCAGTGGCAACCTTTTCGTCGCCGACGCACTTAACAACAGGATACGAAAGATAGCTCCAGACGGAACCGTTAGTACATATGCTGGTAGTAGTTACAACCTCCTTGAAATTGTCGATAAAAAGGGTCGGCGACACCTTCGTACCGAGGGGCCACGTAACGAGATTCAATTTGAAAGGCCAAGGACAGTTACAGTTGCTAAAAATGGCAACGTCTATGTCACGGAGATCGGTAACAGAATCCGGGTGATACACCCAGATGGGGATGTTCGTGTTCTGACTGGAGGTGCTGCTGGATTCGTAAATGGCCCAGTAGCAAAAGCTCAATTCTATGCGATCATGGATGTTGTGATAGATAGCGCTGGCAATCTGATTGTCGCCGATTTCAGTAATCACAAGATCCGCAAGATTGCTCTCGATGGCACCGTAAGCACGCTGGCAGGCAGTATCGGTGATGAGGGAGTCTGGTACGGCGTGAACTCAGATGGTATCCAGTACGGCGACGCGAACGGTCCCGCAAGTGTAGCCCAGTTGTACTTTCCGCAGCGGTTGGCGGTGGACTCGTTCGGTAATGTATTCGTAGTGGAACCAAAAAGGCACAGAATCCGGAAGATCTCACCTGACGGTATGGTCAGTACGTTCGCGGGTTCCGGTTCAAAGGGTTTCATCGACGGGCCAGCGGACATCGCAGCTTTTAATTCGCCCGCTGGTATTGCTGTCGACGGTGAAGGTAATGTTTACGTCGCGGACAAAGGGAACCACAAGATAAGGATGGTATCGACGGACGGCATTGTCAGTACGATCGCGGGCAGCACGGCAGGATATGCAGACGGACCCGTCGGTAAAGCGCTCTTTAACGCACCTGGTGATGTTGCCATTCGTGACGACGGTGTGTTATTCGTCGCAGATACTAACAATAACAACATACGACAAATTACAACAGATGGTATTGTCAGCACACTAGCCGGGAGTACTCGTGGATATTACAATTCACTCCTGTCACCGTGGGACCTCGTGGTCGATGGCGAAGGCAATATTTACTCGTCCAATAAAGACTATCACAGCGTTTCCAAGATAATGCCAGACAGGGAATCCTATGAAGTATATGATTTCGCTGGAGAGATCGGAAAATTCGGATTTAAAGATGGACAAGGTGCTACCGCTAGATTCAAATCACTGGGAGAACTGGCCATAGACGAAAATGGTAATATCTTCGTTGCAGATAATGGTAATCGCGTAATTCGCAAGATTACGCCCGACGGCACCGTCACTTCGATTCGCTTGTCCCACAATAGCCAGTGGGTTGGGAAACCAAACGGCTTAGCAGTCAGTGTTGACGGCACCGTCTATGTTCTAGATGGACCGAATCAACGCATCTTCAAAATTGAGATGAACCAAAGTCGCTGATGCATTTGATGCTAGTTTCGCTACCTCTTCATAGTTCGGGCTCCCACAATTCGATCTTGGTGCCCTCGGGATCGATGATCCAGGCAAAGCGGCCGAAGTCGTATTCTGCCATTTTTCCAACCTGTTCAATGCCTTCTGATTTAAGTTTTTTCAAGAGCCCGTCGAGATCAGAGACCCGAAAATTGATCATGAAATCTTTCTCACTCGGGTCAAAATATTCGCTATCGGCCTTAAAGGGTGCCCACACCGTATAGCCCTCTTTTTCAGGGTTTGCATGGTCGCGTATCTTAAACGTTGCGCCGTATTCATCTGAGGGGATTTCCAGATGTTTCTGGTACCACTTTCGTAAAGCGTCACCATCTTTGCTTTTGACAAAAATGCCGCCAATGCCGGTGATGTAGCTCATGGTTTCCTCCTAGTAATGTTTAGCCTCAAGCAGCAGCATTTTTAAGGCTATCCTGACCGCTTCCAGTCTGATTTCAGACCGATTGGGTTTTTCAATAAAATGCTTTTCGTGGTGGGTATGAATGGCGCTGCCAACCCGCCGGGCACTGGCAAAATGCACCAGCCCGACCGGCTTTTCCTTTGAGCCGCCGTCAGGCCCGGCAATGCCGGTAATGGCCACGCCAATGTCGGCAGAGGCGGCGCGCAGCGCGCCTTCGGCCATCTCGCGGGCGATCGCTTCCGAGACCGCCCCTGATTGCTCCAGGGTGTCGCCGGAAACCCCGAGGACGCGCGATTTCATGTAATTGGAATAGGTGACAAAGGCCCCCATCAAACACACCGATGCCCCGGGAATTTCGGTAATGGCCGCGGCCACCAGCCCGCCAGTACAGGATTCGGCGGTGGTCAGCAGAATTTTTTTCTCGGATGCCAGCGCGACAACATCCCCGGCCAGGGTCAGGGTTTCCTTGGGAAAGGTCATACCAGCACTCCGAGCGCCCATAGAACCCCTGCGGCCATGACCCCGGCGACAATGTCATCGGCCATCACCCCCAGGCCGCCCTTAAGGTTGTTTTCGGTCAGGGAAATCGGCCAGGGCTTCCAGATATCAAAGACCCGGAACAGCACAAATGCAGCCACCGCGGCATACCTTAAATCATCAAATGGTATGATCCAGGCCAGTGGGAAAAGGGTAATCCACATGCCGACAAGTTCATCCACGACCACTTCCGGGGGATCGACTACTTTGGTTTTCCTAAAATGAACATCGGCAGCAATGACGCCAATCGGGACCATGAGCGCGGTGATGACCATAAAGAACGGCCACGAAATGTAATGTAAAATAAAAATGGCAAAAACAAGTGCGGCCAGCGAACCCCAGGTTCCGGGGGCCTTGGGCAGCTTGCCGATGCCAAAAAGGGTGGAAAGGTGAAAGAAAAAGAAAGACATCACATAAACCCCTAAAACACCACCGTTGCCGTGGCCTGGGCGGCCAGGCCTTCGCCGCGCCCGGTAAAGCCAAGCTGTTCGGTTGTGGTTGCCTTAATGCTGACCCGGGCGACCTCAAGCCCCAGGATTTCCGCCACCCGGTTCTGCATCGCGGCGCGGTGCGGGGCAATTTTGGGGGCTTCGCAAATCAGGGTGACATCGACATTGGTGATTGTCCCACCGGCTTTTTCAACCAGGCTGGCGGCATGCCGCAGGAACAGATCCGAAGGTGCATCTTTCCATTTGTCATCGCTGGGCGGGAAGTGATCGCCAATGTCGCCTTCGCCGATCGCCCCCAGGATGGCATCGGTCAGGGCATGAAGGCCGGCGTCGGCATCGGAGTGGCCGCGCAAACCCTTTTCGTGGGGGATTTTTACCCCGCACAGAATGACATGGTCACCGTCCTCAAAGGCATGGACATCAAAGCCCGATCCGGTGCGGACGTCATGGCAATGGCCTGCAAAGTCTTCTGGATTAGTCAATTTAATGTTCTCCTTTGCGCCGGCTACAAGCGCCACTTTCATTCCGGCGGCTTCGGCCACCGCCGCGTCATCAGTCAGCTCCTTGCCTACGGCCTTTTTATGGGCGTTCAAAATTTCCGGGTAGGGGAAGCCCTGGGGTGTTTGTACCGTAAAAAGTCCGTCGCGGGAGATGGTTTCCTCAACGATGCCGTCTTTGCCTTTTTTCAAGGTATCACAGACAGGTAGCGAAGGAATTGCTCCACCCCCGCTATTACTCACCTCATCAATAACCCGCTCGATTAATCCAAGAGATACAAAAGCCCGTGCCGCGTCATGGATCAAAACAATCCCGGGGGCATCTCCCTCCAGCGAGGTTAGGCCGTTCAAAACCGATTCCTGACGGGTGCGTCCCCCAGCCACGGGGGAGGGTAACTCGAGATCGCCCACAGCCTTTTCATAAAAGTCGGCATGGTCGGGGTTAATGACGACAATTACCTTGCTGATACCCGGATGCGCCTGGAATACCTCAACGCTGCGGCGCAGCACCGGAACCCCTGAGAGGGTGCGGTATTGCTTGGGCGGGCCATCGCCTGCGCGCAACCCCTTGCCGGCGGCAACTATGATGGCGGTGATGGTCATTGGTCAACTTTAGGGTATCTTCCTGCCCTTGCCAACCGGGTCTGTTTATGGTTAAGACCCTAACCATGAAAATTGGAAACCTGGAAATAGAAAGCCCGGTCATCCTGGCGCCAATGTCGGGGGTGACCGATTTGCCGTTCAGGCGCCTGGTGAAAAGCTTTGGCGCCGGGTTGGTGATTTCGGAAATGATTGCCTCTGAAGCAATAATCCGTGACAACCGCCGCACCCTCAGGATGGCCAGCTTTACCCCGGAAGAGTTTCCGTTTGCGATCCAGCTTGCCGGCTGCAACCCCAAAACCATGGCGGCGGCGGCAAAGCTTAACGAAGACCGCGGCGCCAATATCATTGACATTAACATGGGCTGCCCGGTGAAAAAGGTCGTCAATGGCGAGGCCGGTTCGGCGCTGATGCGCGACCTCGATCACGCCCGGGCGATTCTGACCGAGACCGTCAAGGCGGTGGCAATCCCCGTGACCCTGAAAATGAGAACCGGCTGGAATGACGAAACCCGGAATGCGGCGGAACTTGCCAGGATTGCCGAAGGTGTTGGCATCAAAATGATCACCGTTCACGGCCGCACCCGCTGCCAGATGTACCGCGACCGGTCTGATTGGGCCTTTATCCGGACGGTCAAGGATGCCGTCACCCTGCCGGTGATTGTCAACGGTGATATTATCAGTTTTGATGATGTCGATACCGCCCTGGAAAAATCAGGCGCTGACGGGGTAATGATTGGCCGCGGCGCTTATGGCCGGCCGTGGTTTGTGGCCGATGTCATGCATTACCTGAAAACCGGCGAACGCAGACGCCCGCCGCCATTTGCCAAGCAGCTGGCGACAATTTTGAGCCACTATCAGGCGATGCTCGACCATTATGGAATTGAGAATGGTCTTAGGATCGCCCGCAAGCATTTGGGCTGGTATACCAAGGGCCTGCCCAATTCGGCCGAATTGCGCCAGGCCATGAATCAAATGACCGACACTGAAGTTGTTGTCGCCACCCTGAAAGATTTTTTCATTCCGCTTATGGACAAAAAAGCCGCGTAAGCGTAACTCTTTTAGGTCGTGAAAATTAAGGCGCGGGTGATGACAATCAGCACTTCCGAAAACAAAAATATTCTTGAGGCTATTTTGGCAGGCAATTCATCGCAGGCCCGGCACCTGAAAATTCAGGTTGAGCGCGTTTCCTCCAGCAGAAACCCCACGCTTATTTTCGGTGAACCGGGGGCGGGTAAATTGCCCATCGCCAGGTTGATCCATGGCAAACTGGGAACGGGTGGAAAATTCATCCCCTACCTGGTGTCCGAGCAAAACGAAGAAGACCTGGAAAAACTCCTGCGCCGCCACGCCACCAAGGGGGCAAAAACCAAGGCCGGCCTGAACACCCTTTATATCGATGATGTTGCTGACTTTTCGCTTTCAGAACAAAAAAGGCTGGCGGCCTTCCTAAAAGGGCTTGAGGGCCGGCGGTCACAGCCCAAAGTGATAACCGCGACCTCGCGGGATTTGAACTCGTTGGTCAAATATAATGCCTTTTCCCGGGAACTTTATTGGCTATTGAATGTGCAGAACCTCTCCTTGCCTAACCTGCAACACCGTCGCGGTGACATTCCCCTTATCATCAGGCGTTTTATGCGCCAGGAATACGCACCCGTACGACCGCCGGAAATCAGTGAAAAGGCAATGAATGCCCTGGTTCGGTACGGCTGGCCTGGGAACCTTAGGGAAATGCGGAATGTTGTGACGCGCCTTAAGGTCCTGGGCAAACGCCGGCGCATTACCGGGAACAATATTGCCGCTGTACTGGCCAACCCCCTGACCACGGAAACCGGGATGGCCCGCGGCCAAAACCTGTCCTCTTCGATTTACCGCAACCTGGAAAAATACTTCAAGGCCCACGACCAACGGCTGCCGCCCGATGGGCTTTATAACCGCATATTAAAGGAAGTCGAACGGCCGCTTATTTCACTTACCCTGAATGCCACCCGCGGCAACCAGCTGAAAGCGGCCCAGCTTTTGGGGCTCAACCGCAATACCCTGCGCAAAAAACTCAAAAATCTTGATATTGATGCCAAGGACTTGAAAACATAGGAAAATTTGGTGATTTTTCTTGCCAACCCAGCGCCTTTGTGTCCTATATACAACGTTTGTTGCTTCTTTGCATCAAATGGCCTGAAAGCCCCTTGTACGGCCACTTTTGAATAGAGTAAGGACCCCCTGGCAACACAATGAATGAAATAAACAGTCAATTCAGTAATTTGCGCAATTCTGCCCTGCACAGGCAGTGGGCAAGGATTTTGCAGTGGGCACGCCGGGTCAGGTTGCGGGTCAAGCTGGAAATCGTCCTGGCGGGAATATCGCTTTTGCTGGCCACGGTTACCGCCATTATTTTTTACGGCAAGGCCGGGCCATTTGATTTGGCCGAAGGTAATTTCAAGATCCTATTGTTGGCCAGTATTGCATTCCTGCTGATATTCTCCGGCTTGATTGGTCATCGCGTTGTCGGACTGTTTCAGCAAAAGAAGGTCGGGGGCGGCCAGCTTCAGGGCAAGATTATCACTTATTTTGGCTTAATGGCCGTCATCCCGGTTATTATTTTAGCGATTTTTTCAGCCCTGATAATCGAACGCGGGATGCAAAGCTGGTTTTCAGACCGGGTGCGATCGACCCTGAATTCATCGCTTGAAGTGGCGGAAGCCTATATTGTTGAACACCGGCTTACGATCCAGGGCGATCTGTTGGCGATGGCCAATGATATCAACCGCCAGTCATCCCTGGTTGCCACTGATCAAAGGCTGTTGCAGATTTTGGTCGAAGACCAGGTTGCCAAACGGGCGCTTTCGGAAGCCTTTGTTTTTGATAGTACCGGCAATGTTTTGGCTATGGCCCGTTTAAATCTGGGCTCGGCTGCACCCGGCGTCGAATCGGCTTGGGTCGAGCGCGCCAAAAGCGGCGAGGTTGTGGTTGTCAGTGATACCTCGGATGACCGGGTCCGGGCCATCGTCAAGCTGAATTTCTTTCTCGACACCTACCTTTTTATTAGCCGCTATGTCGATCCTGCCGTGCTCGCCCACCTGCAAACCGCCCGGGATTCATTGGCGGAATACGAAGCGCTTGAAAGTGAAAGATCCGGCTTCCAGTTCAATTTTAATGCTGTTTTCATGGTGGTGGCGTTGCTGCTGTTGATGGGCGCCATCTGGATTGGTTTCATCTTTGCCGGGCAGTTGACCAACCCGATCCGTAAACTGGCCTGGGCGGTAGAAAAGGTTGGCCAGGGAGATTTCAAAACACGGCTGCCGGCCACCTCGGCCAGCGATGAAATTGGCATCCTCAGCCGGGCCTTCAACAAAATGACCCGGCAATTGGAAAGCCAGCAAAAAGATTTGAAAAATACCAACCGTAAACTGGATGAAAGGCGGCGGTTTTCAGAGGCAGTATTATCGGGGGTCTCAGCCGGTGTTATCGGCCTCGACCGCCGCGGCATCATAACCCTGCCCAATCGCTCGGCGTGCGATTTTTTGGGCAAGAGCCGCAAAGACCTTGAGGGCAAAAAAATGCTGAATATCGTTCCCGAATTCAAGCCGCTGTTGAACCGGGTTTTGAATGAAAAGGAGATTGGGGTTGTCAATCAGGTTGTGATCGAACGGGCCGGTAAAAAACGCACCCTTTTGGTAAGAATTGCCGCTGAGGTTGAGGAGGGTTCAGGCGGGGGATACGTCATTACCTTTGATGACATTACCGACCAATTGGCAGACCAGAGAACCGCTGCCTGGGCTGATGTCGCCCAGCGCATTGCCCATGAAATTAAAAATCCGCTAACCCCGATCCAGCTTTCGGCGGAGCGTTTGAAACGGAAATATGGCAAAAACCTGGAAGGCGATGCCACAGTTTTTAATCAATGCACCGATACAATTATTCGCCAAGTCGGGGATTTGCGTCGCATGGTCGATGAATTCTCTTCGTTTGCGCGCATGCCCAAACCGGTTTTCAAGTTAGAAAACCTAACCACCATAGTCCGCCAGGCGATTTTCCTGCAGGAAGTCGGCGCCCCCACGATTGATTTTAAATTCACGGCGCCCAACACTGAGCTCAAGCTTTATTGTGATAGCCGGCAGATTTCGCAGGCGATGACCAACCTGATCAAGAACGCCGTTGATTCTATCCAGGAAGCCAACGCCAAAGGCGGCAAGGCCAGGAATAACAAAAAATCCGGCACCATAAGCATTGAAATCAAACCGTCTGAAAAAAGGCTGGAAATTTTTGTCAGGGATACCGGCCCGGGCCTGCCTGAAGACATGGCAGAACGCCTGATGGAACCCTATGTCACCACCCGCGAAAAAGGAACCGGACTGGGCCTGGCCATTGTCCGTAAAATCATGGAAGACCATTGCGGCGCTATCCTGCTCGAGAACAGGACAAAAAACCAGGGCGCCCGGGTCACCCTGAGTTTTGATTTAAAAGCCCTTGAGAACCGGGCAAAAAAACTGGCCAAGACCCAGAAAAATGCAAAATCTAGAAAACAAAAAAGCAGGATTGGGGTAAAAACCTATGGCGCTTGATATTTTAGTCGTCGATGATGAAGAGGATATTCGCGAGTTGATTGCGGGAATTCTTGAGGATGAAGGCTATAAAGCCCGCACTGCACAGGACAGCGAAACCGCTTTGCACGAAGTTGAAAGGCGGTTGCCTTCGCTTGTTGTCCTTGACATCTGGTTGCAAAACAGCAAGCGCGATGGTCTTGAGGTTTTGAAAATTTTGAAAAACCGGCACAAGGATTTGCCTGTCATCATGATCAGCGGCCATGGCAATATCGAAACCGCGGTCGCTTCGATTAAACTGGGAGCCTATGACTATATCGAAAAACCTTTCCAGACCGACAAACTTTTGCATCTGGTGAGCCGCGCCACCGAAGCCGAGAGGTTGCGGCGCGAGAACGAAGATTTGAAGCAAAAAGCCGGCCTGGTTCAGGATTTAACCGGATCATCCGCGGTGGTCGCCACCTTGCGCCAGACCATAGCCAAGGTCGCGCCAACAAATAGCCGGGTTCTGATTATTGGCCCGACCGGCGCCGGTAAAGAGGTGGTCGCGCGCTTAATTCACCAGGGTTCGGGACGGGCCAGCGGCCCCTTCCTGATTATAAACGCCGCTAGTATCCTGCCCGACAATATGGAACAGGAACTCTTCGGGGTTGAGCAAAACGGTAGAGTGGTTAAAACCGGCCTGTTTGAGCGCGCCCATGGCGGCACACTTTTGCTCGACAAGGTCGATGAAATGCCGATGCCGACCCAGGCAAAAATTCTCCGGGTTTTAACCGAACAAATTTTCCTGCGGGTTGGCGGCACCAAGGAAGTTGAAGTTGATGTCCGGGTCATCAGCACCACTGGCCGTATTTTGCAAGAGGCCATTAAAACAAACGATTTCAGGGAAGATTTATTCCATCGCCTGAATGTGGTCTCAGTAGAGGTTTTGCCCCTATCCATGCACCGCGAAGACATCCCCGCGCTGGTTGATAAATTTTTGATTGCGGCGTCGGCCTCAACCGGGTACCCGGTGAAAAAGATTGGTGATGATGCCTTGGCCAGCCTCCAGGCCTATGATTGGCCGGGAAATATTCGCGAGTTGAAAAACCTTATTGAGCGCCTTTTGATTTTAAATCACGGTTCCAGTGAAACCGAAAATGATGTCATTACAGCCGGTTGTATTCCCGCTGAAATTCAGGGTAAAACCCCTGGTATCGGCCATTCCGAGGCGGACCTCAATCTGATGTTCAATTCCCTAAAGGAAGCCCGCCAGGTATTTGAGCGCGAATACATTCGCTTTCATTTGTCCCGCTTTAGTGGCAACGTATCGCGCACGGCACAATTTATCGGCATGGAAAGGTCGGCCCTTCACAGAAAATTAAAGCTTTTGGGATTAACGGTGTACTCGCGTGTCCAGGTTAAGGGATGGGTTGATAAAGAGAGTGGCGAAGCTCATATTAAGGTAAAGACAAGGTCGGGGTAATTTTTTATGAAAGTTATCATTTGCGGCGCGGGCCAGGTTGGATACAGTATTGCCCAATATCTGGCCAAACAAAATAACGACATTACAGTGATTGACTGGTCGGATGACCTGGTCCAGAAGATTCGCGAACATCTGGATGTACAAGCCATTGTCGGCTATGCATCTGATCCAGATATTCTTGAGCAGGCCAATGCCGCAGATGCAGATATGCTGATTGCCGTCACCAATTCGGATGAGGTCAACATGGTTGCCTGCCAGGTGGCGGAAACACTGTTTCGGGTGCCCACCAAAATTGCCCGGATTCGCAACCGGTCATACCTCAAACCATCCTGGGCCGACCTCTTTGGCGCCAAGAAAATGCCGATTGATTTCATCATTTCGCCTGAAGAGGAAATAGCCCAGGCGATTTACCGCCGGCTGGAAGTGCCCGGGGTTTTTGAAATGGTCCCATTCGCAGACGATAAAGTGCGCGTGGTCGGGATCCGCCTGGAAGAAAATTGCCCGGTTGTCGATACCCCCTTGAAACAGCTGTCCGAACTTTTTCCGGATTTGCACATCACCGTCATGGCGATTATCCGAAACCAGAAAATGTTCATTCCCAAGGCCAGCGATCAGATGTTGATTGGCGATGATATTTATTTTGCTGCAGACCGGGACCATATTGAGCGGGCAATGTCGGTTTTTGGTCATGATGAAAAGGAAGCCCGCAACATTATCATTATTGGCGGCGGCAATGTCGGCTTGTTTTTGGCCGAGCACCTGGAGCGCAAATCACCCCACCTTAATATCAAACTGATTGAAAACAACAGGGAAAGGGCTGATTTCATCGCCAATAACCTGAAAAAAACCATGGTGATTAATGGCGACGGCCTTGATGCCGAAATTTTGAAGGAGGCCAATGTCGCCAAGGCCGAGACCGTTGTTGCCGTTTCAAACCATGACGAAACCAATATTCTGGCATCCCTGCTGGCCAAGCAAATGGGGGCGCTGCGGGCTATTACCCTGATTAACAAACCGGTTTACGGGCCCCTGATCACGTCGCTTGGCATCGATGTTTACCTGGATCCGAAGGAAACCACGGTGTCGACCATCCTGCAGCACATAAGGAAGGGGAAAATTCGAAACCTTCATTCCCTGCGCTACGGCGAGGCGGAAATTATGGAAGCCGAGGTTCTGGAAACATCACCATTGTTTGGCAAGGCTTTCAGGGACCTTCATTTGCCAGAGGGCATTTTGGCCGGGGCGGTGGTGCGCGGTGACGAAGTGATCATGCCAAGGGGGGATACGGTATTGGAAAGCAAAGACCGGGTTATTCTTTTTGCCTTTTCAAATATCATCAAAAAGGTTGAAAAGCTGTTTGCGGTCAGGCTCGACTTTTTCTAATTAAACCCTGTACAGGGCATATAAACCCTGCCACAACATTAAAAAAATAAACGGCCACGGATAAGGTCAAGGACAAAAAGTGTAGAGTAGGGGTCAAAATGCGCGACAAATCACCACAATTACAGGACGTTTTTCTTAACCAGGTCAGAAAAGAACGGGTGCCGCTAACCGTTTTTTTAATGAATGGCGTCAAGCTGCAAGGGGTTATTTCCTGGTTTGACAGTTTTTCTATATTATTAAAAAGGGACAATGCCGCACAGCTGGTTTACAAGCACGCGATATCAACAATTATGCCCGCGCATCCGATCAATCTTTATGACCCGGATGAAGACAACGGCGATGACGGCAAAAAAGCGAAAAAAGACTGAAGGGTGCCAAACCCACCCTTCGGAGAGTAGAGATGACGAAGGGTAAACAAAAAAACTTAAATTCCGGCTCGAATTCGCCGCTAAGGGCTTTGGTCCTGCACCCCTCGTTAGGCACTGGCCGCATCACCCGGGGGGCTGCGGGCACGATTTATTTGCGCGATCAAAACCTGAAACTTGACGAAGCCGTAGGGCTGGCCCTTGCCATCGGCCTAAAGATTGCCAGCGCAAGGATTATCGCCTTGGCCCGGCCCAATCCGGCAACGTTTCTGGGCAGCGGAAAGGTGGAAGATTTTAGGGCGCTTGTTGCGGACGAGGACATTGATCTGGTGGTTATGGACTGTGCCCTGAACCCAATCCAGCAGCGCAACCTTGAGCGCGCCTGGAAGGTCAAGGTGATCGATCGTACCGGGTTGATCCTGGAGATTTTTGGCGAGCGCGCGCAAACCCGGGAAGGGACACTTCAGGTTGAGCTGGCGCACCTGACATACCAAAGAAGCCGGCTGGTGCGGACCTGGACCCATCTCGAGCGCCAGCGCGGCGGTTTCGGGTTTCTTGGCGGCCCCGGCGAACGCCAGATAGAATCAGACCGGCGGCAAATCCAGGAGCGCATCACCCGCATCAAGAAAGAGCTGGTAACCGTAGCCAAGCGCCGGGCGCTCCACCGCAAGGCCAGGCGGGCAGTGCCATACCCGATCATTGCCCTGGCGGGCTACACCAATGCCGGCAAATCAACCCTTTTCAATCTTTTGACCGGTGCCGGGGTGGCTGCCGGCGACAAGCTGTTCGCGACCCTGGATCCAACGCTCAGGGCGCTTGTTGTGCCGGGCGGGCGCAAGGTGATCCTGTCCGATACCGTCGGGTTTATCTCGGACCTGCCGACCGAGCTGGTAGCGGCCTTTCGTGCCACCCTGGAAGAGGTCCGCGAGGCCGACCTGATCCTGCACATCCGCGATGCCTCCAACCCAGAGCGCGACGCCCAGAAGCACGATGTTTTGAATGTCCTGAAAACCCTTAAAGTTGATGCGCGGATCCCGGTTATTGAGGTTTTGAACAAGGTTGATTTGTTGGCAGAGCCGGACCGTGAGGGGCTGTGGAACCGGGCGGCGCGGCGCCATGACATCATCCCGCTTTCGGCGCTCACCGGGCAGGGGATTGAAGAATTGCTGGAGGTGGTTGCCGGGGTGTTTGAAGCCGGTGAGCCCGAGGTCACAGTCGTCCTCCCCGAAGGCGAAGGCAAGGCCCAGGCCTGGCTGCATCAACACGGCCGGGTGTTGGCTGAGAAGCCCGGAGCGGGTGAGGTGACGCTGAGGGTCAGGCTTGGAGATAAATTTATCGGTCAATTCAAAAAGGAATTTCCGGGCCTCAAGGTGCGGCGTAAACGAAAACAGAAACCCAGGATGATTGCTTAAACCTCGGTCTTAGCCCGTTGCCAGAGGCTCTCCATTTCCTCCAGGCTGGCGCTTTTCAGGTTACGGCCTTGGTCTTTAAGCGCCGCTTCGATAAAGCGGAAACGTTTGGTAAATTTTGCATTGGTGCCCCGCAACGCATCTTCCGGGTCAATCTTGACCCAACGCGCCAGGTTGACCAGCGCAAACAGGATATCGCCAATTTCATCGGCAACCATTTCCTGATGCCCAGGTGATTTTTCCAGCTCGAACCGCAGTTCCTTGATTTCCTCTTCGATTTTATCAAGAACCTGGGCAACCTCGGGCCAGTCGAAACCAACCCGGGCGGCCCGCTTTTGCAGCTTTTCGGCGCGGACCAGCGCGGGCAGGGCGGCAGGCACATCATCGAGGACGCTGTGGCCCTTAATAGCGCGTTCAGCGGCTTTCTGGTCTTCCCAGGCCGTGGTTTGGGCGTCAGCACTTTTAATGCCATCCTCATCGCCAAAAACGTGGGGGTGGCGGCGCACCATTTTTTCCGAGATTGCCGCCACCACATCGGCAAAGGTGAAATCGCCGTCTTCTTCGGCCATGCGGGCGTGGTAAACCACCTGGAACAATAGATCACCTAGCTCGTCACGAAGCGCCGCCTTGTCCCCCCGGGCAATCGCATCGGCGACCTCGTAGGCCTCTTCAATGGTGTAGGGGGCGATGGTCTTGAAATCCTGCTCGATGTCCCACGGGCAGCCGCCCTCCGGGTCCCTGAGGCGCGCCATAATCGCAATCAGATCCTCAATTTTTTCGGTCCTGGCCATAGCTGGGCAAGTATGCCCGGAGGGGCCGGGCTTGTCACCCGGCAAAACTCCTGTGATACTTGACCTATGAAGGAACGCCTGGCATCGACGGTGGTCATGATCCGGCCCGCCCACTTCGGTTTTAATCCAGAGACCGAGGGCTCAAACACGTTTCAAAGACGAATTGCTGAACTCAGCCGTGGCGAAGTCCAGGAAATGGCGCTCCATGAATTTGACCGGTTTGTCGCGGCGCTTAAATGGGCCGGGGTTGAGGTTCTGGTGTTTGATGATAGCGAAGTGCCCGAGACCCCTGATGCTATCTTTCCCAACAACTGGTTTGCCACCCACCCGAACGGGCCGTTGCTGACCTTTCCGCTGGAAAGCCCAAACAGGCGAGGTGAGCGGCGCGATGATATTCTGGATATGTTGCAAAAGGATTATGGTTATACCCTTGACCGCGCACTGGAGGCGGGGGAGGGTGACGCGCACTTCCTTGAGGGCACCGGCTCGCTGGTGCTCGATCACAAAAACAAAATCGCTTATGCGGCGTTGTCTTCCCGCACCCATGAGGCGTCCTTGCAGCGCTACGCCAAGCTTTCCGGCTACCAGCCGGTAGCCTTTAGCGCCACTGGCCCCCAGGGCGAGCCGATTTACCACACCAATGTGATACTGTGCCTGGGGCCTGATTTTGCTCTTATCGGGGCTGATACCATTGATAAGGCCGATAAGAAGCGGGTTCTTGATCGCTTGAAGAAAACCGGGAAAACCGTGCTGAAGTTGACCAACGAACAGGTTTATCAGCATTTCGCCGGCAATATGCTGTGCCTGGCTTCCAAATCGGGTCAGCGGCTGCTGGTGATGTCGAAAGCGGCCAATTTAAGCCTCACAGCGGCCCAGCGAAAAACCATCGAAGAAGACTTTGGCTGCCGCATCGTCTCATCCGCAATCCCGACCATCGAGCTTCTTGGCGGCGGCTCCGCCCGCTGCATGATCGCCGAGGTCTTTACACCCGGAAAAAAGTGAATATATAAACCGGTACAGCAGTTTTTATAGTGGGGTGGAATGATGACCAAAAAGTCAAATGACGCGCCCAGCCCTGGCAAAATTACCCGTTCTGGATTTCAATTACGACTTTACCCCTGGTATGGCCCTTTTCGGCATATTGGTGCGCCGCTACAATTTGATCCAGGGGATAGCGCCTGTCGATAACCGGCTTAATTTTCCCCTTTTCAATAACTTCCCGGATAAAATCGAGATCTGCATACCTTATTCTGGCAATAAACATTATTGCTCTCTTGCGGCCAAATAGAGGACCAAGAAGTAACTGGACTATATGATAGGCCGGTTTTAGGGAATTTGCGGTAATATAAACCCCGGTTCTGGTCAAGCAACGCCTGGCGCTGGAATATGTCACCCCACCGACTGTATCAAAGATAATGTCGTATTTTTTGCCGCCTTTGGTGAAATCCTCTTTGGTATAGTCAATCGTAAAATCGGCTCCCAGGTCTTTCACCCAAGCCAGATTTGATGAACTGCAAACAGCGGTGACTTCGGTTTGGTAAT
>Ga0209987_10000394_pt1 | contig 22914 bp, 18 predicted proteins | sample N074metaG_FD_182134 | JGI IMG/M metagenome (GOLD analysis project Ga0209987, IMG submission 182134) | Deep subsurface microbial communities from Kermadec Trench to uncover new lineages of life (NeLLi) - N074 metaG (SPAdes) (version 2) | ecosystem: Environmental > Aquatic > Marine > Ocean trench...
ATGAAGGACCGCGCTCGCCGGGCAACGGTGATATGCGGCCTGTAGGTGCGCTCATTAGGTACAAAGCCGAATGTCACCAGTTTCTGCTCGAGCGATCTGACCAGCTCCTCCAGCCCGGCTGGTACGTTTCGCGGATTCAGGCTGGCAACCTTCGGCCGCTGCCAGAAAGTGATACGGTCGAAGCGGAGCCTGATTTCGAAGGGCTCGATCTCGCGGACAGCCTCCTGCAGCCCGGCAATGTTTTCCTCCGCAAATGCACCGATGAATACCAGCGTAATGTGCCAGTTTCCGCGATCGACAGCGGTTCCCTCAATCTCGCTCAGCGCGGGATTAATGATGTCGCGCATCATTTCGCGTTGCCGCTCCGAGGGCCAAAGTGCGTAAAAAAGTTGTCGGTCAGCCATTTCTTCGTATTCGTTCGCGGATTCCCTGCATCGCAAGTATGACCGTGCGCATTCGTACTGCTTCGCGATCACCCTTTATCAGGTGTTTTTCAGCATCGATCGATGTTTTTTTCTTGTGCCGGACGGCCCAGCCAAACCAGACCGTGCCCACGGGCTTGTCCTCAGAGCCACCATCCGGGCCGGCGATGCCGCTAACAGCAACAGCGTAGTCAGCGCCACTTAAGTGCAGCACGCCCGCCGCCATTTCCCCGACGACTGCTTCGCTCACTGCCCCGTGTTCGTTGAGACTTGCCGGCTTGACGCCGAGCATCGATTCCTTGGCGCCATTTGAGTAGGCAACCACTCCATAAGCAAAGCATTGCGAACAGCCGCTGATGTCAGTCAGCGCCTTGGCGATCCAGCCGCCGGAGCAGGATTCAGCGACGGAGATAGTCCGCCGAGCCTCGATGAGTTCGCTGACCAGTGCTTCGGACAGCGTCCCGATTGATTCTGTCTCAGCCATTAATTACCGATTCGTACAATTCGATGTGCCTCTCTGCCATTGTATCTATCGAAAATTCATCTTGCATGCGTTGGCGGCCGGCCGCGCCGAATTCGTGGCGCATCCCGGGCTCGTCGATCAGCACTGCGATCGCTTTCTGCAGAGTAGCAACATCCCCGCAGGGCACCAGCACCCCCGTCTTGCCATGCGCGACCGCCTCTCTTGATCCCGCCGTGTCGAATGCCAGCACCGGCACGCCGGCCGCGGCAGCTTTCAGCATCGCGACGCCGAGACCCTCCCGGGTGGCGGGATGAACCAGCAAATCGATGCACGCCAGGAAATCATCGAGATTCTCCCTGAAGCCGGCGAAATGCACAGTGCCGTGCAGGTTCAGCCGGGTTGCCAAAGCATAAAGTTCCGCTTCCTGTGGCCCGCTACCGAAGAGCAGCACTCTGATGTGCGGATAGCTGTCCCGCAAATTAGGAATGACGTCGAACAGATACCGGTGCCCCTTCCGTGGAATGAATTGTGCGACCATTGCGATGACGAAATCGTCATCATCGATCTCGTATTCGCGTCGAAAGGCTTCGCAATCAGGCGTCGCGTTGATGCCCTCAAGGTCAACTGCGCTGCGAATGGTTGCGAGGTGCTCGGGTTGCATACCACCATCCTCGAGCACGCTGGCAATATGCGCGGAGATTGCAATGACTTTGCGGAACGGCCGGTAGCGCCACCTCGCCAGCAATTGTGCTTCGGCATGGTCAACCCGACGCGACAGGACAGCTGGAACTCCTGTCAACGCCAACGCCTGGCCGCCGAGAAAATCGGCGCCACGCCGGCTGTGACAGTGCACGACGTCCGGCTTCTCCCTGCCAGCGAGCTTTCTCAGTCGCCATGCAAACCTGAAGTCGAGATCACCCGAACAACTCAAGTTGCGCACCGGAATGCCAGCGTCCCGGGCCACGCTGTCGATGTCGGAATCCGCTGGACAAACCAGCAGGTTCTCGACGCCACGCGCAGCCAGCCCGTTGATCAGCCAGATCACCTGCTGCGCGCCACCATAAAAATGACGCCCGGTTTCGACGTGCACGATCTTCATCGGGTCTTCATAGGCTAAAGGGTAACTCTATATACCTCTCGCGAGCCGCGTTGCTGACCAGATCGATGGCGCGACGCGTGCCGAAGGGAATGGCCTGTAGGAGCGACTTGTAGGAGCGGCTTTAGCCGCCGAATCCATTGGCAATTCGCGGCTGAAGCCGCTCCCACACGCCGCTCCCACGGCTGGCCGCAACCCGCATGGGGCGCGGCCACGACAGGTACATAGAGTTACCCTTGAGGCATCGACTTCGTTAAAGGCAGAGGCTAGCATGGTCTGCCCTCTCTGCTGTCAAACCCACAACTATGTAGGAGCGGCGTTGTGTGCAGGGACGCACTAATGTCGCGGAGGACAGGACGTCCGAGAGCGACGAGCCAGCGAATAAGCCAGACGATGAGCGCCACCGTTACACCCGTCCATACGCCGATGATGCAGCAATACCTGCGGATCAAGGGCGAGTACCCCGACATGCTCCTGTTTTACCGTATGGGCGACTTCTATGAGTTGTTTTTCGATGACGCCAAACGGGCGGCACCGCTGCTGGACATCACGCTCACCGCACGCGGCAAGACCGGCGGCAACGCCATTCCAATGGCTGGTGTGCCCTACCACGCCGTGGAAGGTTACCTGGCAAAACTGGTGCGCCAGGGCGAATCGGTAGCGATCTGCGAACAGATCGGAGATCCGGCAACCAGCAAAGGACCTGTGGAACGCAAGGTAACGCGCGTCGTTACGCCGGGAACGCTGACTGATGAAGCGTTGCTCGCCGAGTCCCGCGATAACCTGGTCGCGTCCGTCTTCAGCGACCGGGAAGGGATTGGCCTGGCGTGGCTGGACCTGGCGGGTGGCCGCTTCCGGCTGACTGAACCGGACGGCGCGGAAGCGCTCGCCGGGGAACTGGAACGCCTGCGGCCGGCAGAGATTATCGTCGACGAAGAACAGTCGCTTGATCACACCAAGCGGGACACGATACGGGTAACCGGCAGACCGCCATGGCATTTTGACCTCGATAGTGCCAGACGGCTTTTGTGTTCCCAGTTTCAGACGCAGGATCTGAGCGGCTTCGGTTGTGATGCATTCCCCCGGGGCGTCGCGGCAGCGGGTGCATTACTGCAATACGTCAACGATACGCAAAAGGCTGCGCTACCTCACCTCACATCGATAACCGTCGAACTTCCCGGCGATGCCGTGGTGATGGACGGACCGACGCGACGTAATCTCGAACTCGAGGAAAGTTTGTCTGGTCAGCGTGAGCATACGCTGGCTGGAGTAATGGATCGCTGCCAAAGCCCGATGGGCAGCCGCTTGCTCAGGAGATGGCTACAAAGACCATTGCGCAAAACAGACGTGCTGCGCGCGAGATACCAGGCGCTGCAGACACTGATATTGAATCGCCTCGGCGACACCTTGCAGGAAACTCTGCACGGGATCGGTGATGTTGAGCGAATCCTGTCGCGGGTCGCACTTCGTTCTGCAAGACCGCGAGACTTGCGTCAGCTGATGCTCGCGTTAGCACGCGTCCCGGAAATCAGGAAAGCTTTAAAACAGGTTGATTCGCCGCTGCTGGCGTCACTGGCCGAACAAATACAAAACCACTCGCGGGAAAAGGACCTGCTGCAAAAAGCATTGATCGACAATCCACCAATGCTGATCAGTCATGGTGGCGTCATTGCAGACGGTTACGACGACCAACTCGATGATCTCCGCGCGATCGCACAAAACGCGGATCAATACCTCATCGATCTTGAGAAGCGCGAGAGAGAGCGCACGGGCATTTCGACATTGAAGCTCGGCTACAACCGGGTACACGGTTACTACATTGAAATCAGCAAGAGCCGGGCGGACAAAGCGCCCGCCGACTATATAAGGCGCCAGACATTGAAAGGCGCCGAGCGCTACATCACGCCGGAGCTGAAGGAGTTCGAAGACAAGGTACTCAGTGCGCGTGAACGGGCATTGAGCCGCGAAAAAATCCTGTATGAAGGCCTGATCGACGCGCTCACGAACGTTCTTCCTAACCTGCAAACCACCGCGCGTGGAATTGCGGAGCTCGATGTCCTGGTTTGCTTTGCCGGGCGCGCCGAGGCGTTAAACCTGTGCCAACCGGAAATCGTCGAGGGGCCCTGCCTGGAAATCAGCGGCGGCCGGCACCTGGTCGTCGAACAGGTTATCGAGACTCCCTTCGTCGCCAACGATCTTACTCTGAATGACCAGCAGCGACTCATGGTCATTACCGGCCCGAATATGGGCGGTAAATCGACCTACATGCGGCAGGCCGCCTTGATCGTTATCCTCGCGCATGTCGGCAGTTTCGTCCCGGCTGACAGCCTGCGGATTGGTGCGATCGACCGGATATTCACGCGTATTGGCGCATCGGATGACCTGGCTGGCGGCCGCTCGACTTTTATGGTCGAAATGACCGAGACCGCGACCATTCTCAATAACGCGACTGAGCAAAGCCTGGTCCTCATGGACGAGATAGGACGCGGAACGAGTACCTTTGACGGACTGTCGCTCGCCTGGGCGGCTGCGCATCACATGGGCAAGACGGTGCGCGCATTCACGATGTTCGCAACCCACTACTTCGAGCTGACAGCGCTGGCCGGGGAACTACCGGATTGCGTCAACGTGCACCTGGACGCGACCGAGCACAAGGGTCAGCTGGTGTTCCTGCATGCCGTCAAACCCGGTCCCGCAAACCAGAGCTACGGCTTGCAGGTTGCTGCACTGGCCGGCGTGCCTGGACCCGTCATCCGCCGCGCGAAATCCTACCTCGCCTCACTGGAGACGCATCGGGACCTTGAACACCCGCAGACGCAGCTGCCCTTTTCGGCAGCGCTTGAGCCGGATGCAGATGAGTTGGGGGATGCGCTGGACGCCATCGATCCGGATACGATGACGCCGCGAGATGCACTCGACGTGCTGTACAAACTGAAAAAAATCAGGGACGACTAAAACATCGCTCGCTGGGGCGAGCTCCTACAGGCGGACTCCTACACCAATTTTACCTGTTCCGACGCCCGCAAAACGAAAATCGCCCGGTGGGCCGGGCTCCTGCCGCAATTTTGCATATCCGGACGCCCGAAAATTGTAGAAACGACTCGTAGGAGCTCGCCCCAGCGAGCGACAAACATTGGAGGACATGTTTGAAAAACATGTCCTCCAATGTTTGTAAGGGACAAATCCACGACGCTGGCCAAACGAAGATCGCCCGGTGGGCCGGGCTCCTACAATTGGATTCCAAATTTTCATAGCGTCGGCGCCAGCGACCACACCACCCACCCCAGCACGATACCGGGCGGGATATCCGCCATCTGGTGCTGTTTGACGAGCAAGCACGAAACCGCGATCAGGCCAACAAATATCCAGCTCGCATCGCCGATCGCCGGAAAGAGAACCAGGCTGACATACATTGCCACCGAGCAGTGCATGCTCGGCATGCAGTTGCGACCGTTGTCCTGGCCCTGAACGAATTTCAGATAGCGGGTCGAGAAATTCTTGCCTTCATATTGCCGATACTCCGGCGGCACCGTCGAGGGGAAAAAGAAGAAAAAGAAAACCTGTGAGAGCAGCAACAAAATAGCGCCGAAGATAAGGTAGACCCCTTCGGTAATCGATTGAATCGATGCAACAACCAAGCCGATCGCAATGTAATAAAGAAATGAATAAATCCACACCCAGGACGGCCAGAACGGAATGTGTTTGTCCCACGGTGATACGAAGCAGCGCGTTTTGAAGTAATAATTATTGCGCTGAACCCAGAAAAACAGCTGATAACAACCCGTCACAATGACGGCTATCAGGGACGAAAAAATGACATATTCTTCCAGCGACAACGGCGAATCGAAGAAACTGGTGCCGACCAGGAAATAGAGCCAGGCAAAAAACGGAATCGTCACGATCAGGAGCAACATGTAGCGTGGCGATATTCTGACTTCTGTCCCTGCACTGTCGGTCATTGCTGGCTCCTGAGTTTGCCTGTGATTTCGGATGCTTACGTCGCAGCGGGCAGACGAAAGCGCAAAGGATAAGTGATGAGGCGGCGGGCCGCTACGCTTCTCGCAAAAATTCACCCCGTTGCAGAAAAGCGGCCGTCTGGTCGACGACGTTTCTCGATAGCAGCATTCCCTTGTGGCTGACCGGCAGCACCAGGTGGTCCTTCGCTCCCGGCATTCTTGTTTCGGATATTGCAATTGTGCCGTCGTTGTCCTCGTCGAAACCGGCAACCAGGCGGCCAAATCCGATCGGCACATCACCCGCGATGATGCCGATTTCATGCGATTCAGCGACCCCTTTCGCCCAGCGATGCGCAGCATCATCGAGTACGCCTTCGGCGATTGTTTTGCCCAGGATCAGGGTGCCCCAGTCCAGCTGGCTAAGGTGAAACGCGGCGCGCGAACCGCACAGCGGCGATCCCAGGCAGACGACCCGGCCGACGTCGATGTCGGGACGCAATGCGAGCATTCTCAGCACCACGACGCCGCCGAGGCTGTAGCCAACGAGGTGAGTTGGCGCGTTGCCACCGCTGGCGATAGTGTCCGCCAGCTTGTTGGCAACTTCATTCAGCGTCTCGGTCACCGGAGCATAGCTAAAAAGGTCTACCTGATAGTCGTTGTCACTTTCAAGACGATGTTTGATATACAGCATGCCGGCGCCCGGCATCCATATGCCTGGCAGGCAAACGACTCTGCGGGTATCGCTCACTGTGCCTGCGTCTGCAAATCCTGCAGCGCTTGCTTGTTCGTCCGCGACCAGACGGCATCGATCGCTGCACCGATCGGCAACCAGCAGTACTTTGAGTGTTCGTCCTGACTAATCTGAATCTCCACCGCCCGTGGCAGCCGATAACGCCATTCGTACTCCGTGTTTTCCGTCACACCCGGCGGATACCGGTCACGCCATCGCAGATCGATTATGAACTGGCGGCTGACGCCAGTGTCAACGAGTTCGCCTTCTTCTTTGAGGCCGGTTTCCTCGGATAATTCCCGCCGGGCAGCGTCACGTGGCCGTTCATCGGCATCGAGCGATCCCGTTACTGATTGCCAGAATTCAAACGGGCTGTGCCGTTGCAACAACAGAACTTCGCCGTCGTCCGTGTAAACGACGACCAGTACCGATTCCGGTCTGCGCTGCGATGCTACCGGACTACTCCGGCCGCGGCGTACGCAGGCGAATTCCAGTCTCCCTGAGCTGCTCTTCCGGCACTACGCCAGGTGCATTGGTCAGCGGACAACTGGCCGTCTGCGTCTTTGGAAACGCAATGACATCCCGAATGCTTTCGGCGCCGGCCATCAGCATCACGATGCGATCGAGTCCGAACGCGATGCCACCGTGGGGCGGGCAGCCATATTCCAGCGCACGCAACAGGAAGCCGAACTTCTCCTCCGCTTCATCGTCGCTGATCCCCAGCAATTCGAAGACCGCTGCCTGCATTTCACGGCGGTGAATTCGTATCGACCCGCCGCCGATCTCCGAACCGTTCAGCACCATGTCATAGGCACGCGAAAGGACGCTACCGGGCGCCGTTGTCATGGCTGCCGCATCGTCCACTGCAGGCGCCGTGAACGGATGATGCAGTGAGGTCCAGCGTTTGGTGTGCGGATCTTTCTCGAACATCGGAAAATCGATGGTCCAGAGAGGTTGCCAGCCCTCGGCAATCAGCCCACGATCTTCGCCAAGTTTTACGCGTAACGCGCCGAGCGCATCGTTGACGACGCTTGCTTTGTCGGCGCCGAAGAAAACCAGGTCGCCGTCTTCGGCGCCGCAACGCTCCATGATGCCGCTGATCGCAACATCCGGCAGGAATTTGAGAATCGGCGATTGCAATCCGTCACGGCCGGCTTGCACGTCATTGACCTTGATATAGGCAAGCCCCTTCGCGCCGTAGCGACCGACGTAGGCTGTGTAGTCGTCGATCTCTTTCCGGCTAAGTTTGCTGCCGCCAGGTAACCGGAGCGCAGCAACCCGGCCGTCCGGATCCCGGGCGGGACCGGCAAACACCTTGAACTCGACCGACTCCATGAGATCGGCAACTTCAACCAGCTCAAGTGGATTTCTGAGGTCGGGTTTGTCCGTACCGAATCGCTGCAGCGCCTCCGCATGCGTCATGCGCGGAAACGGTGACGGCAGTTCGACATCGAGAACCTCTTTGAAAACCGAGCGGACCAGTTCCTCCATGAGACTGGTAACATCATGCTCGTCGACGAAACTCATTTCGATATCGAGTTGCGTGAACTCAGGCTGCCGATCAGCGCGCAAATCTTCATCGCGGAAGCAGCGCACAATCTGGTAGTAGCGATCCAGCCCCGACATCATCAGCAGCTGTTTGAAAATTTGCGGCGACTGCGGCAATGCAAAGAATTTACCGGGATGTGTCCGGCTCGGAACGATGTAGTCGCGGGCGCCTTCAGGTGTCGCTCTCGTCAACATCGGCGTCTCGACATCAATGAAACCATTCTCGTCGAGGAAATTTCTCATTGCCCTGGTGACTGCATGTCGCAACCGCAGATTGCCAAGCATCTGTTCGCGGCGCAGGTCAAGATAGCGATATTTCAATCGCAGTTCCTCATTCGCATGTTCGTCATGATGAAACGGAGGCGTTGCGGAATCGTTCAGAGTCGTCAGCTCATGCGCCAGGACTTCGACCTGCCCGGTCGGCATTTTCGGGTTCACCGTACCTTCGGGCCGCGCCCTCACTTTGCCCGTTACCGCCAGCACATACTCACCGCGGAGTCGTTCAGCTTCCGCAAAAATTTCCGGGTGGTCGGGATCGAACACAACCTGCAGCAATCCTTCGCGATCCCTGAGATCGACGAATATGACACCGCCATGGTCGCGCCGCCGGTGCACCCAGCCACAGACCGAGATATCCTCGCCGATCTGGTTTTGGTTAACTTGACCGCAGTAATGGGTACGCATGGGATTGTTGGTTTGCTGCCGCAGATTTGGAGGCGAGATGGTACAGGATTCAGCCGCTTACCGGGACGGCCAAGCCATTCGCGGCTGAAGCCACTCCCACAATCCGCTCCTACGTGCTTTTACCCTCTTCGGGCATGACCAGCGGCAACTCGCCGAGATCCTGGCGACGCCAGGTTGGTATGACGACGCCGAGCGATATGATCATCTTCAGTGCCTCATCGACTTCCATATCCAGCTCGATCACATCTTTGCGGGGCACGATAATAATGAATCCCGACGTCGGGTTTGGCGTCGTCGGCACGAACGTACATATCACGTCCTCCCCGGTTCGCCCCTGTACTTCGCCGAGTGAGCTGGATGTCTGAAAGGCCAGGCTGTAAAGGCCTATACGCGGATATTCGATCAGCAGTACTTTCTTGAATGACTGGCTTGAATCCGAAAACACAATCTCCGTAAAGTTCTTGGATGCCGAATAAACGGAACGAACCACAGGAATGCGTTCGAGCATTGATTCCCATAGTCCAACCATGCTACGCCCGACGATGTTGGCCGCCAGCACGCCCGTAACGAGCAGGATGACGATCGTAAGAACGATCCCCAGTCCCGGTATGGCAAAGCCTAATAATTCCTCGGGCTGAAATTTTTGCGGAATGAGGACGAGCGTGCGGTCCAGCAGGCCGATCAGAATTCGGACCAGGAAAATCGTTACGCCGATCGGCAACCAGACCAGGATGCCCGCAATGATGTAGCGCCGTAATCGCTTCACTTGAGTTTGCTCAAAATTACTTTCACTTGCTGTCAGCTTTAGATTCTGGTTTTGACTCTGTTTTCTTTTCGGTCTTTTTCGTTTCCGTCTTCCCGGGCTTGCTCTCCGCTTTGTCGCTTTTGGCCGGCTCGGTATCGGGCTTCAGCACATTACGCTGATTGTCCTTTTTGAAATCGGTCTCGTACCAGCCCTTGCCCTTGAGCCGGAAACGTGGCGCAGACAGCAGCCGTTTGAGTGCCGGCTCGCCACATGCCGGGCAGTCGATCAATGGATCGTCGCTCATTTTCTGCAACGCATCCAGCGTATGGTCGCATTTCTTACAGGCATATTCGTAGATTGGCACGCAGAGTCTCCCCGTATTGCAGATTCGAAGGTTACAGATTCAGGCGGCCGACTGGAATTCGAGGTGATCCTCGGTAACACCGACCTCGATCGTGTCGCCCGGCTGGAACCTGCCTTGCAGGATTTCCTGCGCCAGCGGGTTTTCGACCTGCTGCTGGATCGCCCGTCTGAGCGGCCTCGCGCCATACACCGGATCAAATCCGGCATCGGCGAGCTTCTGTCTTGCCGCGTCAGACAGGATGATCGTCATTTCACGTTCGGCGAGCCGCTCATGCAGATACCCGAGCTGAATATCGACAATCGCGCGAATATGCTCCTGACTCAGCGGATGGAATACGACCACATCATCGATCCGGTTAATAAACTCCGGCCGGAAATGCTGCGCAACGATTTCCATGACCGAGGCTTTCATCGCATCGTAATTGTGCTCGCCCGCCAGTTCCTGGATGCGCTGCGAACCGAGGTTAGACGTCATGATAATCACGGTATTGCGAAAATCGACGGTGCGTCCCTGGCCGTCGGTAAGCCGGCCGTCATCCAGCACCTGCAGCAAGACATTGAATACATCCGGATGTGCCTTTTCGATTTCGTCCATCAGGATGACTGAATAGGGACGTCGCCGCACCGCCTCCGTCAGGTAGCCGCCTTCTTCGTAGCCTACATATCCGGGCGGCGCACCGATCAGGCGGGCCACCGAGTGTTTTTCCATGAATTCCGACATGTCGATCCGCACCATCGCGTCATCGGTATCAAACAGGAAATTGGCCAGTGCTTTGGCCAGCTCCGTCTTGCCAACGCCGGTCGGGCCCAGGAACAGAAAGGAGCCGATCGGGCGATGCGGGTCCGAGAGTCCGGCCCGCGAGCGGCGAATGGCGTTCGCTACAACGGTAACAGCCTCCTCCTGACCAACGACGCGCTCCTGGATCACAGATTCCATCTGCAGCAGCTTGTCTTTTTCTCCCTCGAGCATCTTTGACACCGGGATGCCGGTCCAGCTCGACACGATTTCGGCAATCTCTTCTTCGGTCACGTTATTGCGCACGAGGGTAGTTTCGCGACTCTCTGCCTGGAATGCATCCTCCAGCTGTTTCTCGAGCTCCGGAATTTTGCCGTACTGCAATTCCGACATGCGGGTGAGATCGTGGGCGCGGTTCGCCGTCTCGAGTTCGAGCCGGGCGCGTTCCAGTTCTTCTTTTATGTGTGTCGTGCCCTGCATCGCCGCTTTTTCCGACTTCCAGATCTCCTCCAGGTCGGAGAATTCCTTCTCTAACTCACGCAGTTGGGTCTCGATATCATCGAGACGTTTGCGGGATGCATCGTCGGATTCCTTCTTCAGCGCCTCGCGCTCGATCTTCAGCTGGATAATGCGGCGTTCGAGCTTGTCCATCGCTTCCGGCTTGGAATCTATCTCTATGCGAATACGTGCCGCCGCCTCATCAATAAGGTCGATCGCTTTATCCGGCAGTTGCCGGTCGCTGATATATCGATGAGACAAGGTCGCTGCTGCAACGATCGCCGGATCGGTGATCTCCACACCGTGATGAACTTCGTAGCGCTCTTTCAAACCGCGCAGGATCGCAATCGTGTCCTCGACGTTTGGCTCCTCTATCAGGACCTTCTGGAAGCGACGCTCGAGTGCCGCGTCTTTTTCAAGGTACTTGCGGTACTCGTCCAGCGTGGTTGCACCGACACAATGCAACTCGCCGCGAGCCAGCGCTGGTTTCAGCATGTTGCCGGCATCCATTGAGCCCTCGGCCTTGCCGGCCCCGACCACAGTATGCAATTCGTCAATAAACAGGATGATCTGACCTTCCTGCTTCGCGAGGTCGTTCAATACCGCTTTGAGCCTTTCTTCGAATTCGCCGCGAAATTTGGCGCCGGCTATCAGTGCACCCATATCGAGCGAGAGGATGCGCTTGTTGCGCAGGCCTTCCGGAATTTCGTGGTTAACGATGCGTTGTGCGAGTCCTTCGATGATTGCGGTCTTGCCGACGCCCGGCTCACCGATCAGCACCGGATTGTTTTTGGTTCGCCGTTGCAGAATCTGGATCGTGCGGCGGATTTCGTCGTCGCGGCCGATGATCGGATCGAGCTTGCCCTGCTCCGCAAGTTCGGTCAGATCGATCGTGTATTTCTCGAGTGCCTGCCGGGCGTCCTCCGCGTTCGGATCATTGACTTGCTGACCACCACGCAGCTCGTCGATCGACAGCGCCACAGCGCCCTTCACGGCGCCGGCCTGTTCCAGCATCGGCGCCAGCGGTGATTTCTTATCCAGCGCAGCGAGCACGAAGAGCTCGCTCGATATGTACTGATCGTCACGCTCCTGCGCCAGCTTGTCGGTGAGATTGAGCAGCTTCGACAGACCGTTGCCCATGTGGACCTCACCGCCGGTACCCTCGACCTGCGGCAGGCGATCGAGAGCGTCGCCAAGTTGCGATCGCAGCAAATTGACGTTCGCGCCCGACTTGGTCAACAGTCCACGCGCTGTGCTGGCCTGCTGGTCGAGCAGCGCAACCATGACGTGGACCGGCTCGATGAACTGGTGATCGAGACCCACGGCGAGAGACTGCGCATCAGCCAGCGCCATTTGAAATTTGCTTGTCAGTTTGTCCATTCGCATATCGAAGCCTCGACCACAGGGGTCAGATCCCTTTAATCCGCTATTCGCCCGGATATGGAGAGATATCGCACCAAATAAAGGGTTCTGACCCCTTTTTTTTCCGACCCCTTTTTTTTACCTGCGGAAAACGAAACTTGCCATGCGTCCGCAGGCGCCGTCCCTGCGGTACGAAAAGAATCGCTCAGGCTCGTTGAAGGTACAATATTCCCCTCCGCTGACTTGCTCGACACCAACCCGGCTGAGCCGCATCCTGGCCAGTCCGTAAAGGTCCGCCTGCCAGCGTCCGCGTTCATTTTCCGCGAAGCAGTCACCCGCGGCCGCATCGTGTGCAAGAAATTCCTCCCGTACCTCGCCGCCAACTTCAAATGCAGACTGCGAAATGGCCGGGCCAAGCCAGGCGAGTAAATCGGCGGGGTCCATCGACATCGCACGCACCGTCGCCTCGAGCACACCCCTGGCCAGGCCGCGCCAGCCGGCATGTGCGACCGCCAGCTCAGCACCATCGGCGGATGCAAATATGACCGGCAAACAGTCCGCGGTTTGCACGACGCAGACAACGGCCGAATTGCGGGTGATTGCGGCGTCCGCTTCCAGAAGCCTCCCTGGTGCCGGATCGATGACAACATGATTGCCGTGAACCTGCCTGAGCCAGCATGGTTCCGCCGGCAGATCGCAAAGCGATCTGAAGCGGCTCCGGTTTTCGCGGACCGCATCCGCGTCGTCTTCATATGCGCCAAGATTCAATGAGCCGAAACTGCCGCGGCTCACACCACCGTCGCGCAGCGTTGTGCCTGCTACAACGCTCTCCGGCGCGGACCAGTCTGCAGGGAGCCAGGTTTGATCCATGGTCATTTTCTTAGCTCGGAGTCTTCGGTGAGTGCACTCAGTAACTCAGTGAAGTCTGCCGGTGGCGTAACCTGCAACTCAATATTTTGTCCGCTGCGCGGGTGTGTGAAAGCCAGTTTTTCGGCATGTAGTGCCTGGTGGCGGAATTTCCGCAAGGTGTCGCGCAACCTGTCCGACGCGCCGGCGGGTATGGCAAGTCGTCCGCCATAGGTCTGATCACCGACCAGGGCGTGGCGCCGATGCGCGAAATGCACTCTTATTTGGTGGGTACGCCCGGTCTCAAGTTGAACACTGACATAAGTGTGCGCAGCAAAGCGCCGGATAACACGGTAGTGTGTGACCGCTGGTTTACCATCCCGCTGCACGCTCATCTTCAGGCGATCGACCGGATGACGCCCGATTGGCTCGCTGATTGAACCGCCGCCTGTCAGGACCCCGGCGCACACGGCGAGATAGTGCCGCGCAATCTCCCGCTCGGCCAGCTCGCGCGTAAGTGCGGTTTGCGCCTGCAAGGTTTTTGCCACCAGCAGCAGGCCACTCGTGTCCTTGTCCAATCGGTGAATAATGCCCGCACGCGGCAACTGGTCCAGTCCGGGGCCATGGTGCAACAGGCCATTCATCAGCGTGCCACGCGGATTTCCGGCACCAGGATGCACCACCAGGCCGACTGGTTTGTTGACGACCAGGCAATCCTCATCTTCGAATATTATGTCCAGATCCAGTGCCTCGGGCTCACTCTTTACCGAGATCTCCGGCTGCGACTGCAACAGAACGCTTTCGCCGCCAACGACGGGATCGCGCGGGCGCATCGCACGCTCATCCACCGTGATGAATCCCTGCAAGAGCCAGCTTTTTAGCCGGCTGCGGGAGTATTCAGGAAACATCCTGGCCAGCGCCTGGTCCAAACGCTGACCGGAAAGCTCCACCGGGACAAATTTTTGCCGGGCTTCGGACATCTGATCCAGGAGTATTGCTAAACCGGAAAATCAGGAGTTTACGGTATACTTGTCGATCGGGTGGAATTCATGCAAAGTCCCGCCCGCGAAAAAATACAGCCAGTTGGACCAGACTTCAAAACGATGACTTCAGACCGCTCAAAACTGACACGAAACCTGCTCGCGCTGGCAACGATGCTGGCGTTGTCGGTTGCTGCAGGCTGCGCCGGCAACGAGGAAGAATTTAGTCTCGCGTCAAGTATTGAAGATGCGTATGTCGAGGCGCAGAAGGCGGTAACGGTCGGCAACTACCGCAAGGCGATCGGCATTTTCGAGGCATTGCAGGCGCGCTTTCCGTTCAGTGAATTTGCCACGCAAATTCAGCTCGAGCTGGCCTACGCCTATTACATGGATCACCGTGTTGAACAGGCCATTGATGCTGCGGACACCTTCATTCGTGAAAATCCGATCCATGCGCGCATCGACTATGCAATTTATATCAAGGCGCTCGCGCATTTCGAACGTCAGCAGGGAATGCTTGAACGCATTTTCAGAAAGGATATCGACAAGCGCCCGCCGCGAGATGGTCAGCTGGCGTTCTCGCTGCTCAGTCGCCTGGTGGATCGCTATCCGGCGAGTCCGTACGCAGCCGATGCGCAGCAGCGCATGATTTACCTGAAAAATCGCCTTGCTGCCTACGAAAACGTTGTGGCGCGGTTCTACCTGGAGCGCGACGCCTATGTGGCCGCACTGAACCGGGCGAAAACAGCCCTCGAGACGTACCACGGTGCCAACAGCGGCGAAGACTCATTGCAAATCATGATCGAGGCCTATGAGGGTCTGGGCATGACCGAACTGGCCGAAGATACGCGGCGTGTCCTGCGGAAGAATTTCTCGGACGAGCCGGTGGTGCAGAACCAGTAGGGAATCGCCCGCTGGGGCGGGCTCCTACGACAATTTTGTTTATTCGGACGGCCAAAAATTGTACGGACGATTCGTAGGAGCGGCGTCCCGCCGCGATTCCTTTTATTCAGGGAAGGTGTAGCGCGAAGTAATCGGATACCGCCAGTCCCTCCCAAACGCACGACGACTGATGCGTATCCCCGGCGGCGCCTGACGCCGCTTGTACTCACTACGTTTCACCATTTCGAGCACCCGGATAACCACGTCACGGTCGAATCCCCGCTCCACGATTTCTTTCACTGACAGATCTTCTTCGATAAAGGCCTCGAGTATCGGATCAAGAATGTCGTAATCCGGCAGCGAATCGCTGTCTTTCTGATGCGGCCGCAACTCTGCCGAAGGCGGTCTCGAAATAACCCGCTCGGGAATGACTTTGCTGATCGAATTCCGGTAACGGGCGAGCTTGTAGACGAGTGATTTGCTGCAATCCTTGATTGGCGCGAATCCGCCCGCCATATCGCCGTACAAGGTGGCATAGCCAACTGCCATCTCGCTTTTGTTGCCCGTGGTCAGCAACATGCGTCCTGTCTTGTTGGATATCGCCATCAACAGGAGGCCGCGACACCGTGCCTGTATGTTCTCCTCCGTAACATCGATATCGCGACTCTCGAAGACCGTCGCCAGCTGTTGCAGCGTTGCCTCGTACATCGGTTCGATCGGAATGACGTCATAGCGCACCTTTTGTATCCTGGCCTGTTTCGCCGCATCTTCCTGGCTCATGGTGCTCGTGTAGCGAAACGGCATCATTACCGCACGCACCCGGTCGGCACCGAGAGCATCGCAGGCAATCGCAAGAATCAGCGCCGAATCAACGCCACCTGACAACCCGAGGACGACGCCAGGGAAGCCGTGCTTGCCAACGTAGTCGCGCGTGCCACAGACCAGTGCCTCATATACGCTTTGATCTTGCGGCAATAGTGGCGCAACCTCTCCAGCTTGTGGCGCGACACCGGCGCCATCTGCCGCCAACTGTACGTAATACACTTCCTCCCTGAACGCAACGGCGCGAAACACCACTTCGCCGCTTCTGTCCATGGCAAAAGACCCGCCATCGAATACCAGTTCGTCCTGTCCGCCAACCATGTTCAGATAGACGGCCGGAATACCGATTTCCAACACGCGCTTCCGAACGACATCCTCCCTGTGCAACTGGCTGTCCGTTTCGTAAGGCGAGCCGTTAATCACAACCAGTACCTCGGCACCGGCCGCACGGCTGGCATTGGTGGGTGCGCTGCCCCATACATCCTCACAGATATTGATTCCGACACGAACACCGTTGAGCGTAAATACCGACGCCTCCTTGCCCGCCTTAAAGTAACGTTCCTCGTCGAAGACGCTGTAATTTGGCAACAAGTGCTTGTGATAATGCGCGAGAACCTCACCGTCCCTGAAGACCACGCAGGCATTAAAAATGTCATCGTCCTGGTAGTCCGGAAACCCGACCAGCACGGCAATCTCGCGAACTGAGTCGCGAATAGTCTCCATGGCATTCTCGACGCGGCGCCGCAAGCCCGAATGAAACAACAGGTCCTCGGGCGGATAACCGCATATGCTCAGTTCTGGAAAGACGATCAGATCAGCCCGCATGTCGTCACGCGCGCGTGCGGCATTGTCGAGAATTTTTTGCGTATTCCCGGCCACGTCGCCGACCACAAGATCAAGCTGTGCCAGCGCGACGGTGATTTTGTCAGTCATTGCGGTATCGCAATCTTCCTGGCAGTCTGTGGCGTCCCTGCAATCCCCATGTTAGCAAGTCGCGCGCGTCATCGTAGTCTGCTTAAGAACGGAGTGATTCAACAAGCTGCTATGGTGTAAGAAGTTCCATCATCTTGCTGCCAAGCTCGGCCGGTGAGCGGACGATAGCGGCGCCGGCAGCATCCAACGCTTTGAACTTGTCAGCGGCGGTACCCTTGCCGCCAGCGACGATGGCGCCGGCGTGGCCCATGCGCTTGCCTGGCGGTGCGGTTACGCCCGCAATGTAAGCGACGACCGGCTTCGTAACTTCGGATTGCATGAACTCGGCAGCGGCTTCTTCATCGGTGCCTCCGATCTCGCCGACCATCACAATCCCGTCCGTCCCGGGATCCTCCTCGAAGAGTCTGAGGCAATCGATAAAATCCATGCCACGCACAGGATCGCCGCCAATGCCAATGCAAGTGCTTTGTCCGAGTCCGTTTTGGGTGGTCTGATAAACGGCCTCGTAAGTCAGTGTGCCTGATCGGGACACGACGCCGATGCGGCCCTTCTGGTGAATAAAGCCGGGCATGATGCCGATCTTGCATTCATCCGGCGTAATGATGCCGGGACAATTGGGCCCTATCAGGCGGCAGCTGTTATTTTGCAGCGCGGCTTTGATATTGACCATGTCCAAAACGGGGATGCCCTCGGTTATGCATACGATGAGACTGACGCCTGACTCGGCCGCTTCCTGGATCGCGCCGGCAGCAAATCGTGCCGGCACGTAAATCATGCTCACTTCTGCGCCTGATTCGGCGACTGCTTCGCGCATCGTGTTGTAAACCGGCACGCCGAGATGTTCTTCGCCGCCGCGCCCCGGGGTAACGCCGGCAACAACCCTGGTGCCGTACTCAGTGCATTGCTCAGTGTGAAATGAACCCTGATTGCCGGTTATTCCCTGGCAAATGACCTTGCTGTGCCTGTCAATCAGTACGCTCATGAGTGGGTTTCCGGTGGACTCAGCCCGCAGCAGAGGACACTGCTTTTTGCGCTGCATCCGTCAGATCGTCTGCCGAGATGATATCGAGACCGCTCTCGGCGAGCAGCGTCCGCCCCTTGATTACGTTCGTGCCCTCGAGACGCACGACAACCGGCACCCGGACCCCGACATCCTTCACGGCACTGATGATGCCTTGCGCGATCAAATCGCAGCGTACGATGCCGCCGAAGATATTGACCAGGATCGCCCTGACGTTCCGGTTGGAGAGAATTAATTTGAATGCGGCAGCGACCCTTTCACTGGTCGCCCCACCGCCAACATCCAGAAAGTTGGCCGGCTCTCCCCCGTGTAACTTGATCAGGTCCATCGTGGCCATGGCCAGACCGGCGCCATTGACCATGCACGCGATATCGCCATCCAGTGATACATAGTTCAGATCGTGCGCCGCTGCTTCCCGCTCCTTCTGATCCTCCTGGCTTGGATCGCGCAGCTCTGCCAGCCGCTCCTGGCGAAACAAGGCGTTGTCGTCAATGTTGATCTTGGCATCCAGCGCGAGCAACTCGCCGCTTCCGGCGATGATCAGTGGATTTACCTCGATCAGGCTTGCGTCACACTCCAGGAACAGGCGATACAGTCGCTGCATGAGATCGGCAAACTGACTGCTCTGCTTTTGGTCCAGCCTTAAGCCCGCTGACAATTGCTGTGCCTGCTCGTCCTGCACCCCGTTTTCCGGTGAAATGGCCACCGTCAAGATCTGCTCGGGCGTCTCGGCCGCGACCTGCTCAATATCCATTCCGCCTGCAGCCGACGCGATAAACGCGACTTTGCTGACTTCGCGGTCGATCAGCATGCTTAGATATAATTCCCGCTCAATGTCTGAACCTGCCTCAACGTAGACGATGTTGATCGGCAGACCTGCAGGCCCGGACTGGTGGGTAACCAGCATCGTGCCCAGCATTTCACTGGCATATTGCTGCACTTGTTCAGGAGAATGTGCGAGTTTGACGCCGCCGGCCTTGCCGCGGCCGCCGGCATGCACCTGGGCTTTCACCACCCACAGAGCGCCGCCCAGCTCCATTGCCGCGGCCTCAGCGGCTTCGGCGGTTTCTGCAGGAATACCCTCGGGAACCGGAATACCGTACTCAGTAAACAGTTTTTTCGATTGGTATTCGTGAAGATTCATGCTTGGATTTTTATTCTTGGGACCGCGGCAAAAGTCGGCGTATTTTGGAGCAAAGCACCGGCATACGCAAAATATTCGGGTTGAAGTTGCCCATGGACTACAATCGGCGCTGACCGGCGACGCGCCGCGGCTTCATTTTGGAGAGCAATGGTTCAGTCACTCACAGATTCCAGGTCACTGCGTAGCGAGTTACGGCTGCTGCCCAGCATCGACGAGTCAGATCTGACCTGGCGGGTGCTGGGTACGCTGAATCTCTTCCGCCTGTTCGTTGCCGTGCTGTTGCTGGGCCTGTTTTTCGCCGGCGGCGATCCGCGGTTCTTCGGCGAGCGGTACCCGGCGCTGTTCTCCGCCACAGCCGCCGGCTATCTCGTATTTTCAATCGTGTCAGGACTTGCCATCCGGCAACGCTGGGTGACGGCAGAGCCACAGATACTGGTGCAGATCGCGGCTGATATCCTGGCAATCGTGATCCTGATGCACGCCAGCGGTGGCATCGCCAGCGGACTCGGAGGACTGCTGGTGGTATTTGTCGGTGCCGGCAGCCTGCTGCTGCCGCTGCATGTTCCGGCGTTTTTTGCCGCGCTCGCGACACTGGCTGTGCTTGGCGAGCAGTTTTTCTCACAGATGGCCGGAGTCAGTGATACCAGTAATTACTCTGCTGCCGGCGTGCTTGGCGCGATAATCTTTGCTATTTCGCTGGCCGCACGGCCGCTGGCGCGCCGCATTCAGTTCAGCGAGGCACTGGCGCGGCAACGCGGCGTCGATCTTGCAAACCTGTCGGAGCTGAATGAATACATCGTGCAGCACCTGCGAGAGAGCATCGTCGTTGTCGATGCTGACGACCGGATCCGCCTGATCAACGGCTCCGCCGCGCAACTCCTCGGCGCGCCCGCCGACTGCCGCGGCATTGAGCTGGCCGATGCATCGATTGATCTCGCGGAGCATGTCGCTGGATGGAGAAAACGCCAGCCGGAAACCCGGAATGCCGAATTCTCTATGGTCGCCGCCGACGGTAGCGCCCGTATCCAGGTACACCTGGCCCCGCTGGGCGAGGGCGATGAGCGCCGCGGGCCGATCCTCGTATTCCTGGAAGACGCGAGCCTGATGAACGCGCGGGTACAGCAGTCGAAACTCGCCTCGCTGGGTCGCCTGAGTGCCAGCATCGCGCACGAGATCCGTAATCCGGTTGGCGCGATGAGTCATGCCGGGCAACTGCTCGCCGAATCGAGCTCCCTTTCGGCCGAGGACCTGCGCCTGACCGAGATTATTCGCACCCACGCCGAGCGTGTCAGCCACATCATCGACACCGTGCTGCAGTTGTCGCGCCGCGAGTCCAGCCGCCCGGAGCGGTTCGAGCTTGCGCCATGGCTCAGGGACTTCGCCGAGGAGTTCACGCGCACGCTCGAGCTGCAGGAAGGTGAGTTGAGCGTTGCAAATGCGACCGAGAATCTCGAGATACGAATGGACCCCAGCCATTTGCGCCAGGTCCTGTGGAACCTGTGCGATAACGCGGTTAAATATGCGAGTGAGACCGGTGGCATCATGGTCGAATTGCAGGCCGGCCAGACGCAACGCACAGGCCAGCCCTATCTCGAGGTCCTTGATCACGGTCACGGTGTTGATCCGCAGACCGTCGATAAAATATTTGAGCCATTCTTTACCGACCGCAGCGGCGGCACCGGATTGGGACTGTATATTTCGCGGGAACTCTGCGAGTTGAATCGCGCTACTCTCGTTTTCCAGCCACGCGAAACCGGCGGCAGCATATTCAGAATCGTGTTTGCCGATCCGGCACGCTGGGAAGGCGTGGGTAGTTAATGAGCAAGCCCCTTGCACTGGTCATCGACGACGAACCCGACATCCGCGAATTGCTGTCGCTCACGCTTGGGCGCATGAACATAGATACGGCGGTCGCGGAAGATATCAAAAGTGCGAAAGCGCTATTGTCCGCTAAACGATTCGATATCTGCCTGACTGACATGCGCTTGCCGGACGGCGACGGTCTGGAACTGATCGAATGGATGCAAAAGAACGCGAGTGGCGTGCCGGTCGCCGTTATCACCGCTCACGGCAACGTCGAAACTGCCGTTCAAGCCCTCAAGCTTGGTGCATTCGACTTCATATCCAAGCCGCTGGATCTGCAGAATCTTCGCAAGATGGTCGAAAACGCGCTCAAGCTCCGCGACCGGCACGCAGGCGAGACGTCACAGCTGCTGGGTGATTCGCCGGCCATGCAGGAGCTGCGCGACCTGATCGACAGGGTCGCCCGCAGCCAGGCGCCAGTACACGTATCTGGAGATTCGGGCACCGGCAAGGAACTGGTTGCACGGCTGATCCACGCTAGCGGGCCGCGGGCAGAAGGCCCGTTCATCGCGGTGAACTGCGGTGCGATCCCGGGCGAACTGATGGAAAGCGAGTTTTTCGGACATAAGAGGGGCGCGTTTACCGGCGCAGTGCGGGACAAGGTCGGACTCGTGCAAGCCGCCGACTCAGGCACCCTTTTTCTGGATGAGATCGCCGACCTGCCCCTGTCAATGCAGGTCAAGCTGCTGCGGGTGATCCAGGAGCAGGCAATCAGGCCCGTTGGCTCATCACAGGAACAATCGGTCGACGTACGCATCCTCTCGGCGACCCACAAGAATCTGTCCGCGATGGTTGCCAGTGGTGACTTCCGCGAGGACCTCTATTACCGCATCAACGTGATTGAACTCCACGTGCCCTCACTTCGCGAACGAGGCGCCGACGATATCCTGATGCTCACGGAGCATATCCTTGAGCGCCTGGGCTCGTCCAGCGACGCACTGGACGCCAGTGCCAGGGCAGCGCTCAGGTCATATCATTTCCCCGGCAACGTCAGGGAACTCGAGAACATGCTGGAGCGGGCAGTCACGTTGTGCGCCTCGGGCACGATATCCGAGTCGGACCTCGCCCTCAGGGCCGCAGCCGCACCTGCGGCCGACAGCGTCGCCGCGCCCGCAACCGACCTCGGCGACCAGATCGAAGACGTGCAGCGACAGGCAATCGTCAATGCGTTGCAGAAGACGCGTTACAACAAGACGGCTGCCGCGAAACTTCTCGGCCTGACCTTTCGCCAGCTCCGCTATCGCATCAAAAAACTTGGTATTGATTAAGTGTGGGTGACAATTTTCGTCAGCTTCGGACACTATCTGACCAGTTCCGCCGCCAGATTGGCATGTCCCGGGACCCGTCAGCGGGCTGAAATTTCACCGAAACTTTATCAAAAACAACAGCCTGCCGATTTTCCGTTGATTCTGGCACGGGCCTTGCTTTGTTAGGGATTACAGGCGGCAACGCCGTATTGCTAATGACTGACACTCTCAATATCCACGGAGATAGAGAAATGAGGAAACAACAGGGTTTTACATTGATCGAACTCATGATCGTTGTTGCCATTATTGGTATTCTGGCCGCGATCGCTATTCCTGCTTACCAGGATTACACCATCCGCGCACAGGTTTCTGAAGGTTTGAACCTGACCGGCGCCTGCAAGGCTGCCGTGACTGAGTACTACCAGGACCAGGGCGTGTTCCCGGGTGACAACGCTACAGCCGGACTTGAAGATGCTGTCAACATCACTGGCAAGTACACGACCCAGGTTGAGGTTACGGGTCTTGGCCTTTGCAACGCAACATTTGGCAACGAGGCTAACAACAATATCGTTG
>Ga0209987_10000396_pt1 | contig 22853 bp, 19 predicted proteins | sample N074metaG_FD_182134 | JGI IMG/M metagenome (GOLD analysis project Ga0209987, IMG submission 182134) | Deep subsurface microbial communities from Kermadec Trench to uncover new lineages of life (NeLLi) - N074 metaG (SPAdes) (version 2) | ecosystem: Environmental > Aquatic > Marine > Ocean trench...
TTCAAAAATTTGATATCGTCCTCGAGATACTCTGCGCCAGAGGGCTTACTCATTATTGAGATGCTCCCATCCTCAATTTGAGAAATAAATTTTGGGTTAGGGTACAAATCTGGCTACCGCATAACGCCCAAGCTGTGCGGCGCTAACGGAGCACAGCGTAGTTTGCGTCCGAACGAGCGCCTTGTTATGTGTCACCGTGTTCAATTTTCTCTATGTATCTTGTGATGTCGTTCACAATGTTTCGCAGGGGCTTTGATTCTTGCTCTTTTTCAAGTTTTGATGTCAATATTTCCTGTGCTCTTCGCAAAGAGGGCAAAGCATTTTCTTTGTCCCCAAGATGATATCTAGATTTGCCCTCGATTGAATGGCACAACCACTCGAATTGTTCTTCCAGTTTCAAGGTCTTTGCTTTTAGTGCCTTTTCTAACGCCTCTTGATAACGGCCATTTTCTAAAAGCTTGTGTCCTTTCCCCAAGAGCATTGATGCTCTAATCGAGTTAATAAATTTCACTATTCATCTCAGTGACACATAACGCTAAAGCTGTGCGGCGCAAACGAAGCGCAGCGTAGTTTGCGTCCGAACGAGCGCCTTGTTATGTGTCAGGTATGTTTTTCTTCCAGTATTTAATGACTTGGTTTGCAAGATCATATACGTGTCTCTTTTCCCCGTTCGTAAGTTTGACAGTAATACCAGCAAAATTGAATGCTCTCGGGTCGAATGCTTCCGTGCTAAATGCCCTGGGATCAAAGCCACCTGGACTTGCCTCAAGTTTATCTACGGATTTGTGATGTTTTGCTGTCGCTTCAAAGTGTTTTGCGCCACTAGCAATGTGAGAAACTATTTGAAGAATCTCATTCGCTTCTCTGAGTTCTTTTCTCTTGGATCCCCCACCTTCGCTATCAGGGTGAAGCCAATCTAGCATGTGCTCAGCGGTGACGAAGAAATCGAAAGCTGCATACGAATCATATGGATCTAGTTGCATCGCCCATAATCGTGCTCGAGCTTTTGTAGCAAGTCTTCTGGTTTTTCAAGTGAGGCGAATCCCTTAGGGCCGGACATAATTATTTAGTGACACATAACAGTTTATTCGAAGGACGCCTGTATAATAGGTACTAGTCAGGCGTCCTTCTAGTTCCTTCATTCTACTTTTCATATAGTCGATACTAAGTGAGTGACAAAGGGGGTGTCAATTTACCTTAGTGATCGAGAAAAACTCTTGTGGAATAGTTTCATTCTCATTCGGTTTTTTAGATTTGTATCAATCAGCCACTGCCTGATTTAGACATCCAGAACCACCAGACGATGAAAACAATCAATCCCGCGCCGGTTAAATTTATCAGCATACTTTCCATTATCTTTTCCCGGCTGGATTAAACAGGCGCAGGCGATTCGCATTGCTCACCACGGTGAGCGACGACATTGCCATCGCTGCACCGGCAAACATCGGATTGAGCAATATGCCCATCAACGGGTAGAGCACACCCGCGGCGAGCGGGATGCCGAGCGAATTGTAAATAAAGGCGCCAAACAGATTTTGCTTGATGTTACGAACGGTGGCCTTCGATATCGCAACCGCATCGACCACGCCATTCAACGAGTTGCGCATCAAAGTAATATCCGCGCTTTCAATCGCCACATCGGTGCCACTGCCTATCGCGAAACCGACATCCGCGCGTGCCAGTGCCGGGGCGTCGTTAATCCCATCGCCCACCATTCCTACGCGTTCACCACGAGCCTGCAAACTGGCCACCTTATCGGCCTTGTCCTGGGGCAATACCTCGGCAATCACTTCATCGATACCGACCTGCCTGGCGACAGCATTGGCGGTCTCCCGGTTGTCACCAGTGAGTAACACTACTTTCAAACCAATATCATGCATGCGTTTTATCGCAGCCATCGAGTCTGGCTTAATCGCGTCCGAGACACTGATTAATCCAGCCGCCTTACCGCCCACCGCGATAAACATCGGTGTCTGTGCCTGGAGGGTCAACTCATGTGCGGCAGCGTCGAGCGCGGAAATATCAATATTGCGGTCATGCATTAATTTTCGATTACCGATCAATACGGATTTAGCTTCGATGCTTGCCTCGACTCCGTGCCCGGCGATAGCGGTAAAATTCTCTACCCCAAGGAAAGGAATATTTTTTTCTTTCGCCGCGATCACGATCGCTTCGGCCAACGGGTGTTCGGAGCCCTGTTCGAGACTGGCACCCCACTGCAATAATTGATCTTCGTTCCAGTCATCGAGCACTAGTATCGATGTCACGCTGGGACGTCCCTCGGTAACCGTCCCGGTCTTGTCGAGGATTACCGTATCGAGTTTACCCGCCAGTTGCAGTGCATCACCATTTCGAATCAGTATGCCAAATTCCGCCGCTTTTCCGACACCGACCATTATCGATATCGGTGTCGCCAGACCCAGGGCACAGGGGCAGGCGATGATCAAAACAGTCATTGTGGTTACGATTGCCAGGCTAGTCACCTGGTCACCGCCGGCGAAATTAATCCAGGCGAGGAAAGTCAGTACTGAAACAATCATTACGCTAGGCACAAATACTGCCGAAACCCTGTCGACCAGACGGCCAATCGCCGGCTTGGAAGACTGTGCGGTACGCACCATTTCGATGATTTGCGACAGCAGGGTATCTTTACCAATGCGTTTGGCCTGAAACAAGAAGCTACCCATCTTGTTGATGGTTCCGGCTGCCACCTCGTCACCAACTGCCTTTTGCACCGGTACAGGCTCGCCACTTAGCATTGACTCGTCAACACTCGATTGACCCTCGATAAGGATACCGTCGACTGCTATACGTTCACCGGGGCGCACGCGTAGGGTTTCATCCAGTCCAACGTCTTTGATCGGAATGTCCTGCTCGACACCATCGCGTATCACGCGGGCTGTTTTCGCCTGTAGTCCAATCAGGCGTTTTATCGCCTCCGAAGTTTTACCACGTGCGCGCATTTCGAGCGCGGCACCCAGGTTGATCAGCGCTATGATAATCGCCGCCGCTTCAAAATAGGCATGTTGTGCCATCGATGGAACCAGCGTCGGGTTGGCTATAATCACCATCGAATATAACCAGGCGGTGCCGGTGCCGAGCGCAATCAGCGTGTCCATATTGGCATTGTGGTTTTTTGCAGATTTCCACGCACCGCTGAAAAATCGACCGCCGGAATAGACCAGCACGAAAACGGTCAGTAAACCTATTCCCAGCCAGAATAGTCTGCCACCCGCGTCGTCAAAACCGGGCAGTAAGCCTGCCATTCCAAAAACGAATTGAGGTACTCCGACTATCCCGGCAAGGGCTGCCTTTTTCAACAACTGGCGGTAATGCTCCATTTCTGCCGCTTCTTTTTCCGACTCGTCTTCGGCACCGGTGAGTTGTGCGGCGTCGTAACCCGCCGCACGAATCGCATCGACCAGGGATTCGGTGTTGACCTCGCCTTCAATCGTGGCGGTGTGCTCGGCAAAGTTAACGCTGGCCAGCGACACACCAGCGACACTATTGATGGCATCTTCAACCGATGTAACACAGCCGGCACAACTCATACCTGAAATCGATAATCGGGTTGCGGCGGTCATGCGGGTAATTCCTGGTCGTCGGCGGCCATTTGGTTCGCTTCAAAACCGGCGGCCTTGATTGCACTAATCAGGGCTGCCAGCGAGGTATCTGATTCAACCATTGCGCTTTTGCTTTCCAAGTCAACTTCTGACTTGATCACACCAGCCTCATTGCCCAGGGCTTTTTCTATCGCGCTCACGCAACCGGCGCACTTCATACCGGGAATCGATAAATTAATTATATTGCTCATCGTTTGTAGCCTTTTGTCAAAATAAGTATTATTTCTATATCGACTAATATAAGGGCAAATGAACAAAAAACTGTTACATCATTATGGAAAGATGTTGCAGAATTTACACTTTATCGAGGGATTGGCGTTGATTACTATCGCGCAATTGCTTGAATTGCGAAGGGGTCATGCCGGTGACTTTTTTGAATTGCCGACTCAGGTGGGCGACACTGCTGTAGCCGAGTCGGTAGGATATTTCGGTCAGGGTAAGTTCATCATAAACCAGTAGTTCGCGGGTTTTTTCGATTTTCTGATTGATGAAATACTGTTCAATGGTAACGCCTTCAACGGTAGAAAATAGGTTACTGAGATGGGTGTAGTCATGGTGTAGCTGATTACTCAAATACTCGGAAAGCTTCACCTTTTGCGGTGCCTGCGGTTGCTGCACCAGGGAAATCACCTGTTTTTTGATGTTTTCGATTAGCCTGGTTTTTTTATCATTAATTATCTCGAAACCAAGTGGCACTATTTTATCCTGGAATTGCCCCAGCACTTGCGCTTCTATGGTTTCGTCACCAAAATCAACCTCGCCCAGATACACCGCCTGCGGTTTCAGTTCTAGCTCGTCCAGTACATTTTGAATGACCATTTTACAGCGGTCACAAACCATGTTTTTGATCAGAATTTTCATCGGCAACACCCAACCTGCCTAAACCGTGTTTTACAACAGCTTGGCACGATCAACCGCATACCTGTGCCTTGGCTTCGCGGCGTCTGGGATGTAGCACCGCTTCGGTATAACCGTTTGCTACCTCACGGCCTTTGAACACCAGATCGAGTGCCGCCTGGAACGCAATACTTTGTTCGAAATCAGGTGCCATATATTTGTATTGGGGGTCGTGATCATTTTGTCGATCAACAACCTCGGCCATTTTTTTGAACACCCGCCGGACCTGATCTTCGCGGGCGATACCATGGTATAACCAGTTTGCAATATGCTGGCTTGAAATTCGCAGCGTCGCGCGATCTTCCATCAACTCCACGTCACTGATATCAGGCACCTTGGAGCAGCCGATACCCTGGTCGACCCAGCGCACCACGTAGCCGAGTATACCCTGCGCATTGTTTTCCAGTTCCCTGATCAGATCGCTTTCATTAATCTTGCGCCCATCGAGTAGTGGAATGGTCAAAATATCGTCAAGCCTGGCCCTGGTGCAAACGCTTAACTGTTGTTGCCGCGCGGCCACATCGATCTGGTGGTAATGCATCGCATGCAGGCTTGCGGCAGTCGGCGAGGGTACCCAGGCGGTATTCGCGCCTGCTCTCGGATGGGCGGTTTTCTGCTCCATCATCGCCGCCATATTATCGGGTGCCGCCCACATACCCTTGCCGATCTGACCATGCCCCGGCAAGCCGACTTCGAGACCGATATCCACATTCCAGTCTTCATAGGCGAGTAACCACCTGGAATTCTTGATTTCACTTTTTGGTATCATCGCACCGGCTTCCATACTGGTATGAATTTCGTCGCCGGTCCGATCGAGAAAGCCGGTATTGATGAAAACTACTCGCTCACTGGCCGCTCGAATACACTCTTTCAGATTGACGGTGGTGCGTCGCTCCTCGTCCATAATACCGATTTTGAGCGTATTCCTTTCCAGCCCAAGCGCATTTTCAACCATTTCAAACAGGTTTACCGCAGCAGCAACTTCCTCGGGCCCGTGCATTTTCGGTTTTACAATATAGACACTACCGGTTCGGCTATTTCGAAAATCACCTGTTCCCTGTAAATCGTGTTTGGCGGCCAACGCGATGACCATCGCATCGAGAAAGCATTCGGGGGTTTCTGCGCCCCCGCAGGTCACCGAGTCGGTGTACATGTGACTTCCGACGGTACGCACGAACATCAAGCTACGCCCCGGCAGCGTGATGGCCGCATCTACCGGTGAAATAAATTCCAGGTCGGGATTTAGCGAACGCTCCGTCGCTTCGCTACCCCGCATCACCGTGGCGGTTAAATCACCCTTCATTAATCCACACCAGTTTCGGTAAATATGGGTTTTATCCTCGGCATCGACCGCTGCCACGGAGTCCTCGCAATCCATAATCGTCGTAATAGCCGATTCCATCCGTACGTCGTAGATATTTGCCAGATCCCCCTGACCGATATAAAAACCTTCGCCGATGAGTATCTCGATGTGTAAGTTATTATGTTTCAGCAGTATTGCCGATGGCGCTTCAGGGTCGCCACGATAACCGGCAAAACATTCCCGTCCACCCAGCTCGGTCTCGCTACCGTCACCCATGACGACGATTAATTTACCCGAGCGAACCTTGTAACGAATTGCATAACTATGGCTGCCGACAGCCAGGGGTACCGCCTGGTCGAGAAAATCCCGTACATAGCTAATCACCTGCTGACCGCGCACCGGATTATATTTCGAGGTTTTCTTACAACCCTCGACTTCGAGGATTATATCGGTGCCGTAGAGTGCATCGTACAGGCTGTACCAACGAGAATTCGCCGCATTCAGTGAGTATCTTGCATTGTCTACCGGCACCACCAGTTGCGGTCCGGCTATCAGTGCTACCTCGTCGTCGACATTTTCAGTAGTTACCTGGAATGGTTCACCCTCGGGCTGCAGATAACCAATTTCCAACAGAAAATCCCGGTATTGTTCAGGGTTAATTTTACCGGGATGACTTTTATGCCATTCGTCCAGTTGGATTTGAAGTCGGTCGCGTTTTTCAAGCAAGGCTTTATTGGAATCTCCCAGAGCCGCTATTATCCCGGCCATAGATTGCCAGAAATGGGCGGAATCGACGCCGGTACCCGGCGCAATTTCCTGGTCAATTAATTCGTAGAGCCCTCGATCAACTTCGAGCCCGCTGATTTCAACTCGATCAGCCATTATTATTTTCCTGCGGGTCTGTGACGCCCGAGTATATCGCCCGGAACATAGAAAACTAGTGTCCCAGTTCAATTATTGGTAAGTTTTATGATCGACTTTAAGATTTCCAGTCCCGTTCAATTTTTAACCTATTGTGTCGGCAGCCAGTTTGTTCGCCCGGCTTGATCTCAACACCCAGATCGTATTAATAGCCAGGGTTGATAAGATGATAGCACCACCGATAAATGTTCGAGTTCCAGGCTGCTCCCCCAGCGCCCACCATACCCAGACCGGACCCAGTATAGACTCCAGCAACAACATCAATCCCACCTCGGGTGCCGGAATATACCGCGGACCCGAATACATCAATGCGGTGGCTACCGGCAACATATAAATCCCCATAATCAACAGGTACCCCATATCCTCCTGGGTTACCGAGAAGGGCTGCGCCAGTGGCAGGATTACCAACGCGGTGAGCAATCCACTGGTAGAGATAACCGGTAATATCGGGATTTTGGGAAAGCGGCGTATGACAGTAAACCCGGTGGCCAGAAAGAACGACGCAGCCATGGCTGCCAGGTCTCCGAACAAACTGGATGCCTGGCCTTCGCTGTCCGAACTGATGACATATATTCCGATGCCCACCAACAAGATGGCGCACCAGGTCCGCGCAGGAATCGACTCGCGTAGAAAAACCCAGCCAATGATCGCGGCAAACAAGGGTGTGGTGCTCAAAATGATCAGGGTATTGGCGACACTGGTATGGGTGATGGCAACAATGAACGATATCGTTCCCATCGCATAGATTATTACCATTATCGCACCCCCACGACCCATGGATTTATACTTCGCCCAGGCTTTATTGGGGTAGATCAGGCTCACTATCAGCCACATGCCAAAAGACAGGAACAGGGCACGCCAGAAAATCAGCGTCCAGTGATCGACCAGTATCAACCGGGTAAGTAAGCCATCGGGTGAAATGAGCAGCACGCCAAGCGCGGTGATAATCAGGCCTTTGGCATGTTGGGAAAGAATGAGCATCAAGCTGTGAAGTAATATCAGGACAAAAAGAGCGCAGCCTATCAGAGTTGGCAGGCTAATATAAAATATTTAGTCCAGTGGTTTCCTGCCGCATAACATCTAGAGCATTTTCGCTGTACGCCTAGCTACCGCTTTTCAGTCGAGCTTTCGCGGCCAGATATCCAGGTGTACGGCCAATGTCTTCATAAATCGGGTCACCCTCCTCGGTGCGTATTACCCTGGTCCCGGCGACATAGGGGATTTGCACTTCTACCTCTCGCAACGCGGTGTTGATCAAGTTTGCGAGTAAATCAGCGGCGGGTAATTGATAGCTCTCTGCCAGCGCATCTACTTTGATCAGATCTGCCTTGTTGAGAACAATACTGGTGCTTACCTGCTCCTTGGCGTTGGTGGATTTTTGTTCCCAATCAGCAAGCATATTCTTGATTAAGTTGCTAGTCATAGATGAATCCAATTTATAATCTGATAAAACATAATATTCATGAATGTTCCTTTACATAGTCGATAACTTCTTCCCGCTCTGACAACACCAGGAACAAACCCAGATCATCAGCCTGCATTTGTTCCATAGCAAGTTTGACCCCCAACAGGGGAGAGGCAGCAAAACTAAGCTGGCTCTCAGCGAGACCAGAATCCAGACACGAATGTTTAATAATTTTAGAAACTTCACCCGGCGCTCGGCCGCGCAGATATTGTTCGATTTCAACGATAACCACCTGGGCGGGGTTGATCGAGCAAACTCCTTGTGCAATGGCATCAATTTCATCATCTGAACGATCCCCAGCGGACCCAAATAAAGCCCATTTATGCCGTGCCGGCATACGCTTGACGGTATCGGTGACCGCTTCCACGCTGTGCGCATTGTGGGCGAAATCGATAATAACGCGCGCGCCGCTTCGCAATTCGAAGGTATTCAATCGCCCGGGATTATCGTTTTCGTCGCTATTGAATGATGTCAGTCCTTGCCGAATCTGGTCGATGGAATATCCCATCGCGCTGGCAACACCGACCGCACCCAGTGCATTGCGGATATTGTGCTGGGCGAAGCCACGCATCGTCATAGGTATCGCTTCGATAGCACAGATGGCCTGAGTTTCACGTCCGTCAAAGTATACAATGTTACCGCTTTCCGTAAAACAACAGCGGCCCTGTTGGTTTATCGCCAGTAGTATGCGGGGATGTTTTTTATCCAGGCTAAACCAGCATATCCGGGGCTGCTCGACTGTTTTCATATAGGCCAGGATGCCGGCATCATCGGCATTCAAAACCAGCACACCATCCTCGCTCAGGGCTTTCCTAACCACAAATTTGACCTCGGCCAGGGCTTCCAGCGTATTGACACCGTATTCACCCAGATGGTCTCTCGCCACGTTCGTCACCAGTGCTACGCTGGCCCGACTCAAGGGCAGGCCCCGGCGTAAAATGCCACCGCGCGCTACCTCGAGAAAGGCAACCTGCAAACGCGGATCACGCAGCAGCAATCGGGCACCGCCCGGTCCCGAATAATCGCCCATGTCGAGAACGTCGTCACCGACACGAACGAAATCGGTCGAAGTCACCCCGGATATATACCCGGCAGCCTTGGCGATACCATCGAGCAGGCGCACACTGGTCGATTTGCCATTGGTACCGGTAATCAGTGCGACCGGGGTATCGTGAATTCCTGACCAGTCGATTTGCTCGACTACAGGAATCGCATCGACAGCCCAACTGATGCTCCCTTCACCATGCCCGACCGACACGATCTCGTCATCGACCAGAAAATCAACCCGATGCGCCGCGGCAGCCTGCTGCAGATCGAGCAGGGCCGCATTTCGCTCATCTCGCATCTCGCGTTGAATATCCTGAATCAGGCCATCTCTATCCTGTGGCTCGATGCCGAGTAGTTCGCAGACACAAAAGTACCAGGCAGTTTCGAGGACCGAGGTTGCCGAGTAAAGCTGGTCAATCGGCGCCGCAATTACCAGGTTGAAGCCATTTTCGAAGCGCCGGTGATTAAGCTCAGGTTCCCGCCAGTTGATTGGAGCGAGCACTTGATCGCAATGCCGGTACCAGCAGTCGAGCACCGCATCCATCTCCATATCCTCAATCAAAACATCGAGGATTGCACCGGGCTTGTCCCATACCAGCGAAGGCCCGGTCAGGCGCCGACAGTCATCCAAGATCAACTGTCTGGATTCAGGATGCGGAATTTCCATGGGCCAGCATCAGTTCGGCTATTAAATTTACCAAGGGTACCTTTAAAAATAGTGATTTTTTCGCGAGGGCAAGGAGACTCCGCGCGGAGAACCGCAATGTATATGAAATACATGAGGATCGACCGGGCTGGCGCACCAGCACGGAGTCAACGCCGCCATCGCGGAAAAAGCGCATTTTTAGAGGTGCCCTAATCTGAGTCTTCCGGTTCGCTCCGGGCCAACCTCACTCCCCGCTCGTCGATGATCAATTCTTCATCCTGATCGAGGATGTAACGCTTTGCCCGCTCAGGGACGAACACCTTGGTGCCTGGAATGGTCTTTTTGTTTACTTTCTTGTCGCTATTGAGGTTGATGATCTGCTTCCAGGTGCGGTGCAGATCATCTGCGGTAATCACCAACAGGTCGCCTTCCTCTGCCATGTTCAGGGCGTAGTCGACCGCAGGTTCTTCATCGGCAATGACGCTGATGTTGCTGTCCTTGACACCGAGATCAATTAAGCAGTCTCGCATGAGCTGGGGAACCTCGTCATGGCCACGCCCGCGACGGTTGCTGTCGGCCTTGCAAACGAAATGGCTAAAATGCGGCAGGCAGGCCTCGACCGATTCACGGATGTCTTCATCGCGCCGATCACCCGGAACCGAAATCACCATAATACGTTTGCCCACAGGGTCCAGCTTGTCCGCGAGGTTAGCCATGGCACGGAATCCCGCAGGATTATGCGCGTAATCGAGGATTACCTTGAACGGGTGCTCATTGTAGATATTGGTGCGTCCCGGGCTCTGGAAAAATGAGGTGTCAAATGTCCGCAAGCCGTTTCGGATTTCGTCCAGGTCCTTGCCAAAACTAAACGCCATGGCCGCGGCAAACATCGCGTTCTGCACATTGTGCATCGCCTTACCCTCGATCGTTGCCGGTATCAAATGTGTCCACAGAAGTGGAATATGCGCACCGTTATCGTAGATCGTAATCATCTCACCATTGATGCCTTTCTCCAGCACCACGGCGCGACCATTCGCACGAATGTGCTCGCGCACCAACCCATGGGTGGGATCCATGGTCACATAACAGATATGTTTGGCACGACAGTTATCGGCCATTTTAAGGCAAAGCTTGTCATCCGCATTGAGTACTGCGGTATCGGTGGCGACGCGCATTACGGTCTCTTTGACGCGCGCCAGTTGTTCCAGGGTTTCGATACCGCCCAGCCCCATGTGATCGGACGAAATGTTGATACAGGCGGCAACATCGCATTCACTGTAACCGAGGCCAGCCCGTAAAATACCCCCGCGTGCTGTTTCCAGCACAGCAAAGTCAATAGTTGGGTCTCGCAACACAATTTGCGCCGAATGTGGCCCGGTCATATCGCCTTTGACTGTAACCCGGCCGTCGATTTGAATACCACCGGTCGAGGTCATACCGACTACATGTCCACTGGTTTTTAGAATGTGCGCGAGCATTCGTGTCGTCGTGGTCTTGCCATTAGTGCCAGTCACCGCGGCAACCGGTATGCGACCCGGCGCACCTGGTGGGTAGAGCATATCGAGCACCTTGCCTGCGACATCGCGCGGCTCGCCTTCACTCGGCGCCACGTGCATGCGGAAGCCAGGGCCCGCATTGATTTCGACGATGGCGCCGCCGACGTCTTTATACGAGTGTGTAATATCATCGGTGAGAAAGTCCACCCCGCCAATATCGAGACCTACCGCACGCACTGCACGAATCGCCATTTCGCGGTTGTCCGGGTGCACCACGTCGGTTAAATCGATAGCGGTACCCCCGGTCGACAGGTTAGCGGTAGCACAGAGGAAGAACTGCTCATCTTTTTTCAATACCGTTTTTTCATCATAACCGGCATCTGCCATCAGGCGTTTCGCCTGGGAATTGATTTCGAGGCGGGTTAATACCTTTTCGTGTCCAATACCACGACGCGGATCAGAATTGACGATGTCAATCAATTCGGCAATGGTAGATTTACCATCACCAATCACATTTCCCGGCACTCGTTTGGCGACCGCTACCAGCTCGTTATTGATCACCAGCATGCGATGGTCGAAGCCGGTAACAAAACTCTCGACCAGTACACGGCGCGAACTACCCTGTTCCTTTGCTATATGGAATGCTTTACGCACCTGTTCGTCAGTAGTTAAATTAATACTGATGCCACGACCGTGGTTGGCGTCGAGTGGTTTAACTACCACCGGGTAGCCGATTTTTCTGGCGGCATTGACCGCAGCATCTTCGGTACTGAACATGATTTGCTTCGGCACCGGCAAACCCATATCCTTGAGCAAGCTATGTGTGCCTTCCTTGTCGCTCGCGAGCGAGGTAGATATAGTGCCGGTATCGCTAGTTACCGTGGCCTGGATACGTTTCTGGTACTTGCCGTGACCGAACTGCACCAGGCTGTATTCGTTTAATCGCAACCAGGGAATATCACGCGCTACCGCGGCATCGACCAGTGCCTGCGTACTCGGACCGAATTCCCGGCGTTGTGCGCGGTGTACAAAGTCCTCCAGCTCCGACTCGAAATTAAAATTATCATCTATTTTATGGTCGATCTGTTTTTGTAATTTTTTTGGCAGCAGATGCATTAACAGGCGCAACGCCAGGTGGCCGGCTTCGATGCCTGCATCGCGTTGCTTGTAGGCATAAACCATGTTGTACATGCCTGTTTCGCCGGTGGTGCGGGTGCGCCCGAAGGTAACCCCGGAACCGGCTATATTTTGAATTTCGAGCGCAACGTGTTCCATGATATGCCCCATCCAGGTGCCGTCGTCTTCGGTCAGCCGGCGCAGAAACCCCCCTGGCTCACGGTAGGAACAACCGTGCTCAGCCAGGCTCGGAATCGCCTTTTGCAACCCATTGGTGAAGCCCTTGCCACACTTAACCGAAGGCCAGTCCACCAGTATGCCAATATCCAGCACCATCCGGATGACCGGAAAATTGGCATAGATACTGGGGCCTACATAGACATTAGTCGCGGTGATTTTCATCGATTTATCCTGTTCGGTATCTGGTTAATTGCTCAGGCTTTATTATTTGCGCGCGTTTCTTGACAGAGTACACGAAGAGTATCAAGTAGCAAATAGTGCCGCTACCCTGGCAGATAATACGTCATTCCGGGCGTAAGACCCGGAATCTATCGAACATTGATTAACAAATATCCCGTGGCCCTGTATTACTAGATTCCGGCTCTCCGGCCGGAATGACGTTAATTTTTAGGCCGGGATGACGTTATGTTTAGGGCCGAAATGATCTGAATACTGAGGCTGAAATGACTTTATATTTGAGGCCGAAACGGCAGGTTACTTTTTAACTGTTTTTTTGCGTGTAGCGGATGGCTGTTTAGGGGGATATGGTTTCCTGTTATCAATATCGAAAGTACAACCCTTCGACAGGATATGGAGCTTCAAGTCAAGCATACTCAGGGCCTCCCGCTTCGATGCCCTGCTCATCGACGAGTAGCTCAGATTAATCGGATCGATCACTGTTACGGCCCCGCTGCCGACGACTTCGAAACTGTGCTCCGGGTCGATAAAGATTGCAGTGTCCTCATCTATTCCTATTCCCAGCATAAAAGGGTTATAGGATATAGCAGTCAGCAGGCGTCCGAGTCGGTCTCGTTGGCTAAAATGCTGATCGATCAACAGTGCATTGATCAGGCCCAGACCCGGTGCCAGGTTAACACCATCACCCGAGGGTATCGATCCGGTCGCGCCACCCGCAATCATATGCTCGGGCATGACCGCTGCCCCGGCAGAAGTGCCGGCAACGTGCACGCCGGTGGCGTTCAGGCGCCGAATTTTTTGCGCGACCTCGGTGCCACCGAGAATGGTAGATAATCGTAGCTGGTTTCCACCGGTAATAAAGATGCCCGTTGCCTGATCGAGTCGATCGAGATAATCCTGGCGTTCAGCTTCTGAGCGTTCATTGATCGGTAAAGATACGACCTCACTGACACCGATTTTGTTGAATATCTCGATGTACCTGTCGCCGGTATCGGGCAGGTTCGAAGCGGTAGGAATTATAACGATGCGGGCTTTTTTGCCCCCACACAACCTGGCAAAACGCTTTAACACCCTGAGTGAGCCCTGACGCTCTTCGGCGCCACCGATAGGAATCACGTAACCACGGGTGTGACCATCCTGTTTCGGAGAGGGACTCATTCCTCAAACAAACCTTTAACCAGCTGTTCGCCCTGCTTAACATGCCAGACACCATTCACCATCACGCTCTGGATGCCATGGGAATCATCTAACACCAGCAGGTCGGCATCAAAGCCAGTATCGATTCGGCCTTTACGATGAAATTTGAGCAGGTCGGCAACGTTACTCGTCATCAACGGCAGGATTGACGCCATCGGCAAATCCATATCGAGCATCGCCTTGAAGGTAATCGCCAGCGCCGAAGATTTGGCAAAGTCCATTTCCAACATTTCACCCTGGGCGTCGAATTTCGGCAGGCACCCACCGCCATCGGAACTGATGGTCAGCTTTTTAGGGTCAAACCCTTTTTCAAAATAACGGGCGGCAGCCTGTTCGGCAGACCATCCAGCGTCATTAAATTCGGCAGGATATGCCGTCATATCGACGGTACATCCACGTGCAGTTAATTCGCAGGCCTCTTCAAACAGCGCCTTGTTTCGATTTACATGGGTTGGATTAAATACGCGGGACGGAATTTCGCTTTGCTCCAGGCAATCGCGAATCATCGACAGCCTTCGCTCGCCATCACCGAGATGAAAATGCACGATACCGGCTTTGCCGGTCATCAGGCCCGCGACATAGGCCTCGCTGGCCAGTCGCAATATCTCGTCTCGTGTCGGTTGGCTCGATCGATGATCGCTGAGGGCCACTTCGCCAACACCGATCACTGGTTCCAGATTCACAATATCGCTACGCACCGATTCTGTCAGCGTGGTCGCCGGCAGGTGATACCCCCCGGTGTAACACCAGGCCGACAATCCTTCCTCGCGCAATCCCACCACCTGGGTCAATAGCGTCTGCGTGTTGCGGGTCAGGTCATCGGTACCGAGCAAGCCCACCACGCTAGTCACTCCTGCCCGGGTAAACTGACTCAGAGGTGTCGGCGGTACCCGCGTCGAAGGCCCGGCTTCGCCCCCGCCACCGGTAATATGGGCATGTGCGTCGATAAATCCCGGGATCAACCTGGCACCATCCAGATCGGTAATTTGTACCGACAGGCTATCGTCAAGTTGTGGCACCCGTTCACCGAGGTAGACAATTTTCCCGGCGCATACCAGGAGATTCTGGATGCCAAGCGACTGCGGTGCATATACTTCAGCGTTGGTGATCAGCTCGAACATGAGACCTGCTGCCTGATTGAAAGGCAGTTTCTGCAAAGCGAGGTATTCTAAAGTAAGCCAGGATAAAATGCCGCTACAATTTGCGGTTTCCCCGAATCAGATGTCAGAAGTCGCAATAAGAATCCCAGACTGCTGACAGCATTACGCGCTAAAATTGCCCGATGTTATCGCATCTCTGCAATTATTATCAGTTCAGGCTGATTTGTGATTGTTCCATCCGAAACTGCGTGATATAAACATTTCTCCGCACACCAGGCCTCAGGAGTGGCAGTGAACCAGCAAAGTATTTCAAGAACCGGGGGACAGGTCCTGATCGAAGCGCTGAAAATCAATGCTGTCGATCGGATATTTTGCATCCCGGGCGAAAGTTTTCTCGCCGCGCTCGACGCACTGTATGACAAACCCGAAATAGCACTGACGATTTGCCGTAATGAAGGCGGTGCATCCTACATGGCCGAGGCATATGGCAAGCTCACCGGCAGACCCGGAATCTGTCTAGTCACCCGTGGTCCGGGCGCCACTAACGCAAGTTGCGGGTTGCATGTCGCGATGCAGGATTCGACACCGATGATCCTGCTCATCGGCCAGATTGCACGAAAAGATCTGGATCGAGAAGCGTTTCAGGAGATCGACTACCGTCGCATGTTTGGCCAGGTCGCTAAATGGGTAGCCCAGATCGACGATGCCAGCCGAATCCCGGAGTACCTGAATCGCGCATTTGCCACAGCCACCAGCGGACGCCCCGGACCGGTAGTACTGGCGCTACCCGAAGACATGCTCACCGACATTACCGATGCTGCCGACGCGAATCCCTGGCAACCCGTAACCATCTATCCGGCAACCGCAGATATTAAAAAGGTGATTAAAATACTGTTGAAATCAAAAAAACCGATGATTATCGTCGGCGGTAGTGGATGGAGCGAAGCGACCCGTCTGGGCTTACAGGAGTTTGCCGAAAAACTGGCTATCCCGGTGGTCAATTCGTTCCGCTGCCAGGACTATTTCGACAACGAACATCCGAACTATGTTGGCGACCTCGGCCTCGGCGTCAACCCGGTGCTTAGCCAACGTATTCGTGACGCCGATACCCTGCTGGTTATCGGTGCACGTCTGGGTGAAATGACCACCAGCGGTTTTCAATTGATCGATATTCCAAATCCCGAGCAAACTATGATTCATGTTCATGCGGGTGCCGAGGAGCTGGGGCATATTTACCAACCCGACCTGGCGATCAATGCCTCCTCGTCTGCTTTCATCGATGCTCTCAAGGACTGGAGCCTGAGTACACTCCATAGTGAGGCAGAAGGGTTACCGCTTAGACAGGATCGACAGGCTTTCGAAGACTGGAGTGCGTCGATCCAGGTTAAGGGACCGTTACAGTTTTCTGAAATTATTAAAACCGTGCAAACCTCGACCGGCGATGACACGATCGTTGCCAATGGCGCCGGCAATAATACCGGCTGGCTTCACCGCTTTTATCGTTTTCGCGAGTATAAAACACAGCTCGCGCCAACCAGCGGTACTATGGGCTACGGCGTCCCAGCCGCAATTGCGGCGAAACTGATATATCCCCACAGAACAGTGGTTGCGTTCGCTGGCGACGGAGATTTCATGATGAACGGTCAGGAGCTGGCAACGGCGATGCAATACGGGGCCAATATTATTATTATTGTCGTCAATAATGGTATTTACGCGACGATTCGATTGCACCAGGAACGCGATTATCCCGGGCGCGTTGTCGGTACAGACATGGTGAACCCGGACTTTTGCGCATTGGCCCGGGCTTATGGCGCCCATGCCGAACTCGTCACCAGGACCGGCGAATTTAAGCCCGCATTCAAACGCGCGATATCGGCCAATAGCCCGGCACTGATCGAGATTCAAATGGACCCGGATATTCTGTCGCCGACTGCAACGGTAGAGTCATTGCGTAATAGATCTCAAAAATGATTGTCTACTGGAGGTTTGAATAAATCAGGTCTCCCAGATGTATTACTCCATCCAGACCCGGAAAGTGGAATTATCAATGGTTATCATCGAAAATTATATTTATAGTATACTTCGCCTGAATCACCGTACGCCCGAGATAACCTGCTGAAAACAATGAACATTGATCAACTCCTGAAAGAAAGCTTCCAACTTCTCGGCCTGGGAATGGGCGCGGTATTCATCATCTTAATTTTGTTAATTGGCATTATTACGCTGGTATCCAAACTGGTTCCCGAAGAACTGCCTGTTGAAGCAGCACCAACCCGGAATTCCTCAACCCCGGTCGATAATCAGCACATCGCCGTGATCCAGGCAGCTGTCCACAAATTCAGGAAATCCCGCGGCAGCTAAGCGCCAACAGGAACCAAACCATGACCCGAGCCCTATTACTCACTGACCTGGTATTGCGTGACGCCCCGCAGTCGCTTTTCGCCACACGCATGCGCACCGAGGACATGCTGCCGATTGCCGAAAAACTCGACAAGGTAGGTTACTGGTCGCTCGAAATCTGGGGCGGCGCGACCTTTGATGCCTGCATCCGGTTTCTCGGCGAAGATCCCTGGGAACGCTTGCGATTACTTAAGGCAGCCATGCCAAATACACCGATGCAAATGTTGCTGCGGGGTCAGAATGCGCTTGGATATCGCCACTATGCCGACGACGTGATCGAGGCATTTGTCGAGCGTGCTGCAGTCAATGGCATCGATGTATTCCGTATTTTTGACGCGATGAACGATATGCGTAATCTGCAGACAGCGATCAAGGCGACCATCAAGGTCGGCAAACATGCACAGGGCGCGATGTCCTATACCCTGAGTCCAGTGCATAATATCGAGTTCTGGGTCGACATGGCAAAACGCCTGGAAGACTTGGGAAGCGACTCGATTTGCATTAAAGATATGGCAGGGTTGTTAAAACCCTATGTCGCGGAAGAGCTGGTTAGTAGAATCAAGGAGAACTGCAAGCTACCGTTGTCCATGCATTGCCACGCCACCACCGGATTATCTACTGCGACCTACCTGAAAGCGATAGAAGCCGGTATCGACATGCTCGACACCTCGATCTCGTCGATGAGCCTGACATACGGGCATTCAGCGACCGAAACATTTGTCTCGATAATGGAAGATACCGATCGCGCCACCGGTCTGGACATGGACCTGCTGGAAGAAATATCGCTTTATTTTCGCGACGTGCGCAAAAAGTACGCTGAATTCGAAGGCTCACTGAAAGGCGTTGACCCACGCATACTCACGGCCCAGGTCCCCGGCGGCATGCTCACCAACCTGGAAATCCAGTTGCGCGAACAAAACGCCAGTGACAAGCTCGACGCGGTGTTAAAAGAGATCCCCGCGGTACGCAAGGACCTGGGTTACGTACCACTGGTGACACCCACCTCGCAAATAGTCGGGACCCAGTCGGTACTCAATGTACTCAGCGGCGAACGCTACAAGACTATCAGTAAAGAAACCGCCGGGGTGCTTAAGGGCGAATACGGTGCGACAGCGGCCCCGGTCAACGCTGAATTACAGCAACGCGTGCTCGATGGTGCTGAACCGATTACCTGTCGTCCTGCAGACTTGATCAAGCCGGAAATGACTCGCCTGACAAAAGAATTAAGAGCTCTGTCGAAAGACGAGGGTTTCGATCTAAGTGAAAATGAAATCGATGACGTGCTGATTTATGCACTATTTCAACAGGTTGGCGTCAACTACCTTAAAAACCGCAATAATCCAGATGCGTTTGAACCGGTGCCCGGAAGCCAGGCTGAAATCTCTACCGAGGCTCCGGTGACCACGGCAACTGCTTCAGATGCGATTGCAGAAAGCTACCAGGTAACTGTCAATGGTACGCAATACGATGTCCTGGTGACCCCCGGTAGCGGCGATATCAGTCATATCGCGCCAGCAGCCGGCGCAAACGCCCCGGTGGCAGCGGCCCCTGCTCCTGCCGTCCCGGGCACCAGTATCAAAGCCCCGATGGCTGGCAACGTGATCGAAATTCTCGTGTCGGTTGGTCAGCAGGTCGCCGATGGTGACCCGGTGATTGTGATTGAAGCGATGAAAATGGAAACCGAAATTCGCACTGATGTGAGCGGATCGGTTCAGTCGATCGCGGTCAATCGGGGTGACGCAATCGGCACCGATCAGGTTCTGATGACCATCGCCTAATGGAACAGGGCCTGTTACAGCTCTGGGCGTCAACCGGTCTCGCCAATTTTACCCCCGGGCAGGTAGTTATGATTGCTGCCGGCGCTCTTTTAATCTACCTTGCGATCGCCAAGGGGTTTGAACCGCTACTATTGATTCCAATCGGATTTGGCGGTGTTCTCGCCAATATTCCGGTTGCCGATATTGCCGGCCCCGATGGATTGCTCGGCATTCTCTACCACTCCGGCATCGAATCCGGCGTCTTTCCACTGCTGATCTTCATGGGTGTCGGGGCGATGACTGACTTTGGACCACTACTCGCCAGGCCCAGCCTGATAATTTTAGGCGCCGCCGCGCAATTCGGCATCTTTTTCACGCTGTTTGGTGCGGTCGCGATGAACCTGATTCCCGGCATGGAATTCAGCATGGCAGACGCTGCCGCGATTGCGATCATCGGTGGTGCTGACGGTCCGACCGCGATTTACGTGGCGTCAAGACTGGCACCCGATCTACTCGGCGCTATCGCGGTAGCCGCCTATTCCTATATGGCACTGGTACCTATCATCCAGCCACCGATCATGAAATTGCTGACCACCGAAAAAGAACGTCAGACCAAAATGACCCAGTTGCGTCATGTCGGCAAACTGGAGAGAATACTTTTCCCCCTGACCCTGCTACTGCTCACAATCCTGCTTCTGCCAACCGCAACACCGCTGGTTGGCATGCTCTGTTTCGGTAACCTGCTAAAAGAATGCGGTGTCGTGGACCGCCTTAGCAATACTGCCAAAAATGAATTGATCAACATTGTCACCATATTTCTCGGTCTCGCGGTGGGTTCGAAACTGGCCGCGGATCAATTTCTCACCACCGAAACCATCGGCATCCTGCTACTCGGCATGGTTGCCTTCTCGATTGGTACCGCGGCAGGCGTAATCATGGGCAAAATCATGTACCGGGTTACCGGCGGTGCTGTGAATCCCCTGATCGGTGCCGCCGGTGTTTCCGCTGTGCCGATGGCAGCACGGGTAGCGAATAAGGTCGGGCTGGATGCCAACGCGCATAACTTTTTATTGATGCATGCGATGGGGCCAAATGTGGCCGGGGTTATTGGTTCCGCGGTGGCGGCCGGTGTATTGCTGGCTATTGTGGGTTAGCCTCTATTGGCTCTTGCATTTCTTTATATACGATCTCAATTCTGAAATAATATTTATACCACCTCGCATCAGCGGTGCGACTTCGCTGGGGCCGACTGCATGCGAATGTTATGCACAACTCTGATAGATACTTCCTTAGTCATTTACAGGCTCCTTGAATCTGTCCAGTGGAATCTCAGCAGCGCCTGTTATTTCAACCAGGAGCTTAGGGTTGTAAAGTCGGGAAACCTCAACGGTTGTTGTAACTGGATATGGTGGGGTGAAATAACGAGTTCGTATATGGCCTGTGCCCATGAATTCATCGATGTTGGTTACGTGATGCGTCAACCTGTATATGTCCTCCATGCGACCGCCAAAACTCGATAGAACAGACTTAATATTCTCAAGAGTTTTTTCTACCTGAATTTCAATGTTGCCTTCACCTACAACATCGCCATCAGCATCGAGTGCAACCTGACCTTTTAAATGGACAATTTTCCCGCTGCCTTGAACTACAGCTATTGAAAATGCACCAAATGGTTTCCACACTCCATCGGGATTAAAGCTATTTATAGACATCTAACAGATCCCTCTTGGTTGCGTTATAACGTCCCGCATCAGCGGTACATTCTGCGAGCGAAGCGAGCAGTAATGTGTCCAACTGCATGCGCTTGTTAGTGTGCTGCTAAACATATTTTGAACCAATCGTATATACAGTTAAAAATATACATCCGGTATCCCCACTTAGAAATTCTTTATCAATCGTCCCGGTTTCGGCTGCACTAGCCCATCCGGCCTGGATCCATTTACCGTCAATTCTGGCGCTTCCTTCTAGTAAATATACAAACTCTGGGCCATTGTGTAGGTGATCTGGGAATACGGTATTGGGTGAGAATCTATACAACTCCATCACCTGATCATTGGCACCGGATAATTTCTTAATCTCCACGCCTTTAGCAATCTCATGTTTTTCCCAGGCAACTGAGTTTGAATCAACAAAATTATATTTCGGTTTCATACCTTTGCGCCTGATTTTGAAAGTACACTAACGCCCCGCATCAGCGATCAGCAAAGCGCGTAGCGGTTTGCTGATCCGACTGCATGCGCTTGTTATGCCGATTTTTCATTTTCTCGAAGCACTTTAACTATTGAAGCAACGTCTTCTTCTCCGTAGCCTGAATCAATCGCCCTATTGAACAGACCTGAATAAAAGTCGGGGATCTCACTGTTAATTCCTCTAAGGTTGGCGTGATCTTGAACGAGCTTAATACAGCCCTCCCACGTCTTAACACTCGCGCCGGGATGGATTGCGCCGACTTGATAGTTATCGGCGTAAACCATATCTGCCAGATCGCGAGCTTTATCGTTCTCTTCAAAAAGTGATGCGAACTGATCTAGTCTCACGCCTTCTGCTTCACAAATTCGTGCAGCATGAGCAAAGGCAATGTGCTGACCAATGGAATAAATGAGTTCGCTTAAATCGAGAGTATTTGCGGCTCCTACGTTCTCACCTAAATATCTCAGGTCACCACCGAAGAGTTTCAAGAAAGGCTGGCTAATTTTATAGGCTGACTTCGAGCCGGAAATAAAAAATCTGGATTCTGGCTCCCCTATGCCTTCTGGAAAGGGGTCAATAGTAACGTCTAGATAGAACCCACCCAAATCTTTCATCCAGCTCTCGTTCTCTTTGGCTTCGTTTGGTGTGCCCGTTCCCATTTGAACGAGTGTTTTACCCGCTAGATGACATCGTATTTCAGCGGTGTCTAAAACTGATCGGGTTGCTGTGTAATTACTCATACAAACCAGGAGAACATCACTTGCATTAACTGCCTCAATAATATCTTTAGCTCCTACTGCACCAATTGAAACCGCACTATCAATTCTTGATTGAGTTCTATTCCACACTGTTGTGGCGTGTCTCCCATTGACTAGGGCTTTCGCCAGGGCCGATCCCATGGCACCTAGTCCTATTAAAGTAACGTTACTCATAATTTTAGTTCCATCAAAGTCAGCGGGTGGAAATCGGCATAACAGCCTAATTAGGCCGCAACTTGCGACCTATCCATTTTTGAAAAAAATGCATTATCTTTCATTTCCTTAACTTTAAACCCCCTAAATTCATAATCACTTCAATAAGTTATCACGTATACAGAGTTAATTTCATATCAACCCCGCAGGCCTGGGTTTGAGTAATATCATGGATTTCTTCCGTCTAATTCCTTGCGTTCAAGCACTCCTTTTTTAAGAAGCACTAGTAGAGCGCTGCTTGCTCTCCCAGTCATCCCCAAGCCCAACCACCGCCTGCGATGCTTCCAGCATCCCCTTCCCCTTGATG
>Ga0209987_10000399_pt1 | contig 22789 bp, 21 predicted proteins | sample N074metaG_FD_182134 | JGI IMG/M metagenome (GOLD analysis project Ga0209987, IMG submission 182134) | Deep subsurface microbial communities from Kermadec Trench to uncover new lineages of life (NeLLi) - N074 metaG (SPAdes) (version 2) | ecosystem: Environmental > Aquatic > Marine > Ocean trench...
ATGGACAAAGACGAATGGTCGTCGTATCGACTGGGCGTGTTCGAGGCGAGGCCGCTCGCGGGCGTAACGATCGACGATGTGATGTTGCTGGCCGATCCGGAGGAACCAAATCTATTCCTGAGCCGGTTTACCCAGATCCTGCTGACGGACGCTGGTCCGGTGACGACCACGAAGCGCCTCTACTGGCGGCGCGGGGAAGGCGGTGGCTGGGAAATCGTTGCGGAAGATTCCGGCTAAGCAAATGGAATCGCGGCTAAAGCCGCTCCCACAGTGCTATTAGATCGGGGAAAAGGTGCCGGATTTATTTTTGCCACCAGAGATCGGCACGTAGATCACAAAAATAAACCCGGCACCTTTTCCTGAAAAATAAACCCGGCACCTTTTCCCCGGTGGGAGCGGCTTTAGCCGCGATTTCTCATCCGGATTAGCGAACCGATTCGCGTGCGATCAGTTCGTCAATCAGCTCCATCAGAGCCGGATAACCGCCGGCCTCTGCGGCTCCGGTTCGATACTTGCCATTTACCACAACGGTGGGAACACTCGCAATGCTGTAGCGCCGTGCGAGATCTTGCGCCACGCGCAATTTCTGTGATACCTCGAATGAGTTCCAGGTGCTGGAAAAATCTTCCGCACTCACACCGTGACGTTCGAAGACAGCCTGAATCGAAGACTCGGATGCCATGCGATTGCCGCGGCGGTGATACTCGGCAAATACAGCGGCACGAAACTGCTCGGGATTGGCGATCTTGCCATTTTTCACCAGGACTTCTTCGGCGTAGTAAAGCTGCGCATGCAGTTTGACCAGCGGATTCCATACTGCCGGGATGCGAACAAAGCGCACGTTTGCCGGCTTGTTCTCCAGCCAGCGGCTGATGTAGGTTTCAAAGTCATAGCAGTGATTGCAGCCGTACCAGAAAATTTCCGCAACTTCGATCTTGTCGGCACCACCAACGGTTGGCTGAGTGGGAACCATGCGGACGAAGTGCGTACCTTCCTTGAATTTCCAATCCTGCGATGCGGCGGACACATCGGCCCGCGCCAATAACAGCGGTTTATCTTGCGCTTGTTCCTCTTCGTCTTCTGCGGCAGATTCCTCAACCATTTCAGGTTGTGCGTCATCATCGGACTGGGCGTCAACAGCGGGCACCTCGTCGGGCGCCTGCACGATTGTCACGGCTTCAGCCACGGTCTCCGGCGGCGGACTTTGCTCGGATTGCTGCATGAACATAACAACTCCGACGACAAGTACGACGGCGAGAACAGCAATAATTGCAATGCGCTTCATCTGAAAATCTCCGGAAAGAACACTGGTTCTGACTGGCTTTACGAGAAATGGTTTGACCGGTTTTCGGGTACTCTATTTTCCGGCCAGCCTATTGAAGTCCTTGAACGTAAGACGAAACAGCGGCGATGTCCTCCTCGCTGAGCTTGGCCGCGATGTCACGCATGACCCGTGTCGCTCCGTCCGACCGGCGCGCGCCACTGGCATAGGCCCGAAGTTGTGCTGCAATGTAAACGGCATATTGTCCCTTGAGCGTCGGGTAGGACGCCGCAGGGTTGCCACGACCGTTTGGGCCATGACAGGCAATGCAGGCCGGTGTATCGTTATCGCGACTACCACCACGATAAAGTCTCTCGCCGTGATCAAGCGTCGCGGGATTCGCAACAACCTTGGTGGCCGCCGGCAATTCCGAGAAGTAAACGGCCAGATCGCGCATATCCTCATCCGTCAGCATCATCGCCTGCCCGAGCATCAGTGGCTCGTTACGGGTGCCGTTTTTGAATGCCTGCAGCTGATCGACAATATAGGTGGGATGTTGTCCGGCGATGCTCGGCCATACCGGGTTGACACTGTTGCCATCCGGACCATGGCAGGCGGCGCAGGTTATGGCCTTGGCCTTGCCAGCGTCCGCAGAGCCGTCCACCAGGCCAGCGGCCGAAACCGTGCTGGATATCAAAACGCACATCGTGAGTGCGGCAAACTTCATTTTCATACTGCCTGACCGTTACCTGGACGGTATTCGTGCTACCGCAATGATTGAAATCCAAAAAACAGAGTCTTAAACGTGGCGTTAATTCGTTTTATTACCTAGCCGGAATGGGCAGCGGCGTTGCTGAGTGACCCCGGAGCCGTCAGTATAAGGCCCGGCCGGTCCTTAAAGCCGCAAATTATACACACATCGGCGCCCGATCCCATGTCGCAGTTCCCTGACGCAAAATTTATTCTGAGTGCCAACGCGGCGGATCAATTCCTGCCTGACAGCGGTACGGAAGTGGCCGTGGCCGGCAAGTCCAATGCCGGCAAATCCAGCGCTATAAACGTCATCGTCAACCGGCGCCAGTTCGCGAGGACCAGCAAGACGCCGGGACGAACCCAGCTTGTCAATTTCTTCGAGCTGCGGGATGGGCAGCGCTTGGTCGATCTGCCCGGTTATGGCTTTGCCAGGGTGGCAGAGTCGGTACGGCAACACTGGGGCAGATTATTACGGGCCTATTTCGAACAACGTGAAAGCCTTTCCGGGCTGATACTGGTTGTGGACGTACGCCGTCAGCTTGGCGAATTTGATCGCCAGATGCTTTCTTTCGCTGCTTCCGTCGGCGTGCCAATCCACATCCTGTTAACCAAAGCAGACAAACTCAAGCGGGGAAAAGCGGCAACGGCGCTACTGGAAGTAAAAAAGGAGCTCGGCGATTCTGCCAGCGTGCAACTATTCTCGGCGCTCAGGAGGCAGGGCGTGGAAGAAGCTCGCGAGGTGCTGGAAAAATTCCTGGGGACAGAAAAAGATCGCCCGCTGGGGCGGGCTCCTACATGAATTTTGTTTATTTCGACGCCTGAGAATTGTAGCAACGCCTCGTAGAAGCTCGCCCCAGCGAGCGACTTAATTAACCGGGGTCGAACCGAGGTTTTTTTTGGGGGAGTGGAAATTTTACGGGGTCAGACCGCAGTTTATTGGCAAATCGCGGCTTTACTCGGGGCGGATTCAAAAAAACCTCGGTTCGACCCGGGCTCTGACCCCATAAAAAAACCCCGCATGTTCAACGAACATCCGGGGTCAGGTACGCAACAGGTTTGGGGTAACCGTGTTGCAAGCCCGCCTAGGGAGGTAAGCAGGCAAGTGACTAACGCACTCGGATATTTGGAACAGTTTTTGCGTCCGAAGTTCCCGACGCATTTAACTGATTGATAATAAAGAGAGGGTTTGGCTAATTTCTTGCCCTACTTCGGCTTTTTCAGCAGCTGCTAGTGTGCTTCATCCCAATTGTTGCCGAAACCTGCATCGACCTTTAGAGGGACCGAGAGGTCGGCCGCCGCGCTCATCAGGGCAACGATTTCGGTCTGGACCTCATCGACTGATTTTTCCGCGACTTCGAACACCAGTTCATCATGCACCTGCATGATCATGCGGGCAGGCGCCTTGCTGGTATCGAGCCACTGCTGCACGGTAATCATCGCGCGCTTGATGATGTCCGCAGCAGTACCCTGCATCGGCGCGTTGATCGCGCTGCGCTCGGCGTACTGTCGCCGTGGCGCGTTACGGTCGTTGATATCAGGGAGATAAAGACGGCGTCCGAACATCGTTTCGACGAATCCGGCCTGCCGCGCCTGCTCGCGTGTGTCGTCCATGAATTTCCTTACGCCGGGATATCGGTCGAAGTACAGATCCACATACTCCTGTGCTTCGTGGCGACTGATGCCGAGTTGCTTGCCGAGACCGAATGCCGACATACCGTACATGAGTCCAAAGTTGATGGCTTTTGCCGATCGCCGCTGATTTGTGGTTACGTCATCGGGGTCCAGTGCAAATACTTCTGCGGCGGTTGCCTTGTGTATGTCCTGATCATCGGCAAAAGCGTCCAGCAATCCGGCGTCACCTGAGAGATGCGCCATGATGCGCAGCTCGATCTGCGAATAATCGGCCGCCAACAAGACGGCCCCGTCCGGAGCAACAAATGCCTGGCGAATACGGCGTCCTTCGGGCGTCCGGATCGGAATGTTCTGCAAATTCGGATCCGTGGACGACAGGCGCCCGGTAGCGGCAACCGCCTGGTGATAAGAGGTATGCACGCGCCCGGTATCCGCGGCAATTTGTTCGGGCAGTTTGTCCGTATACGTGCTCTTTAGCTTGCTGACGCCTCGATACTCCAGGATGACGCGCGGCAGATCGTAATCGCTGGCCAGTTCCTGCAAAACATCCTCAGCGGTCGATGGTTGCCCTTTGGGCGTCTTCCGGATCACCGGCAGGCCGAGCTGAACGAACAGTATTTCCTGAAGCTGCTTCGGGGAGCCGAGGTTGAACGGAGCGCCGGCCAGCTCGTGTGCGCTGACTTCCAGCCCAGCCATTTTCTCTGCGAGCTCGCCGCTTTGCTTCTTGAGCATATCGCGATCGATAAGCACGCCCGCTTCCTCCATGCCGAGCAAAATCGGCACCAGCGGCTGTTCTATTTCCACATATACATTCTTTAGCGTGGCGGTCTTCTGCAACTCGCCCCACAGATGTTCGTGAAGCCTTAGAGTAATGTCCGCATCCTCGGCTGCATAAGGCGCCGCCAGTTCCAGGTCGATCTGGTTGAAGGTAAGTTGTTTTGCTCCCTTGCCCGCAACATCCTCAAAATGAATAGTGTCGATGTCGAGATAATAGCGTGCGGTCGAATCCATATCGTGCCGTGTGGCCACACTGTTCAACACATACGACTCGAGCATTGAATCAAATTGCATTCCTTGTAGCGCGATGTCGTAACGTGCAAAGATATGCGCGTCGTACTTGAGGTGATGGCCGACCTTCTTCTTTTGCGGATCTTCGAGAAATGCTTTGAGCGACGACAACACCGATTTGCGACTGAGTTGTTCCGGTGCGCCCGGGTAGTCGTGCGCCAGCGGAATATAAGCCGCCTCGCCCGTCTTCACCGAGAGTGAAATGCCGACGAGTTCCGCCTGCATGTAGTCGATGCTGGTCGTTTCGGTGTCAATTGCCGTCAACGCAGCCTTATCAATTTTTTTCAGCCAGGCATCGAACCTCGACTGCTTGAGAACTGTCTCGTACTGGCCCTTGCTCCGGGCCTTCGGTTGGTTCCGCGCGTCGGCACCGTCGTTGCCCAGTTGAGCCAGCAAAGTTCTGAGCTCCAGCCGGCTGTACAGTGCCCTGAGTTTTTCAGTATCTCCCGCGGTACGCTTGAGCTCTTTCGGCCCCAGCGGCAATTCGACGTTTTGCCTGATCGTGGCCAGGTCCTGTGATAATTCCAGCTGGTCGAGATTTTCACGAAGGCTCTCGCCAACCTTGCCTGTTATCTCTTCTGCATTCTCGATGATCGATGCGGCACTGCCATACTGATTCAGCCACTTGGCGGCAGTTTTCGCGCCGACGCGCGGTACGCCGGGTATATTGTCGGAACTGTCGCCAACCAGTGCCAGGTAGTCAATGATCTGTTCCGGAAAAACATCGAACTTCTTCTTGACGCCATCGCGGTCCAGCACCGTACCGCTCATGGTGTTGACCAGGGTGATGTTGTCATCGACGAGTTGCGCCATGTCTTTGTCGCTGGTTGATACCAGGACCTGCATACCGTCTGCTGCGGCCTGCCGGCACAGGGTGCCAATGACATCGTCGGCCTCGACGCCTTCGATTTGCAGCATCGGCAAACCCATGGCGGGCACGGCTTCGAGCAGCGGCTCTATCTGCAAGCGAAGGTCATCGGGCATTGGCGGCCGGTTCGCCTTGTATGCGTCGAAAATTTCATCCCGAAATGTCTTTCCGGGAGCGTCGAATACCACTACGAAGTGCTCGGTGTCCTGCTCCCTCGCGAGCTTCAATAGCATGCTGAGCACGCCATGTATCGCGCCGGTCGGCTCGCCACGGGAGCTCGTAAGTTTGGGTAGCGCGTGGTACGCGCGGTAAAGATAGGATGATCCGTCCACAAGGACGAGTTTGCTGTCGCTCATCAGCATCGTTTGCGGGTCAGCCCGCGCCTGGAATTCAGTTTATGGGGTCAGTTTGTTCTTCGTCTTCGTCTTCGTCGTCTTCTTCAGACGCTTCAACGGCCGGCTGCTGCTCTTGCATTGCCGATTGGATCTCGCTCGGACTCCCAGGCAGGAATAACTTTCCTTTCTGGCCACAAGCCGCTACAAACGCAAGACATAAAATGAACGCAATCAGTAATCCCGGTTTGGTTTTCATGATCCTGGACCATCGTTGCAGCAAAACGCCGATACGCGGAATGGTATACCAGATACCGCGCCAAAACCGTGAATCAGCGCAGGGCCGGTAATTTCAGGGCAGCCGGGATATTGCCCCGATAGCGGCGGAGGTTACTGCTAATATGCGCGGCTTCAGTCAATGGAGTGTTGCAGTATGGAGTTACCGGAGACCGTCGAAGTCAGCACTGGAGCTCGCGCACAAGGCAGCATCATCTGGTTACATGGGCTTGGCGCAGACGGGCATGACTTTGAGTCGATCGTGCCGGAACTTGGACTTGGCGGTAAGCTCAGCCTGCGATTCGTCTTTCCGCATGCACCCGTGCGGCCAGTGACAATCAACGGTGGTATGACCATGCGCGCCTGGTACGACATTCTGACCCTGGAGCGCGGGGGACCGCAGGACGAGGCGGGAATCAGGGAAAGCAGCCGCCTGCTGGAAATGCTGATCGAGCGCGAACACGAGCGCGGAATACCCGACGAAAATATTGTGCTGGCCGGGTTTTCACAAGGCGGTGCAATCGCGCTACATACCGCGTTGCGCTACCCGCACCGGCTTGCCGGACTGATGGCTTTATCAACGTACTTGCCATTAGTGGACAGTTTCGACAGGGAGGTTCTGCACAACATGGATGCGCAGTCGCAGGAGCTGCCGATATTCATGGCGCACGGCTCGTCTGATCCCATGCTGCCAATGGCGCTTGGGCAGCATGCCCATACGATCCTGGAAAAGGCCGGATACGAGGTCGAATGGCACGATTATCCGATGGCACATGCCATCTGCGCCGCGGAAATCGCTGATATCAGGAATTGGCTTTTGTCCGTATTCTCGTAATGGCTGGCGCTTCTATCAGTTCTATTCGCAGCTGAAACTGAAATTCGAATCGCCGGTCGCGTTGCCATGCGGATCGAAGCTGCGCTCACAAAAATCAATCCGTCCATCATTTGAATGCAACAATATCGTCGAGCAACGGGTGCCATAAGTGTCCGATACAATGAACGGCGCGGTCAGTGCCCGTGCCAGTTTGAATGGCAAGTCACCTCTGGCCACGTCCGAGCTTGCAGCCGGCGTTTTGTCCCCGAGCAAGCGGAGTAATTCTGTGGTGTTCACGTTATCCGACTCAATGAGTGCCGTGAGTGCCGCTTTCGTGCGCGTAAGCTTCGTCCACGGCGTGTCGAGCGACGCGTTGCTGAGCCCGTAAACTCCCGGCGCGAGGGATACCGGTTCATCGCCACGATTCGACATGTAGCAGATATTCTCGTGATCCGCCGCAAGCACACTGAAGCCCGCATAATTTTCGCCTGCAATTGAAGAGACATAAGTCATCGCTTCAATGTCAGTAGAAACGAACCTCGTGACGATTTCGCCGCGCGATCGCAATCCGCCATGGGCTTGTTGTTGCTCCCGATAATTCGTCACGGTTGCGAATCGTCCCGACCTGGCCGTCGCGAGCCAGGTGCCACCGGCCTGCAGGTCTCGCCCGGCCAGGACGTCCGGCAGATCAGGCCACCAGTGCGCTTCCTGTGACGGCCTGCCGTGAAACTCATCGCGGTTGGCGGCGAGTATCAGCTTGTAATCGGGATGAGATTTCCACGCAAAAACGACCAGGCACATTCGAGAGTTTCCGTATCAGGCGCTGCCAAGCAGCCAGTTGTCGACCAGGCGGCGGGCGATGGACAGACGGTAGGGCAGCCTGGGGAAACCGGATCGCAAATCTTTCCGGGTAAACCATTGTGCGTCTGCAAGTTCGCCGTCGTTCAGCAGGATCTCGCTGGAAACGGCTTCCGCCGTAAAACCGAGCATCAGTGATGATGGAAACGGCCATGGTTGCGAGCTGTGGTAACGAACTTTGCCGACCTCAATATTGGTTTCCTCCGCCACCTCGCGGCGAACTGCGTCTTCAAGGCTCTCCCCGGGCTCTACAAAACCGGCGATCGTTGAGTAGCGACCCTCGGGCCAGTCCGGCTGACGGCCAAGAAGACAATGCTCGCCATTCGACACGAGCACAATAATGGCCGGGTCCACGCGCGGAAAACTCTGGGCGCCGCATTCGTCATTGCTGCAGATCCTCGTATTACCGCCCGATTCAACGCGTGCCAATGCGCCGCAGACGCCGCAGTGTTTCTGCAAACCGTGCCATAACACGAGCGCGCGGGCGTGGGCTGCCAGGTTGGCTTCATCGGCGGGCAGCACACTGCCCAGGTATCGCAGATCGTGGAATTCGCCGGCCTCGGCAAATGGTGCATCGAGGGCACTATCGATACCGACAGCGAATGCCGGCTGCCCCCGGTACATGCCGAGAAAAATCGTCTCCTGCGATTCGAGGAATGCGGCCACCTCAGAGCGATTCAGCATTACCGTCCGCAACGGTTCGCCGGTCGCCAGGCACTTGTCGCCCCATACCGGCAGGAACCGGGATTGTGGGCTGTCCACGGCCGCCTGCAGCCACTCCGGGTCCTTGCGCCGGTGACCCGAGCGATCGACAAAGGCGCCCGCAAAAATGTTGTGATTGCTCATCCAGGCAAAAGTGTACCGAAATTTCGACGCAGGAAGCGCCCCAATGCTGATCAGGCAGCTGGCACTTTGTTTATGTTTTGCCGGTGGAGCCGGTGACCAGGCGGCCTTCCCGACTCTGCGATATCTCACAACTCGGACAGGTCTTGTGATCGAGCGCGTAGGCATCCTGTACATAGGTGGTCCGGCAGCCGGCGCAGGTCGCGAGAATGAGCTCGTCGTTTTTCGAAATATTTTGCAACAGACTCCAGGCCCATTCGAAGCTTAAGCGCGGCCGGGGATGCAGTAGCAGGTAGGTTTCGAATGCGCGGCACACCCGATGGCCGTATTCCACATCAGGTCTGGGCCAGCAGGCATGAACCCGATTGGCCGCATCAATCCGCAGCAACAGGCTCGCACAGAACAAGGCGATCAGCGTGGTCGCCTCGAGCTGGTTTAGCGGGGGCTTGACGAAAGGTCCAAGCTGTTGCGGAGACTTGCCGCGCCGCCGCTTGACCTTGCCGTTGCCCGTGTCCCGAAAGTAGGTGGTATAGAGTTTGCGAATGCGGTCATCGCTCAGTCCCGTACAGTCCTTGATCGTGCGGGTCCTGGCTTCGTGGTGAATCATTCTGAGCGCCAGTTCGAATTGGCTGCGCTCGCTTGCGTAACGATTGTCGGTCAGTCGCATTTCTTACCCTTTCTGCTAGTTTACGCCCATATATAGTTATATAAAGACTATATTATCCGCACATGGGAAATCAATAAAAAATAGCGTAACTGGACATAGCGACAAGAAATCACTGGTAAGCACAACCATTGGGGAGAGCAAGATGGCGTTCGATGGCCCGGCACCCGTTGACTACCGAAATGTAAGTGCGCTGAATCGTGCGTACTTGTCTTTGCTGCAGGCAAATTGCCACGCCCGGCGAAGCCTGCATGAACTCTCTTCGCCATTATGCCGCCGCATCACCTCGCTGACCCGCCTCCAGGTCGACCGGCTGTCGGCGACGCCATTTCTGCTGCTTTCGTTTCGTGAGCGGGACGATAAATTGTGGAGCCAGATACTGGGGGACGATAGCGGGCAGGATCTTTTCACGCGCCCGCTTGCGGACGATCTCGAGCGGCTCCAATCGGCCGGACTTGGTTTTGTCTGGCAACTTGCGCGACAGAACCCGTACACATTGCGGCTGACCTGTGGCGCGAGCCTGCACTGGTGTGAGCAGATTGCAGAGCAGACATTCTTCGGGCTGCTTGCCGCGGTGGCGCCACATCCCGATTTGCTGGAACTTCGCAGGGGAAACGATGACCAGTTGTGGTTAAAACTGCTGATCCATGGCGTCAGCAGGGAGACTGAGGTCCGCACCGCAGCACATGTGAGTGCGTTGCAGACATTATTGACGCGACCGGCCACCAGCGTGCCGCGAACCTGGGCTGTTGCAGCTTGCAAAAGCAAACACACCGGCTTAAAGGTTGCAGACGAATAAGGAATAGCGGCTAAAGCCGCTCCCACAATCCTGCTATTGGCACGTGTGGGAGCGGCTTTAGCCGCGAATGGCTACAATACGCGTCGCCATGTATGCGCTATCAATCAAACAACTGACCAAGACTTACAGCAACGGGTTGCAGGCCCTGAAGGGTATAGATTTCGACGTCAAACCCGGTGATTTCTATGCCTTGCTCGGGCCGAATGGTGCGGGCAAAACCACGGTGATCGGCATAATCTGTTCCCTCATCAACAAGACCTCCGGCCAGGTCGAGATTTTCGGACACGATATGGATACGGACGTCGAAGCTGCAAAAGCATGCATCGGGCTGGTCCCCCAGGAACTGAATCTGAACATATTCGACTCGGTGCTCAATATAGTGGTCAACCAAGCAGGCTACTACGGCATCGGTCGCAAGCTGGCCCTGGAAAGGGCGGAGCAGTACCTGGGTGAACTGAGGCTATGGGATCGCCGTTTCGACCAGGCGCGGATGCTGTCTGGTGGCATGAAGCGGCGCCTGATGATCGCACGTGCGCTGATCCATGAGCCAAAGCTTCTCATGCTCGATGAACCAACGGCGGGCGTGGACATTGAGATTCGGCGATCAATGTGGGACTTTCTGCGGCGCATCAACGCAGCCGGAACCACCATCATTCTGACAACACATTATCTCGAAGAGGCCGAAAACCTTTGCCGTCACGTTGCGATCATCGATGAAGGGGAAATCATCGAAAACGCCCGCATGAGTACCGTACTCAGAAAATTGCAGCGCGAGGTATTTGTGTTAAGTCTGCGTGAACCGCTAACTGAGGCGCCGCTGCTGGCGGAATTCGAAACCTTACTGGTTGAGGACTATGAACTCGAGGTTACCGTCGATTCGGGCAATGACCTCAATACCTTGTTTGCGCGCCTGAATGAATCGGGGATCAGCGTCGTCAGTTTGCGCAACAAGGCCAATCGGCTCGAGGGACTGTTTATGGACCTTGTCGAGAGCAAGCAGGACCCCGGCCCGGCAGCGGTCAGGTAAATCACTATGGATATCGCCGTTAACTGGGTTGCTCTGAAAACACTGGTGCGCAAGGAAGTCATCCGGGTTGCACGAATCTGGGTGCAGACTATCGTGCCGCCCGCAATTACGATGACCCTGTACTTCATCATATTTGGCAACCTGATCGGACGGCGCATCGGCGAGATGGGGGGCTTTGATTACATGCAGTACATCGCGCCAGGACTGATCATGATGTCGGTGATTACCAATTCCTACGGTAACGTCGTGTCGTCATTTTTCGGTGCCAAGTATGGCAAACACATCGAGGAAATGTTGGTCTCGCCGATGTCGAATGCTACGATAATCATCGGCCATGTTGCGGGTGGCGTAATCAGGGGACTTATGGTTGGCGCCCTCGTGACGATGATCGCACTGGGATTTACCAGCCTGTCGATCGAACATCCGCTGGTCACGATTTCGATCGTATTGCTTGCCTCCATAGTATTTGCGTTGCTGGGCTTCGTCAATGCGGTGCTCGCAAAGAAGTTTGACGATATTTCGATCATTCCGACGTTCGTCCTGACGCCGCTGACTTACCTGGGGGGCGTATTTTATTCGATCACGCTGTTACCGGAGTTCTGGCAAAAGGTCTCACTCGCGAATCCTATTCTCTACATGGTAAATGCGTTTCGTTACGGAATTCTCGGCGTATCGGATATCAGCATCGGCTACGCGTATTTAATTGTCGTATTTTTTGTCGTCGGCCTTTTCACGCTGAACCTTGTGCTGCTCAATCGTGGTGTCGGCATTCGAGAATGATATGTGTGGCAGATTCGCTTTTTATTCTCCCAGCGAAGCGACAGCCGCCTTATTTGGCGCCACCTCGTCAACGGAAGTTATACCACGCTATAACATCGCACCGACGCAGTTTATTGCCGCTGTGCGTACGGACGCACAGGGCGCATCCGAGTTGGCGATGCTTCGCTGGGGCCTCGTGCCGTTCTGGGCGAAGGACCCGTCAATCGGCAACCGGATGATCAATGCGCGAGCCGAAACAGTCGCTGAAAAACCATCGTTCAGGAGTGCGTATAAAAAGCGTCGCTGCCTGATTCTTGCGGACGGATTCTATGAGTGGCGCAAGGAAGGAGACGGCAAGACGCCGTATTTTATTTCGCTCGCCGACGGATCGCCATTTGCGTTTGCGGGTCTCTGGGAAGACTGGAACAGCAAGGAAAGCGACGAGTCACTGCAGTCCACGGCAATCATTACCACAGCTGCGAACGATTTTATGGCGCAGCTGCATCAACGCATGCCAGTGGTCATGCTTCCCGAACAGGCTGAGCGGTGGCTGGGTGGCGATATTGAGTTGTTGTCCAAGGTAATCGATAACAGTCCGGCGTTTCGGGCCTGGCCTGTCGATCGCAAGGTCAACAATGCAAGAAATGAAGACGCGACCCTTATTGATCCAGCCGGTGAGATGATTTCCTGACAACACCGGTCCCGTGGCCGTTGATCGCCCGCTGGGGCGGGCTCCTACGGGACAATACGCGCATCGAGCCAACGTAGGAGCCCGCCCCAGCGGGCGATCGAGTTTGGCACCAAACTTTTACTCCCGTGGCAGCAGGAATCCCGTGCCAAGATATTCAAGAATGACACCGTCAGGCGTTATCTCCCTGACAACAGGACCTTCATCGAGAGTGTCTCTCTCTTTGTATTTACTCATGTTGACGAAGACGAATCGGTCCTCGGGTACGCCGCTGTAAACATGGATGTCGAGATGCATGTCCGGAAGTTGCAGCAGGCCTCGCACCCGCAGATCATTGAAGGTGGCATAGGATTCGGTGATTAGTGGTGTTTCGTAGCTGGCAACCGCAGGCACAGGATCCGTGTGCTGACCCAAAGCGGTGACTGCCGGTGAAATATGATCTGTTGCCAGTCCCGCCGCCGGGGGCTGGGCACGCTCTGGCGCAGCTGAAATTTGGGGAACGCCGGCCACACGGGCCGATTCTGATGGCAATACTGATACCGAATCTGCGACCGGTCTGGAGTCGATCGGATCCTGACCCCGATCTGGCTTCATGAACATCACGAGCAGTACAGTCACGTTGATGCCGACCAGCACCACGGCGATCCAGATCCAGTGAGACGCAGATTTCGCTCGTGTGCGGTCAGGCACGTTCGAGAATCCGGGCGCATCCTGCCGCAGCCGCTCGGCTTCCGATTTCTTCAAAGCATCTAGTATGAAGGACATGAACTCATTCCGTTTGGCGAATAGCGCAACTATCGGGTAGCTGACAACCTGGGCGTGCCATCCACTGCCAGCAGCGAATTGATGATGATCTGAGTCTTTTGTCCGGCGAGACCATCGGCTTCCAGGCGGTGCCGGCGCTGAAATGCCATAAGTTGTTGCTGGAGACCGTCATCAAAATAATCCGAATCTGCCGGTTGCGGCTGGTAGTTACTGTCGAGCTCGGCGAGGCTTTGCCGTAGCCAACGCACGTTTTCATTTTGCATTCCCGGTGAAATCGCCACAGGCGTGCCACCTGGCGGCCGCCAGATCAGCAGGAATTGCCCGAACCAGAGATCCGCAACCTCGTCGAGCGGAAAATTCATCCGTTTGCCACCTAATGACAATTCGGCGACATCGTCATCCAGACTGACAAGAACCGGCTGGTGGGTTTGGCCCTGGCTATCCGTCAGTGTCAGCACTACAGGCCGGTCAAGTTGTCGGATCCCGTTCCACGAGCCGCGCTGAAAATAACAACTGAAACCCTGGGCACTGGCCTGTGCGCAGGCGGGTCCGGCCGCAGCGCTGTAATCGATTCCCCAGAGCGACAGCAGTGTCGTAAGGCCTGAATCGGACCCTGGATTCGAACTGAGTTCCGCGAGCTGCAGCTCGAGGCCGGGCTGGTCATTGATCGGCTCCGGCTGCGAGTCCTCAACGGCGGCAGATGCTTCTGCTAGCGGCGCCGTTACTAGTGGCACCGGGCCCACGGCATCTGACTCACTGTCGAGCATTGCCCACATCGCCGCGCCAAGCACCATGAGTCCAATCACGCTGACGACCGGTACGACGAATTTCATGAACGCCGGCGGCAGCGGTTGCCCGGACACCTCGGATGCCGCACGCCGCACGAGGCGCTTGTTGACCGTTCGTGATTCGCGGCTGTATGCACCCAGCAGCGCGCGATCACAGATGACATTCATTACCCGCGGCACGCCGCCCGATAATCGATACACTTCGCGCCTGGCCCGCGCATCGAAAATCTCGGTCAGCGCCCCGGCGACCCTCAAGCGATGATGTATGTACTTGTCTGCTTCATCCCGCGAAAGGGGCTCGAGATGATAACGACCTGTTACGCGCTGCGCGAGCTGACGCATATTGTTCTGCGACAACTTCTCCCGCAATTCCGGCTGCGCAATCAGGATGATCTGCAGCAATTTCTGTTTTGCGGTTTCGAGATTGGTCAGCAGACGCAATTGCTCAAGAACATCCTCAGCGAGATTCTGTGCTTCATCGATCAACAGTATTGTCCGCCGTCCGCGCGCATGGGCGTCCAGCAGGTGAAGATTCAGTGCATCAACCAGTGCCTTCGTACTGCCCTTGTCCTCGGGCAGCGCTATGCTGAGTTCCTCGCAAATCGCCGTGAGGAATTCGATCGCCGTCAACTGCGGATTAAGAATCAGCGCAATATCGACTTCAGCGGGAATTTGCCCGAGCAAGGTGCGGACAAGCGTTGTCTTGCCGGTTCCGACCTCGCCGGTTAGCTGGATGAAACCACCGCTTTCGGTGACGCCATACACAAGGTGTGCGAGCCCCTCGCCATGCTGTTCGCTCATGAACAGATAACGTGGGTCAGGCGTTATCGTGAACGGCTTTTCGTTGAGGCCAAAAAAGCTTGTATACATGGTGCGGCGGTGTACCTGGTTCGACCGATTGCTTACATGAGCGGAATTCTACCTGATTTGATCGCTGTCCAGCATCCGCGCCCGCCCGACGGACATCTTGCCGAAGCGGGCGCGAATCTCGTCAACGGTTTGGTCCAGTGGCGTTCCACCGGCAGCAAGCTCTGGCGCAAACAGGTCCGGTTGTGCGTCGTTGGCCAGGTCGCTGCCGCCCACGCCCAGCAGGCGAACGCGCACCCCCGGATGTTCGAGCAGCCAGTCAGCAAGCAGGTCTTTTGCAGCTTCATACAACTGGTCCGTACTGTTGCCAGGCGGGCGCAGTGCTCGCTGTCGCGTGAAGGTCGAAAAATCCGACTGGCGAATTTTCACCTGTATCGTACCAGCGACCAGTTCTTTGGCACGCAGCCGGCTTGCGGTTCTCTCACTTAAGCCCAATAGCTGGCGGTTCATTGCCGTTACCTCGGCTAGGTCCGTATCGAACGTTTCTTCGGCGCTGATCGATTTGTCGGCCCGGGAAGAAACCACTGGCCGGTCGTCGATACCGCAAGCCCGGTCCCGTGTGCGCTGCGTGAATTTGCCGAATATAGGTTCGAGATCACGATCCGCTGCCTGCCGCAGATCGGCGATTGTCTCGATACCGACCCGCTTCAACCTGGCCAGCGTTTCACGGCCGATGCCCGGGATTACGCGGGCCGGCAGGGGATCCAGAATCTCACGAACATTTTCCTGGGTCACGACACTCAGACCATCGGGCTTATCGAGATCAGACGCGATCTTCGCGACCAGCTTGTTCGGCGCAACACCGACAGATGCGGTGAGTGCGGTTTGCGCCCTGATTCGGTTCTTTATTTCCCTCGCAATGCCGACCTCGTCGCCAAACAATGACAGGCTTAAGCTTACGTCCAGGAATGCCTCGTCCAGCGACAGCCCTTCGACGAGTGGTGTGAATTCCCGAAAAATCGTAAAGATGTCCTTCGACACTGATTGATAGTGTGACATCTGCGGCGCCACCCTGAGCAAATCGGGGCAACGGCGATAAGCGTCACGCATCGGCATCGCCGACCGGATGCCAAACCTGCGTGCTTCGTAGCTCGCTGCCGCAACCACGCCGCGATTGCTGCTGCCGCCGACGACCAGCGGCTTGCCACGTAAGGAAGGATCGTCACGCTGCTCGACCGACGCATAAAACGCATCCATGTCGACGTGCAGAATTTTTCGTTGCCCGGTCAATGCGCACGCTCTACAATGTACGCCGCGAGCAAATTCAAGGGCTCGGCGTCGGCGCCAAATACGGATAATTGTGCGGTGCCCGAGTTCAGCAGTTCGTCACAACGGCGACGCGCTTCTTCAAGGCCGAATAGCGCTGGCCAGGTTGCTTTAGACAATTCTTGATCTGCTCCTGCATGTTTACCGATCACCGCGGTTTCTCCGGCGACGTCCAGGATGTCGTCGCGAATCTGAAACGCGAGCCCGATATCGCGTGAAAACTTATCGAGGGCTGTCAATTTTTCCGGCGACAATTCCTTCGCGAGGCAACTCGCAGATATTACGCAGGCGCGGATCAATGCTCCGGTCTTGAGGTAATGCATATCGGCCAGTTCCTGCGCCGAAAGCGCTTGCCCCTCGGATGCAAGATCAATCGACTGCCCACCCGTCATGCCGAGCGAACCACAGGCTGCCGATACTGTTTTGATGATTGCGATTTTCTCGCTGTCGCCCAGTGCGGCCGCAGATGCAATGACCTGGAAGGCGAGCGGCTGCAGTGCGTCAGCAGCCAGTATGGCGGTGGCCTCGTCAAATTGCCGGTGCACCGTGGGCTTGCCGCGCCGCAGATCGTCGTCGTCCATCGCCGGCAAATCGTCATGTACGAGCGAAAAAGCATGAATGAGTTCGATTGCCGTGGCCGGCGCATCCAGTTTTTCCGGATCGACGCTCAGGCATTCGCCGGTCGCATAAACGAGGAGCGGGCGCACGCGTTTGCCGCCGCTCAGGACCGCGTATCGCATCGCCTCATGAAGCTGGCGCGGTGTCTCGTCCTGCGTGGGCAATGCCCGGTCAAGGCAGCCAACAACTCGTTCCAGATAAGCCGCTGCCTTGTCAGCGAGTAAAGTGGCCGTTGCCGGTTTCTCATAGGCTTGGGACATTCGTCTAGCGTACACCGAATCGTGCTGCGGCGCGTCTGGTGGGAGCGGGTGTAGGAGGGGCTTGCAGGAGCGGCTCGTCGCTCTCGGACGTCCTGTCGTTGATTCGGGCATCCTGCCCTCAGCCCTTCGGGCTAACGCCTGTGGCGTTATCCAAAATCGCTCCCGGCGATTTTGTCGCGACTGTAGGAGCGGCTTTAGCCGCGAACCGTCCCTGCACACAAAGCCGCTCCTACGGTCGCTCCAACAGGCGCAGCCCGAAGAGTCATGACAGTTATTTAGCGGCATCCTATACTTGACTTGTACTCCCTCTAATAGATCTCCATTCAACAAGGCTCCGGAAAAAAATAAAATGCGGGCAGATGCTCAGGCACAACCAAATATCGCGTTGATCAAGTACTGGGGCAAACGTGATATCGAACAAAACCTGCCAGCGGCCGGCTCGCTGTCCGTCACCCTTGATTCCCTGTGGACCAAAATGTCGGTCGAGTTTTCAGATGCCTTGCCAGTTGACCAACTGGTGCTCAATGCAGCTGCCAATGACGAAATGTTGCCACGGATCAGTGCCTGTCTCGACCGTGTTGCCGGGACCGACCGTCTTCGGGCATCGGTAGAAAGCGAAAGTAATTTTCCAATCGCGGCTGGTCTCGCCTCCTCTGCATCCGCGTTTGCCGCGTTGGTTGTTGCAACCAGCAAGGCGGCGGGACAAGAAAGTGACACTTTGTCGCTGGCAAGAATCGCTGGTTCCATATCGGGGTCGGCAGCTCGATCCCTTTACGGCGGTTTCGTTGAGTTGCAGGCAAGTGACGCGAACATCGATGTTGAGACGATCGCGGAAGCAGGCGTTTGGCCGCTGACTGTTGTCATCGCGGTTACTGAAGAAGGCGCGAAGCCGGTAAGTTCCGGCGAGGCGATGATTCGCAGTGCGGCAAACTCTCCTTTTTACTCGAGTTGGCTCGAGCAACAGCCGGCCGACCTGGTGTCGGCAAGGAATGCAGTCCTGCGCAAGGACTTTGCACAACTCGCCGCAGTGTCAGAGCACAATTGCCTGAAAATGCACTCTGTTATGTGGGCATCCCGTCCACCCGTCGTCTACTGGAACAGCGCGACCCTGTCGTGCATGGAAGCGGTTCGTCATCTGCAGGACGAAGGGCATGCAGTATTCTTCACTATAGACGCCGGCCCTCAATTGAAAGCAATTTGTCTGTCGGATGAAACGGACCTGGTCCGATCTGCTCTCGATGGGTGCGCCGGAGTAGTACGCACGATGGTGAGCGGTCTCGGCGCGGGCGCAACACTTCTGGACAGCAAGTGATAACGGCAACTGCGCCTGGTAAAACCGTGTTGTCCGGCGAGTACGCCGTACTGCAGAACGCTCCTGCGATTGCCACCGCAATCGATCGCCGTGTTCGTGTAACGGTTTCGGAGTCGCCCGGTGAATACCATTCCATTAGCGCGCCGGGCTACCTGGAGGGCAACTGGTCTTTCCGCCTGAGTGAGGAGGGAAAACTCGTCTGGCGGGAACGATCACCCGGGTCATCAGCATTTTCCCTCGTGGAGGAGGTCTGGAAATCCTTTGACACCGCGCAATGGCCAGCGCTGTCGCTGGTGGTCGACACACAGGAATTTGTCGACGCAGCAACCGGCCTGAAACTTGGTTTGGGCTCGAGCGCCGCAGTTTCCGTTGCGTTCACGGCAGCGTTGCAGAGCTATTGTGCGCTCGATAGTGATAGCGGAAAAATGGCCATGGATTCACACCGGCGATTCCAGGGTGGTCAGGGCAGTGGCGTCGATGTGGCAACGAGTTTACAGGGGGGCGTAATCGAATATCGTCGCGCTGGAGCCGAATCCCGCCAGCTTGGCTGGCCGGCGGGACTCCACTACCGGTACCTGTGGAGCGGGCGGGCCTCAGTCACTGCACAAAAACTGACAATGCTAGGTAAACGCCGGGAGCAGGTCGCAGAAAGCGACAGCATGAAACTGCTCAGTGAGACTGCGGAGAATGTTGCCGCCGCCTGGTCGCTTGGTGACAGCAGGCAGACCCTTGAGTCCTTTCCTGCCTACATCGATGCGCTTGGACAATTCAGTATTGACCATGATCTCGGCGTGTTCGATGCTGGTCATGAGGACCTTGTTCATCTGGCGACTGACAACGGCATTGTGTACAAGCCATGCGGTGCCGGCGGTGGCGACATTGGCATCGTCCTCGCTGCAAGCGAGGCTGCCATAAACCAGTTTTGTGAGCAGGCGCATCAACAGGGTTTCAGGAGTCTCGATATCGCACTGGAAGTAGAGGGCGTCCTGATCACGGAGCGAAGTCATTGAGTGATTCGCGATTTGCCGATTTCTATCGTCTGAACCACGCTGACCGCGTCAGGGCGTTGCTGAAGCGTGGCCTGATTTCACCGGATGATGCCGAGGCGTTGCTGAGTGGCCATTGTTTGTTGTCGGTGGATGCGGCCGACAAGATGATTGAAAACGTCATCGGTGTATTCGGATTGCCACTCGCCATCGCACCGAACTTCCTGGTCAATAACAAAGATTACATCGTACCAATGGTGGTTGAGGAACCGTCAATCGTCGCTGGCGTCAGCGGCGCCGCAAAATTGATCAGGGAAGCCGGTGGCTTTCACGTCAGGTCGACCCAACCTGTACTGATCGGCCAGATTCAGATTATCGATGTTGACGAGCCTGATGCCCTCATTCAAACATTGCATCGTTCGCAGGAGGAATTACTCAGACTGGCGAACGAGTTGCAGCCCAATTTACAGGCGCGTGGCGGTGGTGCAAAGGGCATCGAGTACCGCAAATTACAGTTGCCGGACGGCCGCTGGACCGTTGTGTTGCATGTACTGGTAGATACCCGTGACGCAATGGGCGCCAACGCTGTCAATACCATTTGTGAAGGTCTCGCCCCGCACCTCGAAAGAATATGCGGCGGCACCGTGGGCCTCAAAATTATCTCGAATCTCACCGATCGCTCGCTCGTTTCGGCGAAGGTGAAAATATCACCGGCACTGCTCGCACGCGGAGAAATTTCCGGCGAGCAGGTTCGCGACAGCATTGTACTGGCGAATGATTTTGCCAACTCGGACCCGTATCGTGCCACGACCCACAACAAGGGAATTATGAACGGCATCGATGCGATTGCCCTGGCAACCGGCAATGACTGGCGATCGCTCGAGGCTGGCGCCCACGCATTTGCTGCACGGGATGGCGTATACCGGGCGCTGACGAGCTGGGTAGCAGATGCAGACGGCGACTTGTTGGGCGAACTGACCTTGCCTGTCAAGATCGGTGTCGTCGGCGGGTCACAGGCAGTGAATCCGTCGGCGGCGACCGGCCTCCGGATCACAGGTGCGGAATCGGCGCAGGAACTTGCCGAATTGATGGGTGCGGTCGGGCTGGCACAGAACTTCGCAGCGCTTCGCGCACTGGTTACCGATGGCATTCAGAAAGGCCACATGAGCCTGCACGCCCGCAGCGTTGCGGCATCAGCCGGCGCGCCGGTCGAGATTTTCGACCAGGTAGTTGCCGGTATGGTCAGCAGTGGTGACGTGAAGTCATGGAAGGCCGAAGAGCTGATCAAGAGCTTGCAGGTGTCTGCTGGCGACACGGCCAGGATCCCGACGTTGAAGATGTCTGAGAGCCTGCCGTCTGGCACGATTGTCCCGCCCGTTCCGCATGCCGCGGAAGATGTTCCGGCGCTGCAGAAGCCTGACGGCGTGGCGGCAGGCAAGGTTATCCTGCTTGGTGAGCATGCTGCCGTTTACGACCGGGATGTACTGGCACTGCCGCTCGAGTCTGCTGTGACCGTCCGCATCGCCGAAACCGCAGCGGGGATTCGTCTTTTGATCCCGGACTGGAACATTGAACAGCAACTGGATCCCGATGCCCCGGTAAGAGGTGGCCAGGCTGCAGTGTTGTCCCTGATCAGGCGATATTTCGGCGTAACAGAGCGTGGCTTCGATATTCATGTGCGATCACGCATTCCGCTGGGAGCGGGTCTCGGATTTTCCGCAGCGCTCGCGGTGGCGACCATTCGTGCGTTCGACAAAATTGCCGGAAAAGGCATGAGCAACGTAGAAGTCGAGAAGCTGGCCTTTCAATGTGAGAAAATATCGCATGGGACGCCGTCCGGAATAGACAACAACATCGCGACTTTCGGCCAGCCCGTGCTCTTTAGCAAAGGCACCCGCTCGAGGACGAAACCAATCACGCTGATCGAGGTACCGCCACTCGTGATCGCATCGAGCGGCATCAGGGGAAATACGATAGAACAGGTAGCAGGTGTCCGCGAGCGATTCGATAAGAATCGTGAGCTCTACAGCACCATCTTTGATGAAATCGGTGAAATCAGCATTGCCGGCGCAGCCGCGCTCAGGAATTGTGATTACGAACAGCTCGGAGCGATGATGAATGTTTGCCAGGGCTTCCTGAACGCAATCGAGGTTTCCACGCCGGAACTCGAGACAATGATCGCAATCGCGAGGAAAAATGGCGCGATCGGTGCGAAACTGACAGGAGCAGGTGGTGGCGGATCGATTGTTGCACTGTGCCCGGACAAGGTCAGCGAGGTAACACAGGCGCTGGACGCGGCCGGATACCAGATTGTGCCGATGAAAATTCAACAGGATTCTCATGGCAGTGCAGAAAGGACATAGCGTGTCGCCCGAGAGTGAGTTGCTCATCCTGGTCGATACTGACGATCAGGAAACGGGGACTCTCAGCAAAGTCGAGTGTCACGACGGTGATGGCATATTGCATCGGGCGTTCTCGGTATTCCTGTTTAACGACCAGGGAGAATTGTTACTACAACAGCGCAGCGCGGACAAACGTCTGTGGCCAATGTACTGGGCGAATACCTGTTGCAGCCACCCGTGCCAGGGTGAATCGATGCAACTCGCGACAGAGCGGCGCCTGCAGCAGGAACTGGACACCGGTTCGACGCTCGAGTTTATTTACAAATTCGCATACCAGGCCCGCTTCGGTGACCTGGGCGCGGAACACGAACTCTGCTCGGTCTACCTCGGCCGGCTCGAACGGGACGCGACTGCAAACGACGCAGAAATCGCTGCGCTGCGCTATGCCGGCGCAAAGACATTGCAGGCGGAAATCGAGTCGGACCCGGATAACTATACGCCGTGGTTCAAAATGGAGTGGCAGCACCTGAACGAAGAATTCCCGGACCGCCTTGCAAAATACACCACGCCTGTTTAATGGCTATCCCCAACTTCGGTCGCGGCAAATCCCCGGCAAGCGAGCAAATCTGATGAGCCTGTTCGACAAGCTTTTTAGGTCGAAAAAACCGGACAATCCCTATCAGACCAAGGCACAATTTGAGGCGAACCTGGCCAGACAGGTATTTATGACGCGTCAAGGTGTGGCGCAGCTCCGGGAATACGAGGGCCGGGAACTTCGCCTGGAATTTTTCTTTTACACCAACAACCCGGCCAACGCTGAAGCATTGAACTCGCAACTCGTGCAATTGGGATATGAATCACAGTCTGGCGAATCTGCGAGCGAACCTGGTCTATTCGTTACCAGCGGCTGGACGACGCCCATCCGAATGGATGAAGCTACGGT
>Ga0209987_10000400_pt1 | contig 22789 bp, 24 predicted proteins | sample N074metaG_FD_182134 | JGI IMG/M metagenome (GOLD analysis project Ga0209987, IMG submission 182134) | Deep subsurface microbial communities from Kermadec Trench to uncover new lineages of life (NeLLi) - N074 metaG (SPAdes) (version 2) | ecosystem: Environmental > Aquatic > Marine > Ocean trench...
CCGCCATCTCGGCCACTTTTTCGAGCACGGCTGCAATGCGGCCCGTATCGATCGGATGTGTTTCCAGGCTCTGGCCGTAGTTGCCATACTCCGCGCCATCATCGGCCGGGTCGATCTTGCGTGCCGGCCCCAGCAGGGCCAGGAGATAGTCTTTCGGATCTTCACCGGCGAGATGTGCCAGTTCGTCAACAAAGCTGCTGGCCGCGAATGCATGGTAAACATTGCACACAGATCGCAGCCAGCCGATGCGTATGTAGGCTTTGGCATCGCCCGTTTCGAGCCGCATGTTGGGTATGTCATAGGGGTTGTCAACAAGACCGAGCCCCAGTTCCCAGACCTCGGGTCTGGTCGAGTCCGGGCTGAATGTCGATCCGATCGAAGGAAACGCAGTACGTTGCAGCCAGCTCGTCACCTTCCCATTTTCGTCCATCCCGGCTTTCAGATGCTGCGCACTCACCGAGTGATAGTAGCCGTGCCGAATGTCGTCTTCGCGCGTCCAGGTTACGTGCACCGGGCGGCCCGTCTCACGCGCCAGCCACGCTGCTTCGGCAGCGAAATCGCCCTTCGACTTGCGGCCGAAACCGCCGCCCAACAGCGTTACGTATGCATGCACCTGCTCTTTTTCGATACCCAGGACGCCGGCAACGGTTTCCTGAACAGACTGTGGATTTTGCGTGCACGACCAGACATCGCAACTGCCGTCCTCGTTCATCTGTGCCGTTGCCGCGGGCGGCTCCATGGGTGCCTGCGCCAGATGGGGTGCATAGTATTCTGCGGAATGGGTACTCTCCGCCGCAACAAAGCCCGCCTCGGCATCACCACGGTTCAGAACAGAAGTCCCTTCTTTACAACAACTTGCCATCAACTCTTCACGGTACTTCTCAGAGTCGTACTGGGCGTTCGGACCCAGATCCCACTCGATTTCGAGTGCGGCCCGCCCTTGCTGGGCCGACCAGGTATTGCTCGCCAGCACCGCGACACCGCCCAGCGGGTTAAAAAACGGGGGTGAGGTCGGTTCGGGCATGGAAATAACGTCGATGACGCCCGCGACAGCCCTGGCTGCCGTGCTGTCCAGCGATTTCACGCTGCCACCGTACGCCGGACAACGCTCGATGGACGCGTACAGCATGTTGGGCAAGGTCGTATCGATGCCGTAATTCGCCTGGCCCGTACTCATTGCGAGGCCGTCGATATTGTCCATGGACTTGCCGATGTATTTGTAATCGTCCGGCGATTTGAATACCGGGTCCTCCGGCACCTCGATGTCTGCGGCATGCGCCACCAGTTCGCCGTAACCCAGGCTCCTGCCACTCGACTCGTGATGAATCGCATGATCTCTCGCTACGCACTCATCCACCGACACCTGCCAAACGCCCGCCGCTGCAGTGATGAGCATTTCCCGCGCCGATGCACCCGCTTTGCGCAGCATGTCGAACTGTCTGCGAATGCTCGTCGAGCCATCGGTGTTTTGGCTACCGTATTTCTCGTCGCCTAACGCCTGAATCAGCTTCACCTTGTCCCAGTCGGCTTCGAGCTCGTCTGCGATAACTTGTGGCAGGCAGGTTCGAATGCCCTGCCCCATCTCTGATCGATGACAATAAATCTCGACGATGCCATCGTCTCGAATATTAACGTAGACATTCGCGGCGATACTGCTGCCGTCACTGGTCTGCATCGGTATCGTTGTTTCCGCAGCCGGCTGGCAAGCCGTCGTCACACTCAGCGCCAGAACCATGCCGCCGCCCGCCTGGCCCGTGCGCTTTAGAAATTCGCGGCGGCTGATTCGATCAATAGAGCTCATGACTGACCCTCCGCTGCAAGATGGATCGCTTTTCGAATTCGTGTGTAGGTGCCGCAGCGACAAATATTGCCGCTCATCGCGGTATCGATGTCAGCGTCAGTGGGGTTCGGATTACGTTCAAGCAACGCGACAGCGGTCATGATTTGACCCGACTGGCAATAGCCACATTGCGGAACATTGAGCTGCCGCCAGGCTTCTTGCACGGGATGACTGCCGTCTTCGGACAGACCTTCAATGGTTGTAATCTGCTTACCGACAGCCGCCGATACCGGATACGAACAAGACCGGACAGGCTGCCCGTCGATGTGCACCGTGCAAGCGCCACACAAGGCCTTGCCGCAACCGAATTTCGTCCCTGTGAGACCGGCAAGGTCCCGAATCGCCCACAGTAATGGCATTTTCGGATCCACGTCCAGCGAATGAGCGCTGCCGTTGATATTGATTTCGATTGCCATCACAGCCCCCAGTTACAGCGTGTTTTTCCGGTGTCCGACGATACTACCACCGGTAGTGTAACCTGCAGGCCAGTTCGCCGCATCTCGACGCGGTCAATCGGAAAGAGTGATTGCCTTAGCCGCGGTCGTAGGGGTTGTGGTTATTTGTCTCAGCTTCGACCTTGGGTTCTTCGAGCGACAAGCCCGTGATTTCGCCTGGCTCGTCCAGAAGTTGCGAGCAACGCTTCTGAATGTTCGCAAGCCGTAGCGACACATTTGACTGTGAAAGCGGTACGTCGTCGAAATCCTTTTCCATGTTCTTGTCCATCGTGCGCTGTCTCGAAACAGACAGAGGTCCTTTGTCGCAGTATAGAGACAGTGCAGGCGCAAAAGTGTGAACTGGGTCACATGAAAATCGCTGAAAACCCGCTATTCGCGGCCCTTATGTCTGATTGGATCCGTTCTAATCACCTTTCTCCGTCTCGACCGATTGGCTGAGCACTGACATCAATATCGCAATGCCCTCGATGAAATTTCCGAGTCGCAGATTTTCGTTTGGGCTGTGCTGATTGTTGTCGATGTTGACGGTTGGAACCGTAGCCGCGGGCACGCCGAGTGCGTCGATAATGGGCGCGATCGGAATCGAGCCACCCATTGAGCGAATGAGAATGGGTTCCTCACCGTATAGATGCTGCATGCCCGCACGCGCCATCAGACCGGCGGCGGCGTCGAAATCGGATCGAAATGCGTTGTAACTGATGTTGTAGGTGAAGGACACAATTCTGGGATGCTCGTTGCGCTCAGCCAGTGTCGGCGCCCTGTCCAAGACCAAATACCCTTGCTCGGCAACATGCGACCGGAGCAAACGGATTAGCCGTTCGGGATCGGACTCCACGACCAGGCGAATATCGATCTCGGCGGTTGCGGTCGGCGGGATGATCGTACGCGACGCCTCGCCTACCCAGCCCGCGGACAAACCACGAATATTAAGTGACGGATATTGCAGCGCCTCCTGCAATGTGGCACCGACCTTGTCGGCTTCGGCTACGCCCATCGATGCCAGTATCGCGACCTCATCGTCCGGAACATTTGCAAGAATCTTAAGGGTCTCATCGCTTATTTCAATACCGTCATAAAAGCCTGCGATCTGCACGAGCCCGTCGGCGGACTTCATCGATCCAAGAATACGCGCGAGGTGAAACGCCGGATTCGGCACGAAATTACCGTAGTGGCCACTGTGCTGGGCGACGATCGGACCATAGGTCGTCAGCGTGACTGTCGCGATACCACGCGCGCCAAATGACACTGTTGGCTTGTTGGACGCATGCGGTGGGCCATCGAAAATGAGCAGCAGGTCCGCTGCAAACAGATTGCTGTTTGCTCGAATCGCGTCTGCGAGATTCGGCGAACCCATTTCTTCTTCAGTATCGATGATTACTTTGAGGTTGTAGTCCGGAACAAAACCTGAGGCCTCGAGCAGTTGAATGGCCATGAGGAATTGCGTCATCGGGCCCTTCGAGTCGGACGCCGAACGCGCGAATATGCGCCAGTCCGAATTGACACCGAGTTCGATGCGTTCCCAGGGTATTTCGGACCAATTGCCGGCGCTGTCCTGCTCTTTCAATACGGCAAGAAACGGGCTGGCCTGATCCCACGCCGCCGGGTCGACGGGTTGACCGTCAGCCTGCAAATAGATGAGCAGCGTTTTCTTGTCATCAGCAATGTGACGGCCCGCAAACAGAAAGGGATTCCCGTCGGTTGCAACTCTCCGTGTTTCAAAGCCGCGCTCTGAAAATGCGTTTTCTATCCAGGTGAGCAAACGCTCAATGTCGTCCCGATATTGGGCATCGTTCGGCAAAGTCAGAAACTCGCGATACAGCGATATGGCGTCTGCAACATTCGCGTCAACCGCCTCCCGTATTTTCTCGACGGGCAGTGGCTCCGCGATCGCTACGCCCATCGAGCACAATGCGCTGAACAAGGCTGCGAAACTGGATCCGACCCCTTTTAGGGACATGCATTACTCCAGATAAAAAAAGAAGGCTACATCACCGATGCAGCCTTCTTCGTGTCAGGCCAGCTTACGACCCGTACTGCGGTTATGGCTTAACGGCTTCGTAAGTCCCTACCAATATTGCCGTTACAGCAGCGGCACTAAACAGCGCTGCGAGTCCACCCAGGGCGCCGGAGATGTAGCTTCCGACTTCCGGAATAACACCCAGAGTACCGCTTACGGCGATCAATGCGATCGTCGCAACCAGGAAACGCATGCGGTCATCTTTTTCGATGAAATAACCGCCCACGACGCCGAGTACAGCAATCAACAATGCGCCTTGTGGAAATCCGCTCCACGCACCAGCGACCACTGCCACCAGTAAACCAACCAGTTGGATTATCTTGCCTACTCCCATTACGAGTCCCCTTATTCTTTTAATATTATGTTTTTATAAAAGTTATATTGCGACAGCCAAGAGACCGTGCGCGACGACAGTCTAGCAACTTTCGGCTAATCTTTCCTTTACTAGTATTATCAGTGTGTTGCCAATTATTCTTAATGTCATTAATAACGTAATAATGCCGAGGCCCAGGTGAATCCACCGCCAAATGCGGCCAGGAGCAACAACTCACCGCGCTTGATGCGACCGTCCCGTACGGCAATATCCAAAGCCAGCGGCACCGAGGCGGCAGACGTATTCGCGTGCTCATCGACCGTTACGATCACGCGCTCCATTGGCAATTTCAGTTTTTTGGCCGCTGCCAGAATGATTCGCAGGTTGGCCTGGTGCGGAACGAGCCAGTCCAGGTCCTCTTCTGTGTAGCCATTACCGGCGAGTGTCTCGCGCGCCACAGAACCCAGCGCACCCACCGCATTTCGGAAAACGGCGTTGCCGTTCATGCTGATGTATGCGCCGCCGGCGCGCGTGATATCGAAACCCTGCGACACGCCTTGCGGCACATGCAGCAGTTCTTCCATCGAACCGTCCGCGTGAATATGCGTGGAAATAATGCCCTGCTCGTCGGATGCCTCCAACACAACGGCGCCGGCACCATCGCCAAACAGAATCGCTGTTGTGCGGTCCTTCCAGTTCGTAATGCGCGACAGAGTTTCGGTGCCAATCACCAGCGCGACCTTGCTGCCGCCCGTCATAATATTCCGGTATGCCGAATCAAGCGCGAACATGAAACCGCTGCAGACCGCCTGCACATCGTAGGCGCCGCAACCCTTGATACCGAGTTTGCGCTGCACGATGCAGGCCGTTGATGGAAATATCTTGTCCGGCGTCGTCGTGCCAACAATGATCAAGCCGATGTCATCGGGGCCTATGCCGGCCATCTCCATGGCTTTTTTGGCCGCGTTGACGGCCATGTCAGAACTTGTTTCGCCATCTGCCGCGATATGGCGGCGCTTGATGCCGGTCCTGTCCCGGATCCACTCATCGTTGGTGTCCATGAGTTTTTCGAGGTCTTTGTTGGTGAGAACTTTCTCTGGCAGGTAGCTGCCAGTGCCGGTGATACGGGCATAGGTCATTGATGGACTCCGGTGTGCATAGGGCTTACAGGCTGCGCCGCACAAATGTGGCAACTTCCCTCAAAGTTGGGTAATCGAACAAGTCACTGATGTCCAACTTGCCCGGGTAGCGTTCGTCAATTGCGAGAACGATTTCAGTCAGTGTAAGTGAGCTAACGCCGACTTCGAAGAGATTGTCCTCAGGACCGATCGTACGCTCCTTGGAAAATTCGCGGCAGATCTCCACGAATTCAGCCACGAGCGGATCCTCATCGACTTCGCCGCCGGATACGAGCGCGGGTGCAATGTTCTGCAGCAGACTATCGAACTCGCCATTTTGATAATCGCGCAACAAATGTGCGCGCTGAACCTTGCCACTGGTGGTCTTCGGTATGCGGCTAACCGGAATGACGTGGTCCACCTCAAGTCCGACGTGTGACCCAATGATGTTTCGCACCTGTTCTGCCAGTGGCGCAAAGGCGCCGATGTCCTGCCGATACAAAATAAACGCCAGCAATTCTTCGGTCCCGCTGCCCGTCGGTGTGGAGCCCGCGACCACGACCTTGCCTGAATCGAGTCCGTCGATGCCGGCGACGATCTCCTCAAGGTCGTGCGGATAATAATTCTGGCCGTTCACGATAATGAGGTCTTTCTCGCGGCCCGTGATAACCAGCTGCTTGTCCACGAATACGCCGCAGTCGCCGGTGCGTAACCAGCCATCGTCGGTGAACAGGTTCTGTGTCGCGTCCTCGTCGCCATAGATCCGGTCGGTGACACTCGCACCCAGCAATTGGATATGCCCAACCTGGCCATCGTCCAGTAGCGCATCGTCGTCATCGGTAATGCGAATCTCGACATCACGAATCGCATTACCGACTTTCAGGAAACTCACCGCATCCGGTTCACCCGGCGTCGCGTTTTCGAACGCGTCACCGATGCGAAGACTATGTCGATTAACGGTAATTCGGGACGGCTCGACACCCGGATCGCCAACAGACACACCGACGGTTGCTTCGGCCAGGCCATACACCGGAAACATGCTGGAGTGTTTTAGGCCAAACGGAGCCATCTTCGTCAAAAACTCCTCGCACAGATCCCAGGAGATCGGTTCGGCACCATTGAGTATCAATTTCACAGCAGACAGATCGGTGTCGTCGGGCAGGCCCTTGCGTTCAAACAGGCGCAGAAAATGTTTGTAGCCGAAGTTTGGCGAACATAATTGAGTAGCGCGCAGCTCGGCCGCCTTGTTCATCCAGAGCAACGGCCGCCGCACGAACAGGTTCGTATCCATCACGGCGTGGTTCATGCCGGCGGCCATGACACTCAGGTGATACCCGATCAGGCCCATATCGTGGGTGAGCGGCATCCATGAAAGGCTCTGGTCGTCCTCCGTCCACTGCATTCCCTCAATGATTGCTCGAATATTGGTGCAGAGATTTCGATGACTAAGGCATACGCCTTTCGGGTCGCTGGTTGATCCTGATGAGTATTGAATGAAGACGGGATCGTCCGCACTGACATTCGCCAACTCACCGCTTTCACCCGGCTTTATGTCGCTGATCAGTACGCTGCGAGTTTCGAGAATCGCCTGCACGTCGCCGAGTTCTCGTTGCTTTGAAAAATCCAGCAGGCGCTCGAGCAGATCCAGTTCGGTAAACAACGTGCCGCGATGCAGCTGTTTAATAATCCTGAATAACTTGAATCGATGTTCATCACTGATGCCGACGGCAACAGGCACGGGAACAATGCCGCCAAGGATTGCCGCCCAAAATGCGACAACAAAGCTCTCGTTTGATTTGCTGAAGATGATGAGTTCGTCGCCGGACTGCATGCCCCTCGCCTGCAACGATCCCAGCAGCGCAAGCGCTCGATCATACAATTCGCTAAAGCTCACCAGGCTTTCGTCGTGCTCGCCGTCGATGAATCGAATATGGCGATCCTTGCCGCGTGCGTCGGCAAGCAGGTCAATCATTGTTTCGTACAGCTTCATATCAGTCCTGTCGCAGACTCGGCCGCAGCAGTATGTCGTTTTTGGAGCGCAAATTGATTGCCAGCTCGAGAACCGGGTCCGCGCTGCCAACGCGCTCCAAGTGGAAGCGAGCCAGCAGCAGGCCAATATGCACTTTCATTTCAAGAAAGGAAAAGTACTCGCCGAGACACCGCCGTGGTCCAAGTGAAAAAGGGAAATATGGCCGCTCGCGTTTCGGCTTGCCGTCTGTTTCGAAGCGATCCGGGTCGAACGCGTCCGGGTTCGACCAGATATGCTCGCTGCGATGCAGGACGTAGGGCGACAAGTATATATCTGTGCCCGTCGGCACGTCGTACTCTTCCAGTTCATCGTCTTCGCTGGCACGCCGCGTGAACAACCAGACAGGTGGATAAAGCCGCAACACTTCTTCGAGCACCTGCTGCGTATACGTCATCGCGGCCGCATTTTCCGAGTTAACCGCGTCGACGTTGGGCAGGGAAGCCTTTGCCTCTGCAATAAGCTTCGCTTCAACCTCGGGGTGACCCGCGATAAGGTACCAGGCCCAATTAAGCGTATTCGCAGATGTTTCGAATCCCGCAACGATGAGCGTCATAAGCTCGTCGAGCAGCTCTTTGTTGGTGAAATGCACGCCGCTTTTGTCTGTGGCCTGCATGTACATGGAGAGAAAATCGAATTCATCCACATCGCGGTCGCGCCGCTCTGCAATTATTGCCAATAGCATCTTGCGCAAGTCACGAACTTTCATGACGACGCTGAGATCGCGCGTCGAGTCCCGACTCAGGAACGCGAACGGATTCTCGCCCGACGCCATGATCTTGTTTTCGTAATCCGAGCCGAAAATCGTTATCAGAATCAGCTCCAGGGAAAATTCGCTGGTCTCCTTGGTGATATTGATGAGCTCGTTGTTTTCGATGGCTTTCGCCCAGGCCGCAGCACGTCGCTCGGTACACTGCACCATCACGCGCATGAGTCGATGCACGTTCTGCACTTTGAACGCGGGCTGGATCATCGTTCTGGAGCGGCGCCAAACATCACCGTCGCTAACGATCAGGCCATTACCGAGCAGCATCTTTACGCGTTCGAAGCCGGGCCCTTTGACATAGCGAGTGTGTCTACGCACGAGTATTCGCCGCACTTCGGCAGGATCGTTTATGAAGTACGCGAGCCGCCCACTCGGTTTTTCCATGCTGACGATGTCGCCATACTCTCGCTGCAGCTTTTGCAAGATACCGAGCGTCGCTGGATCAATTCCGAGCGCAACGGCGGAATCCGGTCCGGGAGGACGTCTGAAGTCATGGGCAGTGGTTGGCATGCAATGGATAGGTCGGGGATCAAGGCCTTGGAAATGCAGGCGAATTCTACATTGACCGGCCCGTGACGGATACTGCAAACTGGCGCCCCCGCAGGAATTCGTCCCTTGACAGAAAAGCCGAAAAAAGACTTCACTTCCGTTGAATCCCGGCGCAGCGCTGCGTCGATGCGGCGCATGTCCCGATCTCGGCGCCTCTATTATTTTCTGGGCGTGCCCGTCGCTCGCGGCCTGCTGCGGCTACTGCACTGGACCTATCGATATGAGCCAACCATTGGCGCCCAGCATATCGATACCTTCATCGCCTCTGGCCATGTGTGTGCCCCGTGCTACTGGCACCAGCAACACTTGCTGTGCACTTTTACGATTCGAGCATGGGTCAATCGCGGATTCAAAGCCTGTTTTCTGGTGTCAGGGTCCGTTGATGGCGAAGTCCCGGCGCGTATTGCCCGCGCCTGGGGTGCCGAGGTCATTCGTGGCTCAGCCAACCGGAGCGGCGCCCTCGCCCTCAGGGACATGCAGGCCATGATGAAGCGCGGCTACTCGATCGTGACAACTGCAGATGGTCCACGCGGGCCGCAATTCGAATTCAAGGTCGGCGCAGTCCTGATGGCGCGTATCGGCCGCGTCGCGATGATCCCGATAGCCTGTGCCGCGGACCGTGCCTGGTATTTGAATCGCTGGGATAAGTTCATGATTCCAAAGCCTTTTGCGCGAGTCTCTGTGGCCATTGGAGCGCCCCTCCCCGTGCCATCCGATGTCCCACTGGATGCGCTGGAAGCGCACCGGATGAACGTTCAGGAAGCAGTCATGTCCCTCATGACACTATGTGAAGAAACCGTCAAGCGCACTTGAGGAGAGCTCGATGGGCTTATTTCCCGCCCTTAGTATTCGCACAACACTTGTTTCGCTCCTGGCCATGCTCTGCGCGGCCACGGCCACGCACACGGCGATGGCGGAGCAACGGCTAACGCCGCATTCTGCGGAATACAAACTCAAAATCAGTGTACTGGGCGGCGAGCTGCACACGCGCCTGCGCGTATCGGATGCTGGCTACTCAGCCACACACCGGATCGAACCAAAGGGCCTGGCCAAATTACTCAAGGGCGGACATATCGAAGAAACCTCCGAATTCCTGTGGACGAGCGATGGCGTTGTTCCCTTCCACTATGTGTCGGATGACACAATGACCAAAGACAAGCTGCAGGCCGACATTAACTTCGATTGGTCCACAGGCGCCGTCACGGGCACTGTCAACGGCGAACTCACCGAAAGCATCCTCGACGAACTCGCTCACGATCGTGTTTCGATCCAGTACGAATTGATGGTTGACCTCATGCAGGGCCGCCTTGGAGACACCTATATTCTGTTCGACGTGGACCGCCTGAAAACTCTGAACGTCAGAACAGTGGGTAGCAAAGAAGTAACAGTACCGGCGGGAACCTACACGGCGATCGGTGTGCAACATCAGGCCGAGGGCTCGTCGCGAATAACCACGTTGTGGTGTGTGGAGGAGCTCGATTACTTACCCGTCATCATTGAGCAACATCGCAAAGGTAAGCTGCGCATGCGCGCGACGCTAATTCGCTATACACCCGACTTGCCAGCCTTGTCAGACTAAGGCTGCAATTTCGTCAGAGCGGCGAGATAGAGAGTTGCAACACCAGGAACATCAGGGCCGTCACAAAACCGCCGACCAGCGCGCAGACGGCCCAGCGTGCCAGCAGTGAGGCATTTTGTACGCCGGCGATGACAGGAACGGCCGGCAGAGCCACAATACAGGCCAGCGGATAGACGATCCTGGCCAGTCGCGGGTAATTCCAGGCCCAGCTCTTGAGTTCAGGCTGTTGCTGCATGGCGCGAGACACCTCAGCAAGATCCCCTAATGCGACTACAGCGTTGCGTTCTGCAGTAGCACGCTCGCTGCCGTCCTCGATTTCGGCGAATACAAGATCCTCGAAGTGTTCGTCCAGTTCAGTAATTGCACGAAAGACGTGTCCGGGCGAGATGCCCGATTGCAGTAACTCGGTGCGCAGCTCGACAAAGTCGGGCCTAGGCATGGGCAGGCACCTCCAGCGCCGTCGATATGCCGTTCTGAATGCGGCGCCAATCGTCCTGCAACTTGGCGAGGCGTTTTTTGCCCTTGCGAGTCAAGGAATAATAGACACGAGTCCGGCCACCGACGGCCTTGCGCCGAGACTTCAACGAACCATTGCGCTCGAGGCCGTGCAATGCAGGGTAGATGACGCCCTCGCCCAATGAGATCGCCTCTGCGGTGACCTGTTTGACTGAGCGGACCAGTTGATAGCCGTACATCTCCTGCTGCTCAAGTATGCGCAACAACAGCAACTCGGGAACGCCGGTCATAAATGGAGGGTTGGGTTGCGTCATTGCGCTTCCTTGCTGGCCTGACCAGGCAGTATACCTCGTCCTTCAAGGTATTGTAAGACTTACTTTGTGGTTGCAGGTATGTACAATATACCTCGAAGTACAAGGTATATAGCCACGGTGGGGACATTCGCGAGGATTTGCCATGATTATCAGAGTTGCATCCGCTGTTGCCACCGGCACATTCGTCACCCTGGCCCTGTTTTACGTCATGCAGAGCCTGATCGCCATGGAGCGATTCGAGCCGCCACCCGATAGACCCCGACTGCAACTGGATTTTTTGCGCACAGTCAAAGACACAGAACTAATAATCAGGGAACTGGAGTTTTTCAAGGAATTGAAGAAACCTGTGCCAGTGGATCCGACCGGTCCTGAATTGACGCATACAGGCACCGGACCAGGAATAACTATTCCAACAGGCGAAGTGACTCACCCCGGAACAGGAATAGAGACACTTGGCATATTGCTCGACGGCCCACTCGTCGCGATTGTCCGCGTTGAACCCGCCTACCCGGTAGCAGCGACGTCTAGAAGCCTCGAAGGCTTCGTTACCGTGCAATTTGACGTCAACGCAGATGGCACCGTCAGCAACGCCACTGTTGTGGAGTCCAGTAGCTCAATATTCGAAAGAGCTGCGATCAAGGCAGTGAGGAAATTCCGCTTCAAGGCACGGGTCGTCGATGGTGTGCCACAGCCCTCGTACGGACTCCAAAACCGCTTCGTCTTCAAGATGGAGCGAGCCTAGACAGCATTCCGGGCGGCGATCCCTTGATTAGCCTTTTTTTCCCGCCGGGCTACTCGATCGATCGCCGCCCGGATCTTTCCAGTTGGGCACCGCGGTCAATTACGCTCAAATACCTGCTCTACCGACAGCTTTTGCACGCCCTTCTCCCACAACGTGATACTGCGAACCAGTTTGCTGGCTGAGTCTTCGAGGCGATACCACTCGACGAGTTTCGCGCCATCTCCGTCCAGAGTCTCAATCACGTAGGCATTGCCCTCCCAGCCGGAAACACGCATCGCAACAATGGGGCCAACGTTGACTTGCCGGTTCTCGCCGAATTGATACTCCTCAACGACTGAACGATCAAAGCTCACGAAGATGCCGTAGTCTGTCTGCGTAATTTTCAGATTCGTGCCGGCCTCGAGGAAGACGTGAACAGCCGACCCCGATCGCGAATTTCGCTGCCGGCCCGTGCGTGCACGCTTCGCCTCCTTTATGATATCTTCGACCTGGACCGGGTTCGCATTGTCGAGACGCCGAATCGTTTCGCCATCCTTGTCACGAAGCTGCCAACGTCCGGATAAGTCGACGCCGACAGGCACCTCTGCACTCTTTGGCACGAGGACCTCGGGTGCGATGCATGCAGCGAGAAGAATGGCCACGGCGGCGAGCGGCGGGAATCGCAAGATTGTTTGCATATCCTGACTTTAGCTTGTCAACCGATCGGACGTCGAGTCGTTAGTAGTCGCATAGACCGGAAATTCGCCTGGGCGAGAATCCGATTGAATCCAACAGGAGCAATCTCAATGAAACTGTTTACTATTGCCAAACTCGCTACCGTTGTTGCCTTACTGATGCCTATTGGCGTCACGGCACAGTCGCTGACTGACTTTCAGCAGCTAAGTCCTGAAGACCGCCGAGCGTATATCGAGGCAATGTCGCCCGAGGAACGCGAAGCCAAGCGCAATGAGTGGCGCGCTCAAAGAGATGCCCTGTCCGATGAAGAACGTCAGGCCATGCGTGATCGCCACAGTGCGGAGCGCGATGATCGCCGCGCCCAATGGGACGCGATGTCTGACGAGGAGCGCACGGCAAAACGCGAGCAAATGCGCGGTCGACGCGATGAGATGCGGCAACGTTATGATGCGATGTCACCTGAAGATCAAGACGCCTTCAAGCAAAAACGACGTGAACACGGCGGACGCGGCAACCATGAGCGCGGCCAAAAACACGGAAATCACGATCAACGGCAGCGCGACTCAAGCGAACAACTATAGGCTTTTGCCCAGGGCCCTGGCGAAATCGGTGTGAGGTCGAACAGGACTGTCGCCAAGGCCCAGATCATCAAGCTCCAACCAGTTACACAGTGAATGCAATTCCTGACTCAATGCGTTGACAGTACGTTTACGATTGAAACCCGGCTCTTCCTGCGCGGATTGAACCAGTAAGATGCCGTTTTTACGGTCTGCTTTGAGATCCACCCTGGCAACTATCTCGTCACCGATTCGAAACGGCAGCACGTAGTAGCCCCATTTGCGCTTCGCCTCGGGCACGTAGATTTCGATTCGATAGTGAAAATCAAACAAACGAAGTCCACGCGGTCGAAACCAGACCATCGGATCAAAGGGCGATAACAGCGACGCGCCGCCGATGCTGCGCGGCGAACGTGCATCCGCCGCCAGATACGCAGGTGCATTCCAACCGTCTACTGCAACCGCTCGCAAATCACCCGCCGCAAGCAACTCCTCAACAAACGGCGCGGATTCTTTGGGCGTCATGCGGTAGTAGTCGGCGAGGTCCTGCACGGTCGCTATGCCCAGCGCCTTGCTGGCCAGACGGATCAGTTCGCGCCTGGCAGCAGCCTCGCTATATTCCATGTCGCGATATCGCTGAGGAATCACACGCTCGGGAAGATCGTAGACGCGTTGAAAATTTGGCATGCGATTCGCGACGGTAAGATTGCCGCGGCCGAAATGATATTCAAGCGCCCAACGCGGTAGCGAACGATGCCAGTCGCCTGGCTTACGCCTGGGCCCCGGAACTCTCGGCAAGTCGGTTGCGATCAGGCCGCCGTTCGTTTCGACGGCGCGCAAGACCTCCTGCAAGTATTTATCCCGACCTGGGAGCCGCAGGATCGGATTGTTTTTCCAGGGTGTGAAACAGGCTCGACGGTGCGACAACAGCGGCCAGGTACTGCTCGGCACGATCGATGCCTCGTGCGCCCATTGCTCGGTGCAATAACCTTGACTGTTGCCTTTGCCATAAACGAATCGATCGAAATTCGCTCGCTTGTATGCACCGAGACGCGACCAAAGCATCAGGTAGTGCGCCGGCATGAGAACGTTGACGAAATCGAGCTGTAGCAGGCCCATGGTGTCGATGACACGCCGATAGTGGTGTGCAGTCGGAGCCCCGTCCGGACGCGGCCGGTCAAAGCCCTGTGCCGCGAATGCGATGCGTCGAGCTGCCGCTCGCGAAACACGCACTCGACGTTTCATGCGCAGGCAGTTTGCATCAGGCTTCGTAAATACCGTCGCTCATTCGACCGGCACGAACAGCAAGGCATTGATCAATAACACTCGAATACTCTTGCGCGTGCACAGTATCGAGCAAGTGCCACTCCGCTGTGCAAGTCTCGTGCGTCACGTTAAGGCACATCCAGCCGCGACGATCCGTTTCCATGTAAGACAGGTTTTGGTTCAATTCCAAAGTCGCGTCACGCAGAGCACCCGGCTTCTTTTCGGGCAAGTATTCCGCGAATCCTGGCGAACTCACTGAGCCCGTCATGAACTCCACGGCAACAGGCTTTTCAAATCCGGAGGGAATGAGATTCCCAGCCAGTGACATGTGCAAGTCGCCACTTAGAATCACGGGATTCGGCGCTAACGCGCTTATGTCCTCCAGAAAATCCTGTCTCGCCACTGGATAGCCATCCCAGGTGTCGAGCAATACGGGTGGGTTGTCCTTACTCAGCTCTGTAATTTGATCAAGATACTCCGGCGTGAGCATCGACTCTTTTTCGCGGTCGAGCAAGGGCTCCAGATCAGCGCTGCGTAACGGCGATACGAGCACTTGCTGGCCGATGATCTGCCAGGTTGCATCGACAGCATTCGACAATGATTCACGCAACCAGGCTTCCTGCCGGCGGCCCAATACACGACGCTCGGGATCCTGCATCGCGTGCGCCACACTGTCGGGGGTCACATCCTTACCGACGTCGGGCTGCTGGTCACGACCGTAGAAGCGCGTGTCCAACATGATCAATGACAGCAGATCGCCGAAGCGAAACGTACGATATATTTTCGTGTGTTCACGATCGTGTCCTGCGCGTATTGGCATCCATTCGAGATAGGCCTGAATGGCAGCATCGCGGCGACTCTCCCAACTGCCCTCATCCTCCTGGTGATTCAATGCGCCGGCGCGCCAGCCATCGTTGCAAATTTCGTGGTCATCCCAAATAGCGATCAGAGGGTGCCGTGTGTGCATTGCGATGGAATCTTCGTCCGCCTTGTATTGCGCGTGACGACGACGGTAATCATCAAGTGTGAGCAGTTCGGTGGGGGGTTCCGGAACTCGACCAAGCGTCTCGGCCCTCTCGGTCGCATACTCGCCCAAGCCATGTTCGTAAATGTAGTCACCAAGATGAATGACAGCATCGAGGTCATCGCGATTGGCTATCTCACGATAAGCGTGGAAATACCCGTACGGAAAATTCGAACAGGAGACGACTGCAAACTTCGCGGCATTGACAGATCCGACCGGCAAGGTTCGCGTCCGCCCGACGGGCGACGTCACACCGTCAACCTTAAACTGATACCACAGATATTGGCCTGCCGGCAGACGATCGGCGTCTACCTTCACCGTGTAGTCGCGCTCTGCATTGGTGTTCGCAACACCTTCGCGAACAAGCTGCTTCATTTCCGGGTCACTCGCCAGACTCCAGCGAACAGCAATCGAGTGGTTCGTCAAACCCGATATTCGTGTCCAGATAACAACAGAATCGGACAACGGGTCACCGCTTGCTACGCCGTGAGCGAAGCTGATTTCCGTTGCTACCGCTTTGCGAGACCGAAATCCTGTCCATGAAAAAATTGCACTACCCGCGAGGACGCGGATGAAATTTCGTCTTAACACAAACTCTCCAGGAAACGATTAACTGCTATTGCCGGTAGCTATGGCTACTCGGCAAGCATCATACCGATCGACAGCGTTGATTCCACTACTCAGGAGGAAGCGATTCGCGGCTATATCGGTGTGCCGCTGCTGGGTCGAACGGAGATCTGGACGCGTAAAAAGATCTAGCTGTCTTGCACCGGCGGGACGACGGCATCGGCCTCGATCTCAACCAGCATGGCCGGATTTACAAGCCGCGATACTTCCACCATCGTCGACGCAGGCGGCGCGGCCCCGAATGCGGCGCTGTGAGCCCGCGCGACTTCCTCCCACCGATCGATGTCCGTGACGTAGACACGCGTCCGAATCACATCGGCCAGCCCACAACCTGCTTTCTCCAGGGCTGCAGCGATAATCCGGATGCATTGCAGCGACTGCTCGTACATGTCGCCCTCACCAACGAGTTGCCCGTCCGCATCGACGGCCGTGGTACCCGACACCGCGACAATCGAGCCGGCACGCACGGCACGGCAGTAACCCATGATCGGTTCCCACGGGGCTCCCGTCTTGATCCGGGTGTGTTTATCGCTCATTCTGCGCCTCTATTCGATATTAACTATGCTGTGCTAGTGATTGTTTTTACAAGACTTTTAAGTTTTATTATCCACAGCATAGACACGAACGTATAAATACCGATCCAGACCCAAGCTGCCGGCGCTACGGCAAATTCGCTGTACCGCATCGCGAATAACGCGGCGCCGTTTACGACCACCAGGCGCAAGGATTCAAACACCAAGGCATTTGGCCGCCCCTGATTCAGCAGACCGATCGTATAGAGATGCGCCCACAACATGATGCACAGCGCAGCTATCGCTCTCAAACCGCCGCCGATATAAACATTCGCGATCAGGAGCCCCAACGATATCGCTGCAAGAAACTGGAACAACACGTAACGCTGCATCTCCTGCCCGATATCGGGGTCAAATTTTTTGAACTCCACGAGATTTGACTGCTGTTTGGGATGAGCTGCTTCCATGTCGGCCGGTCGCCACCCTGTGCGGCGGAACCAGACGCCTATTTTGTCTCTCCAGCGTTTCGTTCTGATCGAGTCGTACAGCAGGTAGTCGTAGACCTGCAGATTCGCCCAGAACGGATTCCAGTTCGCCAATGGCTTACGAACACCAAAGACAACGGCTTCGTCGTCACGCTCGGCCGCATACGTGCCAAACAGGCGATCCCACAAAATCAGCATGCCGCCGTAATTCTTGTCAATATAGGGAGCGTTTTGCGCGTGGTGCACGCGGTGGTTCGACGGCGTGATCATGATCCTGTCCATGACGCCGAGGCGATCAATCATCTGCGTATGCACCCAGAACTGGTAGATCAGGTTGACAGCGCCAACCGTGAGCAGGACTTCGAGCGGGAAACCAATGACGAACAAGGGCAGGTAGAAAATCCAGCCGAACAGAAAGCCTGAACTGGTTTGCCGTTGAGCCGTCGAGAGGTTGTAGTCCTCACTCTGGTGATGCACGGCATGAGACGCCCAGAGAATTGAAACCTCGTGACTCGCGCGATGGAACCAGTAATAGCAAAAGTCCCAGCCAAGCGCCGCGACAACCCAAAGGGCAATTCCTCGAGGCGACGCATCGAACCAGCTTGTCGACATGTCGATCAACGCGAAGTTCTGCAGCACGTAGCCCCAGATAACGAGCGCTGCAAATTTCGTGAAGTAGCCGAGGCTCATGTACAGCATGCCTGTGCTCAGGCTATTGATCGCATCATTGGCCCGATAAAACTTGCTGCCACGAAGTCTGTCGACGATCAGTTCGATGATAGTGGCGGCGACGAAAAACGGGGCGGCGAAAGTAATGAGATCCATGCGGCAATAGTACCGCTAATGGCGAGTTTGGCGGTAAGCTCTCGCCCATAGACCCAGCGGATACTGAATATGATCAACCCCGCGGAGCTGAAGCTCCTCAGCAATGCGCTCACCAGGTTAGCCGAAGGTTACGAGGACCTGCCCGCCTTCGCCCCGCAATTCGACGAAGAGAGAGCGGCCGATATTCTCATGAACGTCGCCGAACGCATGCAAGACAACTACCCCTACTACCACCCCCTCTATGCGGGCCAGATGTTGAAGCCACCGCACCCGGTCGCACGCATTGCCTATGCCATGTCGCTCTGGGTCAACCCGAACAACCATGCCCTCGACGGTGGTAGAGCGAGTTCGGCGTTCGAGAAGGAGTGTGTCATCGAGATAGGCCGCATGTTCGATTGGGAGCAGCCCCTGGGGCATCTGACGGGCGGCGGCACGATGGCCAACCTCGAAGCCTTATGGGTCGCGCGTCGATTGCACGCCGATAAGGGCATCATTGCATCGCAGCAGGCCCACTACACGCACAGCCGCATCAGTGAAGTTCTTGGTTTGAGTTTTGAGGCCGTCGACGTCGATGATGACGGCCGTATGCAAATGTGCCATGTTGAACAGCTTCTCAGCGCCGGCAACGTCGGCACAATTGTCGCAACGATGGGAAATACCGGCCTTGGGGCAGTCGATGATCTGCCTGCCATTCTCGATCTTGCACAAAAATACGCTGTACGTGTGCATGCGGACGCTGCCTATGGCGGCTACTTTGGTCTGACCAGCAAACTGGGCGATAACGCACGTGCAGCGTTTGCTGCACTAAGCGGGGTGCATTCCATCGTCATTGATCCACACAAGCACGGTTTACAGCCCTATGGCTGCGGTTGCGTGTTATTCAAAGACCCGTCAGTCGGCGAATTCTACAAACACGGTTCGCCGTACACCTATTTCAGTTCTACCGAGTTGCACCTCGGCGAGATCAGCCTTGAATGTTCACGGGCCGGCGCTTCTGCAGTCGCATTGTGGGCAACGCAACAACTATTCCCACTCATCAAAGATGGCGAACTGGCCGCCAGGCTGGACAAGAGCCTGCAGGCCGCACAGGACTTTCACGCCCGATTGGCCGCGAGTCGTTTTTTTGAGCCGCTGATGAATCCCGAACTCGATATTGTCGTCTATGCGGCTGCGGCGAGTGACGCCAAGACGTCCTCTGCACGGGCGCGACACATATTCGATAGTGCCGCCGAGCAGAACTTGCATCTCGCCCTGATTGAATTGCCCGTATCGCTCGTACAGCGCTATGCACCGAATTTGCACGCGAACGCCGACACGATGACCTGTTTGCGGTCAGTACTGATGAAACCGGAACACGAGGAATGGCTGGGCGCGATCATGGACATTCTCGAGAAAAGCGCTGCTTCCCCAACCTAGGCGCCGGCTCCTGGCAAGAGTGCCCGCGCAATCACGACACCTGCATAGAAGCAGGCAACCGAGCAAGTTTGCGCTGAGCGTTCCGATTGGCAACACGTAATCGCGCTGCAGCCACACATGAAGTGCGTAACGGGACATCGCACCCAACGCGCCACCGATGGCGACAAAAACATACGCCAGCGCCATGTGCTTCATATCGCCAACTCAGATGCGCGCAGGCGGTATTCTTCTTCCATACGCATCACCAGCGATCTCGCGGTCATTATTTCGTGGATGTTGCCAACGCCCTGGCCTGCTCCCCAAATATCTTTCCATGCCTTCGCATCGGCCTGCTCGCTTTTGGAAAAATCCATCGCAGACCCATCTGCACTCATCAGCTTGTCCGGATCGAGGCCGGCCCTCTCAATGCTGCCGCGAAGATAACTGCCATGCACGCCTGTAAACAACGACGAATAAACGATGTCTTTCGCCGTGGAGTTAACGAGCATCTCCTTGTACTCGGGAATAGCATTTGCCTCTGCCGTCGCAATAAAACGCGTGCCGATATAGGCGAGATCGGCACCCATCGCCTGTGCCGCTAGCAAGTCAGCGCCGCTTGTCATTGCCCCGGCCAGAATGATGGCGCCGTCAAATTCCTGACGGATTTCTTTGACCAGTGCGAAGGGACTCAATGGCCCGGCGTGACCACCAGCGCCTGCAGTTACTGCGATCACGCCATCGACGCCCTGCTCAATCGCCTTGCGCGCATGGCGCATGCTGATGACATCATGAAACACGAGTCCGCCATAGCCGTGCACAGCATCGACGACATCCGCGGGCGGCCGCAGACTCGTAATTATGATGGGTACCTCGTGCTTAACGCAGGTTTCCATGTCCGCAAGAAGACGCGTATTGCTCGCATGCACGATCTGATTAACGGCATACGGCGCGACAATCTGCTCGGGGTTTGCCGCCGCATAGGCCGCCAGTTCTTCCTTGATCTGCAGTAACCAGTCTTCGAGTTTTTCCTGCGGCCTTGCGTTGAGCGCGGGAAACGAGCCGACAATGCCTGCCTGGCATTGTGCGATCACGAGTTCCGGGCCGGAGACAATGAACATCGGCGCGCCGATGAGCGGGATACGAAGATTGTTTTTGAGTAATTCGGGTAGCGCCATTGCGGATTCTTACTCCAGCATGAAACGGGCTTCGCAATCCGCAACCACGACGTCATCGTCCTTGCGTCGGGCTTCACCCTTCAACACGACCAGGCGGCCTTTTTCTTTTTCGATCCAGCCCCTAAGCAGCAATACCTCGCCGACATGTGCCGGATGCCGATAACGAATTTCGCAACGCGCTGTATGTGCCTTGCGTCCTTGTCGATACAGTACGTTCGCCATGACATCGTCCAACGCGGAATACAGAATTCCGCCGTGTACGGTGTCACGCCAACCGACGTGGTTTTCGTTCGGCGTAAATTCCGCATTGCATTCATCGCCCTCGACGTGAAACAGGATTTGCAGGCCGATCGGATTGTCCTTACCGCAGGCGAAACACATCGTCTCGGCCGCCAGCTCAGATGCGGACAAGTCCTCCTCACTCATTGCACTTGGTCGGCAATGACAAGCTCAACTTGCTTACTGTCTGCAGGACGCACGATGACGGATGCAAACCAGTCGCCTGGCTGTGCAATCGGATTGCCGGACAAGGACACCCTCGCGAGCATCTCAAACTCCGAAAATGCCGACAGGTTACGGCCCGGAATCATCGATTCCTGATCGCCCAGCTCGACAACGAGCGGTAAATCCGACACCAAACGGCGTGTAACCGCAATTGGCGGGGATGGCCTCGCCGGGTCACGCGCGATAATAAAAACCGATGCGCCGGCTGCTACAGCTACCTGCGCTTGGACCGACAAGCTGATGCTGGCCGCAACAACCGACGCAGATGCCCGGGCGGGGACAGCTGTTGGCGGCAACGGCTCGCTGCGCCATTCGGCAATTCGTTCCAGCAACACACGGCGAACATTGCCCGGTGGATCTGTCTCGAGCAGTCGCTCCCAGCGTTCGATTGCCAGGCGCGCATTGCCGCTGTTCGACGCGCTGATGCCGCCCCAGAACAGCGCCTCCGGATTGCCCGGATCGAGTGCCAACGCGCTCTCGTAGGCCGTCGCAGCACCCTGATAATTACCCAGGGTCATGTAAGACCGTCCGAGCATGATCCAGCCATCTATGTCAGCGGGCTCGCGTTGCAGGCGTTCAGCAAGCGACGCTACCATCTGCTCAATGTTCTGTGCCTGCGAGGCGCCGGATGGAATGTCCGGTGATCCGAGTTTGTAATAAAGCCCGGCGACGATCGCCGTGATCAGAACGATACTGGTGCCGACCAGCAACGTCTGGCGCGGCAGGTCTTTAAGCAATGGCCGTATGGCGAACGCAATCGTCGCCAGGCTCATGGCAACGAACAGCAACCACAGCATCACGAATCGTCACCGATTGGCAGCGCCATGCGGCGTCGCACAACACGCGCGAGTTGCGCCGCGCCACCGAATAACAACAGGCCCGGTGCAATCCAGAGGAACAAGGTCTTGCCGCTCGCCCTGGGTCGGTACAACACAAATTCACCGTATCGATCGACAAGAAAGTCGTAAATTTCGCCGTCGGTCCTGCCCTCTTCCAACATGCGGCGAATTTCGCGCCGCAGATCCGATGCCAGGAAAGCGTTCGAATCCTTGATGGACTCATTCTGACATACAAGACAACGCACCTCGGCGATGATTTTTTCGTAACGTGCCTGCAAAACCGGATCGTCGAAAGGCTTGCCGGTATCAATCGCGAAAACGCTGGGCGCACCGACCAGGAGCAACAGAAATACCAGTCCGTAAGCAACACGAGTTCGCAACGTCATCGGGTCGCTCCTTCGGCCGCAATCAAGGGCATGAATATGTTCTGCCAAATATGCGGATTCAGCGGCCCCATGTGCTTGTGAAGCACAATGCCGTCCGCGCTGACCAGGAAAGTTTCCGGGGCACCGTAAGCGCCCCAGTCGATGCCGACCCGAGCGTCGGCGTCAAAACCGGACGCGACGTAAGGATTGCCAAGCTCGTTCAGCCAACGCAATGCAGATTCACGATTGTCACGCCAGTTAATGCCATAAATTGGTATTGCCCCTTTTCGCTGCAATTCGTTCAGAAACGCGTGTTCCTCTCTGCAGCCAACACACCAGGTCGCCCAGATATTCACCAGCAGCAT
>Ga0209987_10000402_pt1 | contig 22728 bp, 21 predicted proteins | sample N074metaG_FD_182134 | JGI IMG/M metagenome (GOLD analysis project Ga0209987, IMG submission 182134) | Deep subsurface microbial communities from Kermadec Trench to uncover new lineages of life (NeLLi) - N074 metaG (SPAdes) (version 2) | ecosystem: Environmental > Aquatic > Marine > Ocean trench...
CGAGGCGCTGGCGCTGGCGAGCAGATGGCCGCAGATCGCCATGAAGGCGAAGCCGACCCCCTCGAGCCCGCGGCCGAGCAGGACCAACCAGCCATTTTCGGGCAACCACAGAATCAGCAGGTTGCCCAGAACGGACAGGCCGAGCGCGCCGAGCGTCGGCGCCAAGGGCCCGCGATGGGCCAGCAAGCGGCCGAACGCCATGGACAACAGCAGGCCCGCCACGGCATAGACGGACATGAAGGCGCCGGCCAGGGTGCGGTCGTAGTGGTAGGTGTCGAGCAGCACCGGCAGCGCCGGCGGCAGCTTGAACTGTTGATAGGCGGCAAAACTGGCCAAGGTCAGTCCGAAAGCGACACCGGTCCAGTTGCTGCGTTGCGATTTCATGGCGATTCGGGCGCTCCGGGCGAATCCGCGCGGCCCGGATGCCCGTGCCGAGGCCCGAGCCGGGCGGCGAGGCCGGCCGCAGTTTGGCGCAGCGGCAGTGCGGCGACAACGGCCCATCGAGCACGGCTCGCCAATCGCGGTTTGGCACCGGGCCACCGCGGGACCATGAGTATTTGTTTGGGTTCGGCGGAATGCTACTCTAAAAATAGCGAAACTGCGGGAAGGCGCAACACCGATAGGTCGATCCGACGTGGCCGAGCATTCCGAGTTCATGGTGCGGTTCTGGGGCGTACGCGGCTCCATCGCTTGCCCGGGCGAGAGCCATCGCCGCTACGGCGGCAATACCTCTTGCCTGGAGGTGCGTTGCGGCGAGCATCTGTTGGTGTTCGACGCCGGCACGGGATTGCGCCTGCTCGGCGACCACTTGGGCGGCCCCAAGGCGCTCAGCGGCGATTTGTTCCTGACCCACACCCATCTCGACCATATCGTCGGCCTGCCGTTCTTCGGACCGCTGTATAACCCCGATACCCGGTTCCGCCTCTGGGCCGGTCACTTGCAACCCGAGCTGACGCTGCACGAGGCACTGTCGCAGTTCATGATAGCGCCGCTGTTTCCGGTGCCGCCGGAGATCTTCGCCGGCAACATCAGTTTTCACGACTTCGTCGCCGGAGAGACCCTTGAGCCCCAGCCCGGCGTGACCCTGCGTACCGCGCCGCTCAATCACCCGAACAACGCCACCGGTTACCGGATCGATTTCGACGACCGCTCGGTCTGCTACATCACCGATACCGAGCACGTCATCGACCAGCCCGACCAGAACATCCTCGGTCTGATCGAGGGCGCCGATATCCTGATCTACGATTCCAACTTCACCGATGAAGAATTTCCCGACTACCTGACCTGGGGACACTCGACCTGGCAGGAGGGTGTGCGCTTGGCGGAGCGGGCTGGGATCAATCGCTTGGTGATCTTTCATCACGATCCCAGCCACGACGACGCCTTCATGGACCAAGTCGCGCGCGACGCCGAGGAGACGCGCCCGGGCACTCTGGTGGCGCGCGAAGGCATGGTGCTGTCTCCGTGATCGGCCCAAGGCCCGGCGCGAACAGCCCCGGCGGCCAGGTTCGCCCAGGCGCGAAGGCCGCCGGTTCGCCCGCGCGATCTCTATGGGTCAACATTAGGGACCTTTGGTATTAAACGGCGGTAACGCGCGGCTCACGATATTCTGAGCGCCGCGACCCCACGTTATCCACTAATATCGAAGGTCCCGAGACGGTCAGGAGCGGCAATCAAGCCATGGCGAACCGCTTGCTGGGTGGAGGGGGGAGCGAACTTCCCGAGCGCGTCCGCGAGGCTATTCAAAGCCAGGGCGATGCGACCGAGCGCCTGATCGGCTGGATCCAGCTCGCCGTGGTGCTGACTTTCGCCACGCTCTACGCGGTCTCGCCCAAGACCTTCCCGGCCGGGCAGACGTTTCAACCGGTACCCTGGGTGATCGGCGCCTACGCGCTGTTCACCTTGATGCGCCTGGTTTTGGCCTACCGGATCAGCTTGCCGGGCTGGTTCCTGATCGTTTCCATCGTCTTCGACATGGCCTTGTTGTTTGGCCTGATATGGAGCTTCCACCTCCAATACCAGCAGCCGGCCTCGTTCTACCTCAAGGCGCCGACGCTACTTTACGTCTTCATTTTCATCGCGCTCCGGGCGCTGCGTTTCGAAGCGCGTTTCGTATTCGTTGCCGGGCTCGCCGCCGCGGCTGGCTGGTTGGTGCTGGTGCTCTACGTGATCACAATCGATCCGAACGACACCATGATCACCCGCGACTACGTCGCCTACATGACCTCGAACTCGATCTTGCTCGGCGCCGAGTTCGACAAGATGGTCTCGATTCTCATGGTTGCCGCGATATTGGGAGTCGCCTTGATCCGGGGCCGGGCGCTTCTGGTGCGCGCGGTCTCCGAGGGCGCGGCGGCGCGCGAGTTGTCGCGCTTTTTCGCGCCCGAGGTGGCGGCGCGCATCCGCGGCGCGGAACAGGAGGTCGCGGTCGGCAGCGGTGAGCTGCGCGAGGCGGCGATCCTCAACCTCGATATGCGTGGCTTCACCCGCTTCGCCAAGACACGCAAACCCGGCGAAGTGATGGGCCTGCTCGCGGAATATCAGCACAATATGGTGCAGGTTATCCAGGACCACGGCGGCAGCATCGACAAGTTCCTGGGCGATGGGATCATGGCCACCTTCGGGGTGACCGAAACGTCCGAAAACCACGCCGCGGACGCACTGCAAGCGCTTGAGCGGGCCCTGGCGCTGGCCGCCGAATGGACCGCGGCCAAACAGGCCGAGGGTATACCCTGCCCCGAGGTCAACGGCGCGGTGGCGACCGGGCGGGTGATGTTCGGCGCGGTCGGCGATGCGACCCGGCTCGAATACACGGTGATCGGCGACGCGGTCAATCTCTCGGCCAAGCTGGAGCAGCATAACAAAGCGCTCGGCAGCCGCGCGCTGACCGACGCGGCGACCTTCGATCTGGCTTGCGGCCAGGGCTACGTGCCGCCCGCCGAGGTGCGGCGCCTGGCCGCGGCCAAGGTCGCGGGCCTCGACCAGGGCGTCGACCTGGTCGTGATTGTGCCCTAGATTGCCAATTGGATTTTATCTGGCAGGCACCATGCTTTTCGGACTCGAACGGCTCAAGGACAGTATCGCCGAAAACGCGCTTTCCGAGGCGCAGGTTTACGGCGACCGGCGGCTCTATCGCCGCCGCGTCGCACGGGTCGCGCCGGGCATGCTGCTGTGTCCGGTCTGCGGCGCCAGCGCACGCCGGTTTCTGGCCTTTGGGCTCCACCGGCGGCGCAACGCCGAATGTCCGTCCTGCGGCTCCGTGGAGCGGCATCGCCTGCTTTGGCTCTATTTGAGCCGGCACACCGACTTGGCGCGCGGGCGTCACCGGGTGCTGCACACCGCGCCCGAGCCGTTCATGGAGAAGGCGCTCGATCGTCTGCCCCGGTTGCGCCGGGTCAGCGTCGACCGCTTCAACCCCAACGCCGACGTTCAGGCCGATCTGACCGCGTTGCCGTTTCCCGACCACCGCTTCGACGTGGTGTTGAGTTCTCACGTGCTCGAACACATCCGCGACGACGAAGCGGCCATCGCCGAACTCGCCCGGGTGCTGCGCCCGGGCGGTTGGGCCGCGATCATGGTGCCCTACGACCCGAAGCGGCCGGTCACCGAGGAAGGTCGGGACGTGAAATCGCCGGCCGAGCGCCTGGCGCGTTTCGGCCACCCCTATCATTACCGAAACTACGGTGCCGATTTCACCTCGCGCCTGGCAGCGGCTGGGTTCCGGGTTTCGGTTCTGTCGTCGAGGCGCCTGCTCACCGCGCATCAGCGGCGGCGCTACCGGATCAACCGCAACCACCTGTTTTTCTGCCGGCGCACCTAAAATCCGGCCGTGTCGTGCCCGGTCGGCGGATTTTGGGCCGGAGGGGGGGGCAAAAAAAGGGTCCGACCGAGAACCGGCGGACCCTGATAGTCGATTGGGGGGATGGTTTCTTACAGAATCGCCCGCTTAAGGCGATTTGACGCGGATTTCGTATGTTTACCGAGCCATCCTGCCAGGACAGGCTGAATCGAGATCTAGGCGCCGATCTGTCCGACGCCGAGCGGGATATTGGCGCTCTGCTCCAGGAAGTTGTCGAGGTCGCGCTCGGAGACACGCCACTCCTTGCCTATCTTGAAGCCGCGCAGATGGCCCAGTCGCAACCACTGGGTCACGGTGCGCTCGTTTACCTGTAGGTGCTTGGCGACTTGGGGAGGAGTTAACAATTTGTCTTCGCTCATGTCAGGCCCATCTGGTTAAAATCGATGGGAATTCTGCCAAACAACGCTTAAAGCGCGGTTAATAAGTCACAAACGGCGTGATTCGCTGGCCGGGCGTCGCTCGACGTCTCACCGATCCGTCAAAATTTCCGCGGCGGCTCGATATCGGGCGCCGGCCCGTCCTCGTCGGCGTCGATGCCGAGTTCGAGCAGGTTGCCCACCGAGGTCGGATCCAGGCCGACGCCGTTTTCGCGCGCCGCTTTGGCCGCGCGCCAGGTGATGTATTCGAAGCCTTCGATCGAGGACTCCAATGACAGGGACGCCCCCGCGCCCTTGAGCGTAAGCTGCATGAATCCGCCGCCGGATTCCCGGGTGCGCTGGCGCCGGGTGCCGTAAAAACTCAGCTTGAGCAGCTCTAACCTGCCCCACGGCAGCTCCCGGGTCCCCAGGCCACTGGTATGGATCGCCTCCGCCGTGACCGCGACCCGCAACAGGTGTCGCTGCGCGGTGCGATAGGCGAAGCCGCCGAACAGGGCCGTCAGGCCGCCGAAGATGACGAGAAGCACGATCGAACCCGCCGCGTTGGCAAGTACGGCCAGACCCACCGCCAGGCCGACTCCAGCGCGCAAATAATCGCCGACCAGAGAGCGGGCCGGATAGCGGAAGGTGTTCATGCGATCTCCAGGTGTCTGGCCCCTTGGGCCGGCGGGTCGCCGTCACTTGCGAAGGCCTCGCTGGCCTCGACAAAGCGCGCCGCCGAATGTCCGGCGAGGCGGTCCAGCAGCGCCTCCAGAAACGCCCAGGCCGGCTCGTCGTGGGCCGGATGGTGGGTCAACAGGCCGGTCGGTTCGGTGGCGTCGACCGCCTCCAGGCGCCGGGCACGCAGTTGCGCGATCAGGAGCTCGAGGGATTCGGCCTCGCCCAGGAAGCCGCGCGGATCCGGCCAATGCATGATGTCGACATGGGTATTCACCTGAACCAGGCCGGGCGCCGCGAGGACCGCCTTGCGCGGGCAGTAGGTCGACAAGCCCTGGAAGCCGAGTCCCGCAAGCCCCTGGACCACCTCCTCGGCGATCCGGTTGTAAGGCGGCACCAGGATCGGCGCCCAGGTCTCGCCAAACAAGTCCGTCATGCGCGCCCAACCGCGGGCCAGTTCTTCGAGCACCACCCTGGCCGGGCGCTGGGGCCCGAGCTCCACCTTCTTCTCGCCTTCCGGGGCATGACTTTGGTGCGCGTAGCCGTGTTGCAGCAGTGTGGCTTGCGCCTCCGAAGATTTGAGCCACTCGGCCAAGGCCTCGGAGGCGCGTGCCGGGATCACCGCGAGCGCGAGCGGCAGATCGCGCGCCTGCGCTATCGCCATCAGGCGGGCCAGTTCCGGGCTCGGCTCGACCGCATCGTCGTCGCGCCACCACAGGGTCGCGCTGCGCCCGGCGGCGGCCCAAGCGTCCAGCTCCTCATTAAGATGCCCCCACGTCGTCATGAATTCACCATAGCAAGTCGCTCACGAACGATCCGCACCGTTCTCTCCGCGCCCGAGGTGTCGAGACCGGCGAGCCGTGGCTTATGGCCGTCCGCGCCTCGGGCCAGCGCGACACGCACCGCCGCAGCCAAGGTCGCCGGGCTTAGTTCCGCCTCGTGGAGCAGGGTGAGCGCACCGCGTTCCGCCAGCAGGCGGGCGCGCAGGGTCTGTTCCGTCTCGGTGCCGCCGGAGTACGGCACCACGACGGCCGGGATACCGGCCGCCAGGACCTCCAAGACGGTGTTGTAGCCGCCCAGGCTGATCGACAGGCGTCCGCCCGCCAAGAGCGCGCGGAAGTCCGGCCGGGCACGCTCGACGAGGATGCCGGCCGGCGCGCGGGCGATGATCGCCTGGAACGAATCCTCGGGCATGTTGGGGCCGATGAGGACTCGCCAGGTCGCGTCTTTCAACGGTGTTTGCGCCCGGCCGGCGAGCGCGGCCTCGATTAGCGGCGCGCCGACCGCGCCCCCGCCCATGGAAACGATCACCTCGCCCTTGCCGGCATGGTCCGCCGGGTCGGCGAGGGGCGCGTCGTCGAGCACGTAACCCGTATAGCGCAGCCGGTTCGCGATCTCGTGGGTGCGCGAAAAGCTGCGTTCGAGGGGCAGGAACTCGGGGTCGCCGTGCAACAGCACCAGGTCGAAGTAGCGCTCGAAGGTCTCGATCATCCAGGTGGTTTTTTCCGCGTTCTTGTCGTCCACCAATACGTCGCGCATGGAGCACAAAATCTGTGGCCGCGGGTGGCTCTCCCGGGCCGCGTCCAGGAGCGGTAGCAGCTCGAAACGCATCTTGCGCCGGCCGAAGGGAAACAACTCGATAATCAGCACCCTAGGGCGGAGCTCGTGATAGAGCGCGCACAGTTGGTCCCTGCGGGCCGCCATCCAGGCCTCGTCGATCGGCTGGCCGTGTGCATCGGCCAGAATCTTGAAGGTCTCGTCCATAGCCCGTGCCGGGGGAAGCTGAACGAAACCGGCCGCGCCGATGTCCAAACCCTCCACGGGCATGCCGCCGCTGACCAGAACGGTCTTGAGGCCGGCCCGGTCGAGGCTCCGCACGAGCACCGCGGCGCGGCGCAGGTGTCCAATGCCGAGCAGGTGCTGGACGTAGACCAGGACGTCGACGGTTTCTCCCGGTCGGGCGGCGGCGCGTTCGGTCATGGTGCCAGCGATAGGTTCAGTTGGGCGGTACCGGGCGCGCCACCCGGGCCCAGTTGGAAGCGGTGGGCGCAGGCGTTGCGTAGTTTCTCGGGCGGCCGCCCTGTCATGTCCCAGCCGCTGGCGAGCGTATAGAGCGCGCGGATCACCCCTTTGTGGGTAACCGCTATCGTCGCCCGGCCCGCCGCCTCGAGGCGTTCCAACAGGGGTCGGAGCCGCGCCCGCACCTCACGCGGGGTTTCCCCGCCCGGTGGCCGGAAGTCGAGCCCGCGCGCCTCGCGAGCGGCCATGTCCTGACCGCCCTCGGACCTGAGCTCGGCGAGCCGGCGGCCCTCCCAGGCGCCCCAGTCCATCTCGATGAGCGCCGGTTCGACGGCGACCGGAGCCGCGTGCAGCAACGCCGCGGTTTCGCGCGCGCGCGCGAGCGGGCTGGTCAGCCAAACCCAATCGCCAAATCCCGGATCGTCGGCCAAATCCAGCGGCAGGCGCCAGGCCGATACCTCGGCGCGGCCTTCGGGCGCGAGCGGTGGGTCGGCGCGGCCCTGGATACGGCCGTCCAGGTTCCATTGGGTCGCGCCGTGGCGAATCAGCACCAGGGGCGTCATGGCGCCACCACTTCGCGCAGAACCGCGTCCAGGCGTGCCGCGGCGGCGGTCAGGCCATGTTTGGCCATGACCCGGGTTTGGGCGGCGGCGGCCATGGCCCGGCGCGTCTCGGGCGCGGCGAGCAGACCGGCGATGGCTTGGGCGAAGGCGGCGGCGTCGCCGACGTCGGTCAGGCGCCCGGTGCGGCCGTCCACGACCAATTGGTCGACTCCGGCGCCCCGGCCGGCCACCACCGGTAGCCCGGCCGCCTGGGCCTCGAGCAGGGCCATGCCGTAAGCCTCGCGGATCGCCGGCCAGACCAAGAGGTCGCAGGCGGCGTAGAGCGCCGGCAGGGCATCGGCCGTGACCTCGCCGAGCAGCCGGATTCGATTTCGCGGGACCGCGCCAAGCGCTGCCTGGACCTCGGTGCGGGCGGGTCCGTCGCCGGCAACCAGAAGCTGCCAGCCGCTGTCCCGCAGACGGTGCAGTGCTTCCGCCAACAGGCGGTAGGAGGCGAGCTTGTCGCCCGGGCGCATCATGGCCACCACCAGTAGCCAGGGTTGGGCGGGATCCAGGCCGTGGCTTTCGGCCAAGGCCGCCCGTGCCGCCGCCCGGCCCGCCGCCGCAATCTGAAACGGCGCCGGGTCGAGAAATGGCGCGAGCGGCCGCACCCGGCCCGGATCGGGCAGGCATTCGATATCTTTTGGGTTGAGTGAGATCACAGCCGCGGCGCGGTCCAGCGCGGCCCGTGTCGCCTCGTGGCCCATCGCCCAGGGGCCGTTCGCGCGCTTGTTCGCGAGCGAGGCCTCGGCCAGCAGGTAGGGGATGCCGAGCGCTTCGGTCACGCGCGGGCCGATCCAGTCGGGCGCCTTGTAGTACAGATGATAGGTCAGCCAGACGCGCGGCCGCGCGACCGCCGGTCGGCTCCGAAAACGGCGCAGCAGGCGCTCGGCCAGGGCCTCGCCGAGGGCCGCGACCCGGGCCTGGCGCGCCGCGTCGGGGACGCCGTGCCAGGAACGCAGCCGCGCGGCCACCTCGACCTCGTGACCGGCCAGCTCCAGCGCCTGGATCAATAGACGCGCCATGCGCCGGTCGCCCGAGGGCACCTCATGGTCCGGCGGCTTCAGGGGGGCATAGAAAGCGACGCGCATGGTTCCGGTTACTCGGCCGCCTTGGCCGCGGGCGGTGGGCCGAGGCGCTTGGCCAGGGCGTCGATCCCGGCCTTCATGGTGAAGCGCGCGCGCACCCGGCGCGCACCGGCCGCGCCAAGCCGGGCCCGCTCTTGCGGACTCCGGATCAGGTGGGCCAACGCCTCGGCCAGCGCCGCGGCGTCGTTTGGCGGCGTCAGCATCCCGGTGTCCCCGTCCTCGATAAGTTCCGGGATCGCCGAAACTCGGGTCGAGAGGCAGGCGAGGCCCTGGCTCTGGGCCTCCATCAGCACGTTGGGCAGGCCGTCGCGATCGCCATCGCGGGCAATGCGGCTGGCGAGCACGAAGAGGTCGGCCGAGCGGTAAAGCGCCAGTATCTGACCCTGAGGCAGGGCGCCGCGCCAGTCGATGCGCGCGCCCAATCCGAGGCGCGCCGCTTGGGCGCGCAAGGTCTTGTGCCGCGGGCCGCCGCCGACGTGCAGCAAGCGCCAATGCAGGTCCTCGGGAAGCCAGGCGAGCGCCTGAAGCAAATCCTCGTAGCCCTTTTTTTCGACCGCGCGTCCGACCGAAAGCAGGGTCACCCTGCGTGCCGGAACGCTGCCGTCATGAGGCGGTCGCGCACGCTCGGGCGCCGGGAAGCGGGCGAAGTCGAGGCCGTGGTAGTTGAGCGCCACGCGCTCCGGCGAGGGTGCCAATCGGACTAGACGATCGTGTCCGTTCGCGGTGCAAGTGGTCATCCATTCGGCGGCGCGCAGTTTCTCCCGTAGCTCCCAATCCGGCGTGGTCCAGATGTCCTTGGCGTGGGCCGAGGCCGACCACGGCAGGCCGGTCATCAGCGCCGCATAGCGGGCCACCGAGGATGGCGTATGCAGGAAATGGGCGTAGAGCCAAACCACGTTTTCGGGCAGTTCCGCGGCCAGCACGCAGGCCTGGCCAAAACGCCGCAGACGATTGGGCGTGGGGTCGCGCGCCAGATCCTTGAGGAAGGTGCGCCGGGCCTGCTTGTATCCGCTCAGCCGCCGCGCCCGCCGCCAGCCGGCCAACACGCGCCGGGGCTCGTCGACCAGGTACTCCGGCAGGTAGGCGACCGGCGCGCGGATCTCGCCATGTACCGGATGGGTGGCGCGATCGGTCGGATGGCGCAGCGAGTAGATGCGCAAGGCCAAGCCGCGCCGTTCCAGGGCGTGGATTTCCTGGGCGATGAATGTCTCCGACAGGCGCGGATAGCCCTTGAGCACGATGGCGATGGTGCTGGTCATGGCCGGAGACTATACCAAGGACCCACGAAGTCCGAATACCCGAAACCGGGGTTAATTCGCGGCCTGCCCTGCGCCTTGCCCGCTACTGGCGACCTGGAGCCGGACGCGATCGGTCCCCAGCCATTTGTCGGCCAGCTTGACCACGTTCGAGCGGCCGTCCAACAGGCCCGGCACCACCGCGGCAGAGGGCAGCGCCTGCTGTGGCAGGTTGCGCAGGGCGGTCGCCATGGTGCGCGGATCCCGCTGGCCTTCGTCGACCAGCATGCGCGCGAGCCCCAGTTCCTGGGCCCGGGTGGCACGGATGAACTGCTCCTTGCGCGGCAAGGTGCGCGGGATCACCAATGCACGTTTGTCGAACGACAGCACTTCGCAGAAAGTGTTGTAGCCGCCCATGCAGACCACCGCTTTGGCGCGCGCCATCAAACTCTCGATGTGGGCGTTGAAGGTGATTGCCTCGACGTTGGGAAGGAGGGTGGTCCGACGCAGAAAATCCGCCTGGTGCTGAGAGGCCATGAACGGGCCGAGCACGAGGAGTGCCGGATAGGGCAGGTCCAGGTCGGCCTCGTAGGCGGACAGCACCCAGTCGATGATCGCCTCGCCGTCGCCGCCGCCGCCAACCGTGACCAACAGGAACGGATCGTCGATCTTCTCGGGCACGAAGACCGGCGCCGCCTCGGACACGTGGCGGCCCAGATAGCCGGTGTAGGTCACCCGATTTCGAAGCGAGGTGGATAGGGGGATGCCGGCCAGGGGATCGCAGATTTGCGGCAGCCCGTAGACCCAAATCTCGTCGTAGAAGGCCTCGAGCGTGGGCAGGACGTTTTTGCGCCGCCATTCGGCCTCAAGCAGCACCGGGTCGTCCATGACGTCGCGCAGACCAAGCACGCAAGCAGTGCCGCGCGCCTTCATCATGGCCAGCGTGTCGCGCACCTCGCCGCACAGGCCGAGCGGTTCCTTGTCGACCAGGAACAAGTGCGGATCGAAGACTTGGGCCGTGCGCTCCACGATCGAGCTGCGGATCGCCAGGGTGTGCTCGGTGTCGATATGCAGATTCAGCGAGGTGTATTCGCCATTACGTAGCTTGATGACGCCGGGAATGCGCACGAAATCGACCCGGGCCCGGAAATCGAAACTGCCGATGATCGGCGAGCCGGACAGGATCAGCACCGAAATATCGCTGTCGGAACCGACCAAACTGTGGGCGATCTCGCGGCAGCGGCGCAGATGGCCGAGGCCGAAACTGTCGTGGCTGTATATGAGAACCCGCTTGCTCTTACGACCCTGCGCCATGCCGTCCCCCTGCCCGCACTTGGGTCTAAGTCACTGGTTTGACCGGACTATGGCACAGTCCACGCACGGAGCAAAGGGTCAAGCGACCCCCTTTCAAAACACGAAATCGAGGGCCATCGGGCTATTGCGGCGTTGTTTACCGGCCTGATGCCATGGTTTAAGGTTTGCGACGGTGTTTCGAGGCTGGATGTGGTGCGGGTCGAGTCCGCGTTCATCCGTGACCGGCCTCGTTCGAGGGAAATTGGGCGCTATAGGGTCGCATGGAACCGAATATCTTTAAGTATATCTGGCACTACTCGAAGGCGGAACAGGTCTCAATTTTGCTCGTCGTGGCGGTGTCGCTGCCGTTCTATTTCATTGCCCTCGACCTACCGAAATCCATCGTCAACGAGGGCATTTTGGGCGAGGGCTTTTTCGGTCCCGCGTCCGAGCAGCCCTTTCTAGCCTTCGACCTGCCATTTGGCGAAATGATGACCGGCGAGCCGGTGCCGCTGTTCGACGGCTTCATGATGGACCAGCCGACCCTGCTGGTCGCGCTCAGCTTGGCGTTCTTGGTGATGGTGCTCATCAACGGCGGCTTCAAATACGTCATCAATACCAGCAAAGGGCGCATGGGCGAGCGCATGCTGCGTCGGCTGCGCTACGAATTGGGCGACCGGATCCTGCGCTTCCCCATCTTGCAGGTGCGCAAGGTCAAGCAGGCCGAAATGGCGACCATGATCAAGGACGAGATCGAACCGCTCGGCGGCTTTATCGGCGACGCCTTCATCGGGCCCGCCTTCCTCGGCGGCCAGGCCCTGACCGCCATGATCTTTATCATGGTTCAGAGCATTTGGCTCGGCCTGGCGGCGGCGTCGGTGGTGCTGGTGCAGGCCTTTCTGATTCCCAAGCTGCGCGCGCCGATCCTGCGCCTGAGCCGGCAACGCGTGCTTGCCGCGCGCGCGCTCGCCGGGCGGATCGGCGAAGTAATCGAGGGCGCGGTCGAGGTTCATGCCCACGACACCTCGAATTATGAGCGGGCCGATCTGTCCGCGCGCCTGGGCCGGATATACGATATTCGTTACGAGGTCTTCCAGCGCAAATTTTTCGTCAAGTTTCTCAATAATCTCCTCGCTCAGTTGACACCGTTCTTTTTCTACGCCGGCGGTGGTTTGCTGGCGCTCTACGGCTATCTCGATATCGGCGCCCTGGTCGCGGTGATCGCCGCCTACAAGGATCTGCCCGGCCCGATCAAGGAGATCATCGATTGGGACCAACGCCGGCTCGACGTGCAGATCAAATACGAGCAGGTGATCGAGCAGTTCCAGCCCGCTAAGATCCTCGATCCTGCGGTCCAGGACCCCAGCCAGGACGAAGGCCCTCCGCTGGACGGCGAGATCGTGGTTTCCGCCGTCGGTTTGCTCGACGAATCAGACAACAGGCTGGTGGAATCGGTTAGCTTCACAGCCAAGGCCGAGGACCATGTGGCGATCGTCGGCGACGGTGCCAGCGGCAAGGAATACCTGGGCATGATCCTGGCCGGATTGGTGCCGCCGTCCGCGGGCACGGCGAAAATCGGAGGCCGCGATTTATCGACCTTATCGCAGGCCGTCACCGGACGGCGCATTTCCTACGTCGGACAGGACGCTTACTTGTTCCCGGTTTCGGTGCGTGAAAACCTGATCTACGGCCTCAAACACCGGCCGCTGGTCGAGGCTACGCACGAGGGCGACGGCGCCGCGCGCCGCGCGGCCCAAATCGCCGAATCCGAGCGCGCCGGCAATTCGACGTTGGATACGGAGGCCGATTGGGTCGATTATGCCGCCGCTGGCGCCGAAAATCCCGAGCAACTTCACGAGCGTATCACCAGCATCCTTCAGGTCGTGGATATCGAAGAGGATGTCTACCGCTTTGGACTGTCCGGCGCGATCGATCCCGAAGCCCACGCCGAAGCCTGTGCCGCGGTGCTCGAGGCTCGGGCGGCTCTGCCCGAACGCTTGGCCGCGGACGATGCCGAGGACCTGGTGGTCCGCTTCGATCCCGAGCGCTACAACGGCAACGCGACCCTGGCCGAGAACCTGTTGTTCGGCACGCCTAGAAAACCGGAGTTTGCGTCCTCGGCGCTGGCGGAAAACGCGCTCGTTACAGAAACCCTGGCCGAGACTGGTTTGCTGGATCGCGTCCTGGAAATGGGCATCAGCATTGCCCGGACCATGGTCGAGATCTTCGCCGAGTTGCCGCCGGGGCATCCGTTCTTCGAACAGTTCAGCTTTATCGACGCGGATGATTTGCCCGACTTCCGCACGCTCGTCGCCAAGGCCGACAAACACGGCACGGCTGCGCTCGACGAGAGCGAACGCCTGGCCTTGCGCCGCCTGCCCTTCGACTATGTCGAGGCGCGCCACCGCCTCGCGCTGGTCGATTCGGACGCCGAAGCGATGGTATTGGTGGCGCGCCGGCGCATCGCCGAGCGCTTGGCCGAGAGCGATCCCGACGCGGTCGCCTTCTATCGGCCCGACACCTACAACGCGACTGCATCCCTGCAAGACAACATCCTGTTCGGCCGCCTCGCCTATGGCCAGGCGAAGGCCGAGGAGATCGTCGGCCGCGCCGTGACCGAGGTGCTCGACCAGCTCGGCCTTCGGACCACGGTGATCGAGGTCGGCTTGGATTACCAGGTCGGGATCGGAGGCAATCGCCTGTCCGCGGCCCAGCGGCAGAAAATCGGCCTCGGACGCGCGCTGCTCAAACAACCCGATATTCTGATCGTCAACGACGCACTCGCGGTGTTGGATGGCGGTTCGCAGGCGCGCCTGTTGCGCCGGGTGTTGGAGCGGCGTAAGGGCCGCGGCGTGATCTGGACGCTGCAAAGACCGGATGCCGCCGAAAACTTCGACCGGGTGTTGGTCATGGACGAAGGCCGCTTGGTCGAGCAAGGAAGCTTCGACGACCTCAATAAGCCGGGTTCGGTTTTGAGCGGCATCATGGCGGCGGAATAATTACTACGGACCTTTGGTATTAAACGGCGGTTTGGAGAAATATCGTGAGCATCGAACAAGAAGTCGAGATCCTGCGCCGAATTCCGTTGTTCGCCAACGTCGAGCCGGCAAAACTAAAACTCATGTGTTTCGCCAGCGAGCGGATCACCTACAAAGGCGGCCAGTCCCTGTTCGAGCAGGGCGATGTCGGCGACGCCGCCTACATAATCATCGATGGCAGCGCCGACGTGATCGTGACCCACGATGCGCCGATAGTGGTCGCGCAAGTCGGCAAGGATGACATCGTTGGCGAAATCGCGATCCTGGTCGACATTCCGCGCACTGCCACGGTCACCGCGACCAGCGAGCTGACCGTGCTCAAGATCACCAAGGACCTGTTCTTCCGCATGGTCACCGATTTTCCGGAAATGGGGGTCGAGATCATGCGCGTCCTGGCCCAGCGCCTGGAACACACGACCGCGCAGTTGCTTAAGGCGCGTACCGAGGCGAGCACCTAACATCAAGGACCTTCGGTATCATCTCCGTGAGCCGCCTGGACATCAACATTGACCGCCTCGAGGCGCAGCGCGCCTGCCTGAACCTTGCCGCGGAGGAAATCCGGGACCTGCCCGGGCCAGTGTTGGAATTGGGCTTGGGTAACGGCCGCAGCTACGACCATCTGCGCGAATTGATGCCGGCGCGCGAGATCTTCGTGTTCGAGCGCGAGGTCGCGGCCCATCCGGACTGCATTCCCGACGAGGATCACCTCTTCCGCGGCGACTTCCGCGACACCCTGGCCGGTGCCGGCGAACGCTTCGGCGGCCAGGTCGCGTTGGTTCACGCCGATATCGGCTCCGCCAATCTCGATCAGGAGGCGCACCTTCCCGCCTTCGTCGCCGGCTACCTCCCGGGTTTGTTGCGGCCCGGCGGGGTTGTCGCCAGCGATCGCGAAATCGACTTCGAGGGTGCCCGGCACCTCGCCTTGCCCGAGGGCCTGGTGCCCGGGGTCTACCATCTGTTGCGGCGACCCTTGGCATGAGCCGCCTGGACAGCGTCATCCGCCGCCTGCGGGCTCAGCGCGCTTGCCTCCAGTGCGCTGTCGAGATGATCCGCGATCTGCCCGGTCCGGTGCTGGAGCTGGGCCTGGGCAACGGCCGCACCTACGACCACCTGCGCCAATCCCTGCCGGATCGGGAGATATTCGTGTTCGAACGCGAGGTGGCGGCCGATCCGGGTTGCCTGCCCGATGCCGCCCATCTGCTGCTCGGCGATATTCACCAGACCCTGCCCGCCGCGGTCGCCCGCTTCGGACCGAGCGTGGCGCTGGTCCATAGCGACATGGGGACCGGCGACGCCGAGCTGAACGGCCGCCTCGCCGCGTTCGTGGCCGCGCGCTTGCCGGGCCTGTTGCGGCCGGGCGGTGTGGTGGTCTCGGATCAGGACCTGAACCTGGAGGGCGCCGAGGCGCTGCCGCTGCCCGAGGAGGTTAGGCCGGGCCGCTATTTCATGTGCCGGGCGCGCTAGGGCATTATCCGATGTCGAGCACCACCGGCGCGTGATCGGAGGGACGCTCCCAGGCGCGGGTGTCCCGAACCACGCGAAACCCCGAAAGCGAAGCCTTTAGCGGTCCCGTCGCCAGGACGTGGTCCAGGCGCCAGCCGTAATTCTTGTCGAATGCCTGTGCGAAGCGGTAACCCCACCAGGTGAAGAGCGGCTCGGTCGCCGGCACGAAGTGGCGGCCCACGTCGATCAACGCGCCGGCCTCGATCAGGCGCGCGATGTGCTCGCTCTCCACCGGGGTGTGGCCGACGCTGCGCAACAGGCGCTTGTGGTTCCAAACGTCGGTCTCCAAGGGCGCCACGTTGAGGTCGCCGACCAAGACCGCGGCGCGCGCGCCAAGCCGGGTCTGCGTCGCCCAATCGGCCATCTCGCGCAAGAACTGGAGCTTGTGAGCGAATTTGTCGTTGGCCTCCGGGTCCGGCGTCGCCCCGCCGGAGGGAACGTAGAAATTGTGCAGCTCGATGACGCCCGACCCGCTCTCGACGGTCACGGCGGCGTGGCGGCGGTCGTCCTTGCCGCACCAGACCTTGGTTTCCTGGCTCTGGAAGGCCACGCGCGAGAGGATGGCAACGCCGTTGTAACCCTTCTGCCCGTGGATCAGCAGGTGCGGGTAGCCGATCTCCTGGATCGCCGCGCGCGGAAACTCCTCGTCGGTGACCTTGGTCTCCTGCAGGCAGATCACGTCGGGCGCCACCTCGGCGGCGAAACGGGCCAGGTGGTCGAGCCGCTGGCGCAGCGAGTTGACGTTCCAGGTGGCGATGCGGAGAGGCATGAGCGGGGTGCGTTGAGGTGGGCGGAGCGGCGAGGCTAGTTACCGGACACCGGCCTGGCAAGGCGCGCCGGGCTGCAAATGAGAGGAACGCCCGGTCGGGGGGGATCCGGGCGTTCCAAGCTCCGTAGAGCCGCGGAAGGAAGGCAGGGGACATTGCCCTTCCGCTTCGGCCTGGGGCCGCGAGGGCCCCGGCGCATATTTTGAATCTAGGACGGAATCCGGCGGTTGCAATCCTTCTTCCTCATCTGTTAACGAATAATTTACCAAGGATGGGGAAGGGCCGGTCAAGTCCTTGATATCAGGGTTTTTCAAGGCAGTGAGTCTTGTCCTGGGGGCGCCCGTGGGCTAGGCGGCGGTGCCCAGGCGGCCTTCGGCGCGGGCTTGGGCGCGGGCGCGGCAGGCCGCCCCGAAAGCCTCGAACAGGCGCAGCGAGGCCGAGTTCTCCAATACCTTGTATTCTGGGTGCCATTGCACGCCAAGAGCGAAATTACGGGCGTCGGTCACCCGGACCGCCTCGATGGTGCCGTCCGCGGCCACGGCCTCGACCGACAGGTTCCCCGCCAGGCGGTCCAGCGCCTGATTGTGGAGGGAGTTGACCATCAGATTTTCGGCCTCCAGCAGGCGCGCCAACTCGCCGCCGGGCGTGAGCGCGATCTCGTGCTGGGGACCGTACTGGACGTCCAGGTCCTCGTGTTGCGGACGCCGGTGGTCCATGCGGTCCGGCAGCTCGTGGACGCGGGCGTGGAGCGTGCCGCCGAGGGCCACGTTCAGTTCTTGGATGCCGCGGCAGATCGCGAACAAAGGCAGCCCGCCTGCCAGCGCGTGGCGGATCAACGGCAGGGTGGTGGCGTCGCGGGCGGCGTCGTGGGGTTCGGCCTCGGGACTGGGCTCGGTATCGTAGTGGGTCGGATGCACGTTCGACGGGCTGCCGGTCAGCATCAGGCCGTCCAGGCGCTCGATCATGCCGGGCAGATCCAAGACGTCGCCGAAGGCCGGAATCACCCAGGGGATGGCCTGGGCGGCTTCGACCACGGCGCGCAGGTACTTGTCGCCGACGCTGTGGAACGGCGTCCCTTCGAGCTGCTTGACGCAAGCCGGCACGCCGATCACGGGCTTGAGGTCGGGATGGTTCATCACCCATAGCTAATCGGGCGCGCACCTGGGCGCAAGGGTGGTTGGCGGCGGCCCAAGGGTGGATGGAGGCCGGGGGGTTGCCCGGTTATAGTGCGGCGACGTGAGGACCAGAAGAGGCCGGCGCATGAAGTATTTGGGGATCATAGTGGTGTTGGGAGTGGCGGCGGTCATCGCCACCTTCGCGCGCTATGAAAGCATCGATCCTTGCGAATGGCTCGAGCAGGATATGACCCGGGCGCTCGGCATGCCGAGCGTGGTGGCCCAGGCGCGAATCCGCGCCGGTTTCATGCTCCGCGGCATCGTCGAGCCCACGTCCCGAGAATGCCTCGAGGACTGGTGGCGGCTCAAGGCGGAGGGGGAGTTCGAAGACGATCCATACTAGGCCGCCTCGGGAACCGGGATGCGGGGGCGGATCCCGTTAATCGCGTCGCTCGCGGCCCTGGATCTCCAAATCGCTGTAGTCGAAGGCCAGGGGGTCAACTTCGATGCCGTAGCGCGCATTGATCAGCGAGACCTGGGTCAGAATGCCCTGAGCGTCGGTGATCTCCCACTTTTTCAAGGCAAGCGGCCGGTCGCTGAACACCAGGGTAACGCTGCCGGTCTCGGAGAGGTCCTTGTCGGTGATGGTGATCCTGAGGGCGCCGGGACTCTGCTCGACCGCGCTGACCACGATGCCCTCCGAGAGCGTCACTTCCTTGCGGATCAAGAACCACAGCGGCGTCTCCCAAAGCGGCAGGAAGCTCGCCTGCTTTAGCTCGCGGTCGTAGAACAGAAGGCTCAGCCCATTGGCGATGATCAGCACCGGGTGGGGCGGGTCGTACTCGAAGCGCATCTTGCCCGGGCGCTGGATAACGACGTCGCCCTCGGCATAGGCGCCGTTGGACGAGATCTGGATAAACCGCGCCTTTAGCGTCGAGATATCGTTGAGGTAGCGCACCGCCCGGCGCACCGCCGCCGACTGGTCCGGCGACAGCGCCACGGGTTCCGCCGCCACCGCGACGGGGGCCGCGGCGCCGAGGCCGGAGGCCGCTACCAGCGCGGCGAGAAACAAGGCTCGAATCATGCGAATCGGTTCGAAGGGCATAAGCTGTCGGTTCACGGCGGTTATAATATAGGCTTCGATCCGGAAATTGCGCGACTTTCCGTTCAGTGCTCGCCGCCGGGCAGCAGCACTTCGCGCTTGCCGACGTGGTTGGCTTGGCTGATCACGCCCTCCTCCTCCATGCGCTCGACGATCCGTGCCGCCCGGTTGTAGCCGATCTGCAGGTGGCGCTGGATAAAGCTGGTCGAGGCCTTGCGGTGCTGGTGCACCACCTCGATCGCGCGGTCGTAAAGTTCGTCGCCGCCGCTCTCGCCGCGCGCCATTCCCGTGAAGCCGTCGTCGTCGTCCACCGTGATCGCCTCGATGTAGGACGGCTGGCCTTGTTTCTTGAGGTGCGCGACCACGTCCTCGACTTCCTGGTCGGTGACCAAGGGCCCGTGGACGCGGGCGATGCGCCCGCCTTGGGCCATGTACAGCATGTCGCCCTGGCCGAGCAGTTGTTCGCCGCCCTGCTCGCCCAGGATCGTGCGGCTGTCGATCTTGGAGGTAACGTGGAACGAGATGCGGGTTGGGAAATTGGCCTTGATGGTGCCGGTGATAACATCGACCGAGGGCCGTTGGGTCGCCATGATCAGGTGGATACCCGCGGCGCGGGCCATCTGCGCCAAACGCTGCACCGCGATCTCGATCTCCTTGCCGGCCGCCATCATCAGGTCGGCCATCTCGTCGACCACCACCACGATGTAGGGCAGCGTTTCGAGCTCGAACGGCTGCTCCTCGTGGATCGGCTGGCCGGTGTCGGGATCGAAGCCGGTCTGCACCCGGCGGGTCAGCACCTCGCCGGTCTTGAGCGCCTGCTCGATGCGGCCGTTGTAGCCCTCGACGTTGCGCACCCCCAGGCGCGACATGGCGCGGTAACGCTCTTCCATCTCGCGCACGGCCCACTTGAGCGCGACGACTGCCTTCTTGGGTTCGGTCACCACCGGCGCCAACAAGTGCGGGATGCCCTCGTAGACCGAAAGTTCCAGCATCTTGGGGTCGATCAGGATCAGCTTGCATCGTTCCGGACCCAGCCGGAACAACAGCGACAGGATCATGGAGTTGACCCCGACCGACTTGCCCGAGCCGGTGGTGCCGGCGATCAGCAAGTGCGGCATGCGCCAGAGATCGACGATCATCGGCGCGCCGCTGATGTCCTTGCCCAGGATCAGTGGCAGGTTGCCGTCGGCGCGCTCGTAGGCGCGCGAGCCCAGAAGCTCGCGCAGGAACACGGTCTCGCGGTGGGTGTTGGGCAACTCGATGCCGATCGCGCTCGATCCGGGTACCACCGCCACGCGTACCGAGATCGAGCTCATGGAGCGCGCGATGTCGTCGGCCAGCCCGATCACGCGGCTGGTCTTGGTGCCCGGCGCCGGCTCGAGCTCGTAGCGGGTCACGACCGGCCCCGGGTGGACCTTGACGATCTCGCCGCGCACACCGAAGTCGTCGAGCACGGTTTCCAACAAGCGCGCATTTTTCTCCAGCGCGTCGCGGCTCATCGCCTGGCCGGCCGCGTTCGGATCCGGCGGCGCCAGGAGCGCGAGAGGCGGCAGCTCGTAGCCGCCACTGGCGCCGAAGTCGAGACGTCTCTGGCCGGCTTGGCGGTCGCGCTTGCCGAGCAATGGGCGCTGTTTCTGAGGCGCGACCAGGCCCGACTTGAACTTGGATTTGGCATTGGATTTGGCGGCGGGTTCGGCGGGCCGCGGGCTGCCCCGGGCGAAGGAGTCGATCTCTTCGTCCGGGTCCAGCTGTCCGGCTTCCGCGATCGCCGGCGCGCCGCGCAGGCGCGGTTCGTGCCGGCCCCCCAAATCGGCGTTCGCGCCCGCCCGCCTCTCCGCCCGCCTCTCCGGCCGCCTCCCCGGCCGCCTCCCCGGCCACCTCAGGGAGAGTTTTTCGAACGCCCGGACTAACGACGCCGGTTTGCGGGCCAGGCTGCGCAGGCCACGGCCGGCCCCGCCCAGGGTCCAGAACGCGGCCCGGCCGAGCGTGCGCCACTCATCCGTACTGAGGCCCAGTGCATAGGCGAAGCCGCCCGTGGCAAGCAGTCCGGCGGCGGTCGCGAGCATCCAGGGATCGAGCGAGCTGGCGAGCGCGCTCCGGGACAGCAGCAAGGCGCCCAGGAAGCCGCCCAGGCTGTCCCCGGCCGGCCAGCTTGCCGGCGTCGGCAGCGCGGCCAGCGTGGCGCCCGCGAGTGGTAGCAGCAGCGCCACCACGATCAGGCGCAGCCACCAACGGCCGAGCAGGCGGCGGCGGGTTAAACGCCAGCCCCATCCGGCAAGTACCAAGGGTAAAATCAAGGCCGCCAGGCCGAGGCTCTGCAGCAACAAATCGGCGCCATGGGCGCCGGCCGGGCCGAGCAGGTTCGCGGTTGGCCCCTCGGCGGCGCGGTTGAACGAGGGATCGGTGGGGCTGAAAGTCAGACAGGCCAAGAGGATCGCAACGGCGAGCGCGAACAGCGCCAGCCCGCAAGTCTCGATCAGGCGCTTGCGGAAGAATTCACCGGTGCCGCTCGGCAAAAAACCCGGTTGCGGCTTGGATCCCCGCCGCCGATCCGCCGCCCCGATCCTGAGCGCGCCATCCCTAACCGCCATGTTCCAGACTCCTCACAAGACCTCGACGACGCGCCGCAGCGCCGCTTCGGTGTAATCCGCGTCGTAAATCAGCGCGATCCGGATATAGGCCGCGCCGGGATTTACCGCGCCGTTGGTGCCCTGGCACATGTAGGCGCCGGGCAGAACCTTGATGCCGGCCTCGCGCCACAGCTTGAGCGCGGCCGCCTCGCCGTCGCCGACGTCGAGCCACAGGAAAAACCCGCCGCCGGGTTTGCGGAAGTTGAAGCGGTTGCCGAGCACGCGTTCGGCGATGGCGAAGTTCTCCTGATAGCGCAGCCGGTTGGCGCGGGCGTGGTCCTCCTCGCGCCACAGCTTTGTGCCGGCGGCGCAGACCGGCAGCGGCACACCGGCGCCGCCGGTCGACATCATGACCGCGAGCGCATCGATCCGCTTCGGATCGCCGGCCGCGAAGCCGCAGCGCAGCCCCGGCGCGCTGGAACGCTTGGATAGCGAGTGGAAGACCAGCAGGTTGTCGAGCGAACCGCCGAGCGCTGCGGCGGCTTGCAGCGCGCCGGGCGGCGCGGCTTCGTTGTAGATTTCCGCGTAGCACTCGTCGATGGCGACGGTGAAGTCGTGGGTGCGCGCGAGCTGGATCAGGGCCTTGAGTTGATCGAGATCGGCGATCGCGCCCTGCGGGTTGGAGGGCGTACAAAAATAGGCCAATGAAACGCGGTCGAGCAGCACCGGGTCGAGCGCGGTGTAATCCGGCTGGAAGCCGGTCTCCGCTGTCGCCGAGACGAACACCGGCTCCGCGCCGGCCGCGGCGGTCGCGCTGTAGTAGACGTGGTAACAGGGATTGGGGATCAGAACCACGGCGCGGTCCTCGGCCCCACCGGCGGCCCCACCGGCTGCCGGGGTGTTGGTGAGCGCGGTGAAAAACAAACCCTCGCGGGTGCCGGGCACCGCCAGGATCGCGGTCTCCGGATCGATCATGCCATCGGGCAGGTCATAACGCAGGTTGAGCCAGGCGGCACAGGCATCGCGGTATTCCAGCGTGCCGCGCGGCAGTGGATAGCGCGACCAATCGGCGGCCGCCCGGGCCAATTCCTCGGCGACGAAGGCGGGCGGCTGGTTGCGCGGTTCGCCCAGTTGCAGCGGCACCGGCTCGTCCGGCGCGGTTCCATCCAACCCGAGGCGCGGCGCGCCCGGACGCAAGCCTTCGAGCAGGCGGTCGAGCCGACCGAAGGGGTAATAGGCCTGAAGATTTTGACGGTCGATCACTGGTTGTGGTGTCTCGCCATGGTGTTGCCGTGCCCGAACTGCGCCCGAGCTGCGTGGAACGGTCCTCGCGCTCTGACTCAAGGACGGAGCATAACCAATTCTACTCGCCCAGGAATCTCGCGGCAAGCCACTGCGAACCACTGGTGACCGTTTGTTGAACTCCGGCCGTGGGGCGAAAAAATGCCCGGGCGACGGCACTCGCCCGGGCTGATAAGGATCCTGAAAAGAGTTATTTCTGAG
>Ga0209987_10000404_pt1 | contig 22652 bp, 20 predicted proteins | sample N074metaG_FD_182134 | JGI IMG/M metagenome (GOLD analysis project Ga0209987, IMG submission 182134) | Deep subsurface microbial communities from Kermadec Trench to uncover new lineages of life (NeLLi) - N074 metaG (SPAdes) (version 2) | ecosystem: Environmental > Aquatic > Marine > Ocean trench...
CCGCCGCCACCCGGGCAACAATATCCTTGCCCGTCGCGGGTTCGTCTTCATTATCGCCAACATTGATGTAAAGGTTGCCCTCTGCATCCACGCTTATCACCAACGGGGGCTGATTCGGCACATCTTCTATAGGCTCGGCTCCCGCCTTGGGCAGCTCAACTTTAATGCCCTGGGTCAGCATTGGAGCCGTCACCATAAAGATGATGAGGAGCACCAGCATGACATCGATATAGGGCACGACGTTAATCTCGGCGATTAGCTTGCGTTGTCTGATTGATGCGGCCATCTCAGATTCCCTTTTTCTTGGCGCGGGCATGCCGCTGCAGGATGCTGGAGAATTCTTCCGTGAAACCGTCGTAGCGAATTTCCAGCCGAACGACTTTGTCTGCATAACGGTTGTAGGCAATAACAGCGGGGATCGCCGCAAACAGGCCCATTGCGGTAGCCACCAGCGCCTCCGCGATGCCCGGTGCAACCATCGCCAGCGTTGCAGACTGCACGTTGCCCAGCGCGCTAAATGAATTCATGATGCCCCAGACCGTACCGAACAAACCTACATAGGGGCTGGTGGAGCCAATGGTTGCCAGGGTCGCCAGGCTTTCTTCAAGTCGATCAACCTCACGCATTTGCGAGACCCGCATCGCGCGTCGACATTCGTCGACGATCTTGTCGGGTTCCACATCACCCTGTGCGGAAACGCGATTGAACTCGCGAAAACCCGCTTCGAAAATGCTTGCCATTCCCTGGCTGCCACCTTTTTGCCGCGTGGCGCTGCGGTACAGCGTATTCAGGTCGCCGCCGGACCAGAAGCTGGCTTCAAACTCGTCGGATGCAGACCGGGAACGTTGAATGAGCCGCCGTTTGGTGAAAATGATGCTCCAGGAACCGAACGAAGCCGCCAGCAGCAGGAATAAAACGACCTGCACGGGGAAGCTTGCGCCCATTACCAGGCTGAAGATTGACATATCTGTCGTCATAATTTGGAGTCCTCAAATAAATCCGCAGGCACGCGCATGGGCCTGAGTGTGTCAGCGTTCAGAAATGCCGCTTTGGTGCGACCGCGGCACAGCAATTCACCATCCAGGTTATTGCGAAAAATATTTTGTTGCATTGCGAAAGTAGCCCGTGACAGATCGCTCAGCGCCGCCGTGGCCACTATTTCGTCATTAAATTTTGCCGGCGCCAGGAACTCGATACTGGTCTCAATGACTACGAACAGCCGCCGTTCCTGATACAGGAGCACATCCTGTTCGACACCCAAAGAGCGCAACCATTCCGTCCTGGCGCGCTCCATGAATTTGAAATAGTTGGCGTAATACACAAGTCCCTGCGCGTCGGTATCCTCGTAATAGACGCGTATTGGCCAGCTGAATGGCATCGCATTGCTTTGCTTGTCCACGGGTTGTCGCCTGTCAGGTTTGGTTCTGATCAAAGAGAGGTAACTCTGGCGTAGCCTCCCGGGTCGGCGGGGTCAGGCCGAAATGCAGATAAGCATTCTTGGTGGCCACCCGGCCGCGCGCGGTACGCATCATAAAGCCCTGCTGAATCAGGTAGGGCTCGATCACATCTTCAATGGTGCCGCGTTCCTCGCCCACGGCCGCTGCCAGTGACTCGATGCCCACCGGGCCACCATCGAACTTGTCGATAATTGTTTGCAGCAGGCGTCGGTCCATCGCATCAAAGCCGTTTGGATCGACTTCGAGCATGTCCATGGCGCGGATGGCTACTTTCTCAGTGACCACACCGTCACAGCGCACTTCGGCAAAGTCACGAACGCGCCGCAACAGCCGATTGACGATTCGCGGTGTACCTCGTGCACGTTCGGCAATCTGCGTCGCGCCACCACCTTCCAGGGGCAAATTCAATATTTCTGCAGATCTGGTCACAATGGCTTTGAGCTCTTCAGGCGTATAGAACTCGAGCCGCTGGACGATGCCAAAACGATCCCGCAACGGGGACGTCAGCAGTCCGGCGCGGGTTGTCGCGCCGACCAGTGTAAACGGAGGCAAATCCAGCTTGATCGAGCGCGCCGCCGGTCCCTCGCCGATCATGATGTCCAGTTGAAAATCTTCCATCGCCGGATAGAGGACTTCTTCTACCACCGGGCTGAGGCGGTGAATCTCGTCAACAAACAGCACATCGTTCGGTTCGAGATTGGTCAGGATTGCGGCTAGATCGCCAGGCCGTTCCAGCACCGGACCCGATGTCTGGCGCAGGTTCACTTGCATTTCATTCGCGACAATATGTGCCAGCGTGGTCTTGCCAAGCCCTGGCGGGCCGAAAATCAGCACATGATCCAGTGCTTCACTGCGATTTCTTGCCGCCGTGATGAAAATGTCCATTTGCTCTTTGACGCTCGGCTGACCAATGTAATCCTGCAGCGTTTTCGGCCGGATTGCCCGATCAAATGCCCGGTCTTCTTCACGGGGAACCGCGCTGGTCAGCCTGTCGTGTTCGATTCCGCTCATGCTCTAATGTACCGCCTGACGCAGGGCCAGCCGAATAATATCCTCTGCTGATTTCTCTTTGACATCGATCTGCGCCAAAAGCCGTTTAACCTCCGGCAGCTTGTAGCCAAGCGAAACCAGCGCGTCTACTGCCAGGTTACGCGGATCGCCCGCAGTGGCACCGACCCTGTTGGCAATTGCCTGCAGCGGTTGCTTGTCAATTTTGTCGCGCATCTCGATGATGAGGCGTTCTGCCGTTTTGTTGCCGACACCGGGAATTTTCACCAGCATGGCGGCATCATCCGTTTGCACACAGCGCTCGAAATCTCTGACACTCATCGCAGACAGGATTGCCAGGCCCATTTTCGCACCGACACCACTGATCTTCAGCAATGTGCGAAATAACCGTTTTTCGTCTTCGGTCGCAAAGCCATGCAGTGTCTGCGCGTCCTCGCGAACCAGCATATGCACATACAGGAAAACTTCGGCACCGATTGTCGGCAACTCAAGGAAAGTGGACATCGGTGTTGCGACTTCATAACCCACGCCGCCACATTCAATCATAATCGCCGCCGGTTCCCGGGAGGTCAGTGTGCCGCGTAACGAGCCAATCATCGCAGACCCGCAATGGCTTTGCTGCCACGTATTCTAAGATGCAAACGTCGTTGGTGTGCATAGCACAGCGCAGTTGCCAGGGCATCCGCTGCATCTGCCGAGGGATTGCCGTCGAGTTCCAGCAAAGAGCGAACCATGTGTTGAATCTGCTCTTTGGTTGCCGCGCCCGTACCAACAATCGCTTGCTTTATTTCCCGCGGCGCATACTCATGGATTTCCAGCTCGAAACTGAATGTGGCACATATTGCGGCCGAGCGGGCCTGGCCGAGTTTCAAGGCACTGCCGGCATTCCGATGCATGAAAACACTTTCAATAGCGACAACATCTGGTTGATATTCCTCAACTATTTCTTTGATAGAGTGAAAAATCAAACGAAGGCGTTCGGGCAGAGATCCCTCCCGCGTGCGCACTGCACCACTGGCAACATACGTTGCGCTGCCGGCCACACAATCGAGCACACCAAACCCGGTCAATCGTGAACCGGGGTCGATGCCAAGGATGCGCTGCCGTTCAGTCAAAAATCACCTCAAAGCTGCTGCAATACTTCTGCCGAAATATCGGCATTGCTGTAGACGCTTTGAACATCGTCGAGGTCCTCCAGCATTTCCAGCATTTTTATCATCGATGACGCGGCCTGTAATTCAAGTTCAGCGCTGTTTGCGGCACGCATTGTTAACTCTGCGTTTTCCGGTTCCAGCCCCGCCGCACGCATCGCGTCTCGCACAGCCTCAAAATCTGCCGGGTCGGTCAATACTTCTATCGATTTGTCATCGTCCACCAGCACGTCTTCGGCACCCGCCTCGATCGCAGCTTCCATGATGGTGTCCTCGTCACTGCCTGGCGCAAAGCTCAGCAAACCCACGTGCGAGAACAGGTAGCCGACCGAACCGTCTGCGCCGAGATTGCCGCCAAACTTGGAAAACGCATGCCGGACTTCAGCCACAGTACGGTTTTTGTTATCGGTCATACAGTCGACCAGGACTGCTGTGCCGCCCGGGCCGTAACCCTCATAACGGATTTCCTGATAATCCGCACCATCCAGGCCGCCGGAACCCTTCTTGATGGCACGCTCGATGTTGTCTTTTGGCATGCTTTGCGATTTCGCCTTGTCCACAGCCAGTCTCAGACGCGGATTTGCCGTCATGTCGCCGCCGCCAATGCGCGCCGCGATAGTGATCTCACGGATCAATTTTGTAAAAAGCTTGCCGCGTTTCTTGTCCTGGGCACCCTTGCGGTGTTGGATATTCGCCCACTTACTATGTCCTGCCATAAGTTCTCAGGTCCCAAACTTTACAAGTTACCAAAGTACAGCACGCATGCAGCATCGGGCACTATCCGGCGCCGCCTGCTATAACATCATGTGCCGCCCAAAATCACCGCGTATGATAACGGTTAAAAGAATTCAGTACAGCAATTAAACCACCAGCAAATGTCCGCATCCGACCGCGAAAATCAACACATCGGCGCCGAACAGGCCGACATCATCGAGAAAATTCAGGAATTTATCGATGCATTGCCTGATCAGGCGCAAATCGCTCCACTGCGAGCCGAAAGCGAGCAGATTTGTTTGATTCTAAGGCCGCTGGCATTCCCCCCGGTTCTGCTTGCCGCCGTGCATGCCTGTCCACTGTTAAAGAATGACCTGGTCTCGCACCGGGATTTGCAGAAAATCGGCAATGCTGAATTGCCGGAACTGGCTGACGGACTGGTTCAGCTCAGCCGTTTCTCGTTGCCCCAGCACTGGCAGCCCGGCGAAGCCCTCGCCGTGCAACAGTCCGAAGCGCTGCGCAAGATGTTGCTGGCAGTCGTAGCAGATGCTCGACTGGTTCTGGTCCGCATTGCTGAACAACTCTATCGTCTGCGACTCGCTAAAAAAGAGCCTGTGAGTCAACAACGTGCCATCGCGGTTGAGACACGGGAAATTTATGCGCCGCTGGCCAATCGACTCGGCGTCTGGCAGCTGAAGTGGGAGCTGGAGGATCTTTCGCTGCGCTATCTCGAGCCGGAAACATACCAGCAATTGGCGAAATCGCTCAACGAGAAACGCACGGAACGCGAAACCTACATTGATGAAGTCATCGCTTTGCTGCAAGACGAATTGCTCACGAACGGCATCAAAGGCGACATCACCGGCAGACCGAAACACATTTACAGCATCTGGCGAAAGATGCAGGCGAAGAATCGCACCGTCGATCAGATTTTCGACATGCGAGCTGTGCGCGTACTCGTTGACGACGTCCATCAGTGTTATGCCGCTCTGGGAGTTGTGCACAACCTTTGGCCCTATCTTCCGGGAGAATTTGACGACTACGTTGCAAATCCGAAAGACAATAACTATCAGTCGCTACACACCGCCGTAATCGGGCCGCAAGGCAAGACGGTTGAAGTGCAGATCAGAACGCACGAAATGCATCGTCATGCGGAGCTTGGTGTTGCCGCTCACTGGCGTTACAAGGAAGGCGGCTCAACCCGTGCAGCGTTCGATCAGAAAATTCAGTTCTTGCGACAATTGCTCGAACCTGGCGATCAGGATGGTGATTTACTGGATAAACTTCGCGGTGACGTATTTGAAGATCGCGTCTATGCGGTAAGCCCACGGGGCGACGTAGTGGAGATGCCGGCAAATGCCACACCACTGGATTTCGCCTACCATGTTCACACTCAGATCGGTCACCGCTGCCGGGGCGCCAAGGTTAACGGACGCATCGTGCCACTAACCTACAAGATTCAGAACGGCGACAAGGTTGAAATCATTACCGGTAAACTTGAGCAGCCCAGTCGGGACTGGCTCAACCCACAACTCGGTTACCTGGTTGCAACTCGTAGCCGCACGAAAGTTCGCAGCTGGTTTCGGCAGCGGGACAAGGAACAAAATAAACGCCAGGGTCGGGAGATTCTTGAGCGGGAACTCACAAAGCTGAACGTCCACGACATTGGCACTGCCGAAATCGCCGGCCAGCTCAAGTTCGCCGATACGAATGCGTTATTTATTGCGCTTGGTGCGGGGGACATCACATCGGCGTCCATTGCCTCAGCTTTGCAGCACCTGCGCCAGGAGGAACCCACAGAAGTCATTCGCAAGCGCCGTACTCGAAAGCGAACCAATACAGCTTCCACAGATATTGCAGTCAGTGGTGTCGGTGACCTTTTATGCAATTTCGCGCGCTGTTGTCGACCGGTTCCACCCGAGGACATTGCCGGATATATAACGGTTGGGCGCGGCGTCAGCATCCATCGCAAGGACTGCGGCAATTATCTCAGCCTGCAGATCCGCCATCCCGAGCGGGTTATTGAAGTGGATTGGGGATCCGTTGCTGATGCCACCTACCCCGTTAAACTGTCGCTACATGCTTTCGACCGTCAGGGTCTGCTGCGCGACATCAGTGCTGTTTTGTCGGATGAGAATGTCAGCGTTGACGGCATCAATACGCGGTCCGACAAGCGCACGATGCAGGCGCACATGGAATTGAGTATATCGGTGCCAGGGTTACCTGCACTAAGTCGGGTAATCAGCAGGCTGGAGCAGCTGCCAAATGTTACCTCGGTGCGCAGGAAAAATTAGCCAATACTCACCGCGGTTCAATTTCCTGAAGTAGTGGTAGTCGCAACTTCTGTGGCTGATTGCAACAGTAAGTATCCCCGGCAAAGCCGGGGGCTTTCGTTTGTGAGCCGCTCAAAGCGGCTTAATGGAATCGCTGCGCGTAGTAATTTCGCCCGTGCCGGTCGAGCGACTTTCACAAGGATTGAGTAATCACTCCTATCGTACGGCAGGCTCCTACAATTCTTGTTAGCACCTGTAGGAGCCCGCCCAGCGGGCGATTGGCTTTTATCGTGGCAAGATCCTACTTGTTGGGATAGTTCAGCGCCTTATTGTCTACCGCAAGCGATGCTTCATGCAACGCTTCAGCAAGACTCGGGTGTGCGTGAATGGTTCTCTGTATGTCTTCAGTGCTGGCGGAAAACTCCATGGCCAATACCGCCTCTGCGATCAGCTCTCCAGCCATTGGACCAATAATATGGACACCGAGAATCTCATCATCGTCCGCTGCAGAAATTATTTTCACCATGCCTGCGGTTTGTTCCATGGCCTTGGCGCGTCCGCTTGCAGCAAACGGAAATGATCCGGTCTTGTATTTGCGCCCGCTCGACTTGACCTCTTCTTCCGTCTTGCCGACCCATGCGATTTCGGGTGCCGTGTAAATAACAGAGGGAATGACGTTGTAATTAACCTCGGCAATCTCGCCAGCAATCAGATCAGCAGCCATGACTCCTTCTTCCGAGCCTTTATGCGCCAGCATCGGTCCGCGTACGCAATCGCCGATGGCAAATACACCCTTGACTGCCGTGCGACATTCGTCGTCGACCTGTACAAAGCCACGTTCATCCAGTTGTACGCCACTGTCATCCGCTAACAGGCCATCGGTAAATGGTCGTCGTCCGACCGCAACAACCAGTTTTTCCACTTCCAGCTTGTGCGATCCGTCTTTGTTCTCATATTCCACCGATACCGTGTTGCCTGCGGATTTTGCGGAAGTTACTTTTGCCCCAAGTTTGATATCGAGGCCCTGTTTTTTAAATTGTTTCTCTGCTTCTTTGGCGACTTGCCGGTCCGCCATGAACAGGAAATCGTCCATTGCTTCCAAAACCACAACCTTTGCCCCGAGCCGGCTCCAGACGCTGCCGAGTTCCAGGCCGATAATGCCACCGCCAACAACACCAAGCGTATCGGGTACGGCTGTGAAATCCAGTGCACCCCATGAATCAACAATCTGTTCACCATCGAATGGTGCAATTTTCAGCTCCACCGGTGTTGATCCGGTCGCGAGGATAACGTACCTGGCATCTATAACTTCGACGTCTCCATTGGTCGGCGTGAATTCAACCTTTTTGCCACCAAGCAATTTACCGTGGCCAACCAGCGCGGTAACACTGGCCGCCTTCAACAGCCCGGCAACACCACCAGTCAATTGGCGCACGATGCTTGCTTTGCGTTTTTGCATCTTCGCAATATCGATACTGACGTCGGTGGTAGCAATGCCATGCTTGCTGAACTCGTGTCCGGCACGATGAAACAACTCGCTGGACTCAAGCAACGCCTTGGATGGTATACACCCGGCATTCAGGCAGGTGCCGCCGAATGCATTCTTGCCATCCTTGTTTTGCCATTCATCGATACACGCAACCGTCATACCATTTTGGCTGGCTCGAATTGCGGCTATATAACCCGCTGGTCCTGCACCGATTACAACCACATCAAATGATTTGCTCATATTCTTGTTCAGACCTTGTTAAAGCTGCAGCAGGATTCGACCTGGATCTTCGAGGGAATTCTTGATGCTGACGAGAAACTGCACCGCATCCTTACCATCGATAATGCGATGGTCATAGGTTAATGCCACATACATCATTGGCCGAATTTCAATTTCGCCATTTACCGCCATTGGCCGGTCCTGAATGCTATGCATGCCAAGTATCGCACTCTGTGGTGGATTAAGAATCGGCGTCGACAACAGTGAGCCAAATACTCCACCGTTGGTGATTGTGAACGTGCCGCCGGTCAAATCTTCCATGCTCATGGTGCCATCGCGCGCTTTGCCACCGAGCGCCGCAATATCCGCTTCGACCTGGGCAAAACTCAGTTGATCAACGTCCCGGAGTATCGGCACCATGAGGCCACGCGGCGACGAAACAGCAATGCCTATGTCGAAATAGTCATGATAAATGACATCATTGCCTTCAACAGATGCGTTGACGACGGGGAATTTCTTCAGTGCCTCTACTGTGGCTTTGGCAAAAAATGACATGAAGCCGAGACGCACACCATGTTCCTTCTCGAATGCGTCTTTGTAGCGAGCACGCAGAGATTTCACTTTGGTCAAATCGATTTCGTTGAATGTCGTGAGCATCGCAGCCGATTGTTGCGCCTCTACCATACGTTCGGCGATGCGAGCACGTAGCCGCGTCATTGGCACTCGCTGCTCGCTGCGTGCTGCGCTGCTAACTTGCGCGGTCGCCGCCAGCGGAGGTGCCGGATCGCCTGGAGCGACGTTTTCATCACTGTGGCTCTTGAGATACTCCATGATGTCCGATTTCGTAATGCGCCCATCTTTGCCGCTACCGATCACAATGGTTGCATCAAGATCATGTTCGTCGAGAAGGCGTCGAACCGAGGGGCTGAGCTTGTGCGCACTGTCGCCCCCGCTTACCGGTACGCTTGTTTCGAGCTTCGCGACTTCACTGGAGCTTTCATCCGCCGGTGCAACGACTGCAGCACTGCCCCCCTCTTCGATTATCGCCAGCACCTCGCCACTGGTTACCGTAGTGCCATCCATGATTTTTATTTCCACCAACGTGCCGTTAACTGGCGCAGGCACTTCGAGAACTACCTTGTCGGTTTCGAGGTCAACCAGGTTTTCATCCCGACTGATGGGATCACCGGGTTTCTTGTGCCAGGCAACCAGCATCGCATCTGTCACTGACTCTGGTAACTGGGGGACTTTAATTTCGATCGTCATTTATTTTTCCGATTTTTTTCCGGGCGGCTGTTTTCCTTGCTGGCCGCTATCCGAATATTCAACGCTGCTTCAACCAGTGCTTGCTGTTGTTGCAGGTGTAATTTAAACACACCCGAGGCTGGGGCAGCTGAGCCATCGCGACCAGCATAAAAAAGTTGCCGGTCATCGCCAAGTGGTTCCTGTAAACGATGTTTGATTTGATACCAGGCGCCCTGATTGCGCGGTTCTTCCTGACACCAGACGATATCCCTCGCGTTTTTGTACGACGATAAAACCGCCGCGTATTGCTCAATGGGAAAGGGATAGAGCTGTTCGATCCGAACCAGCGCAGTGTCAGCGACATTGTGCACTTGCCTGGCTTCGGCAAGGTCGTAATAAACTTTGCCACTACAAAAAACGATCCGCCGAACTGCCGCTGCATCCAGGACATACGAGTCAGGAATCAGCAGTTCGAACTGGCCGTCAGACAACGATGTAATAGGCGATACCGAAAACTTGTGGCGTAACAGGCTTTTCGGCGTCATGACGATCAGTGGCTTGCGATAGGCACGCAGCATCTGGCGCTGAATCATGTGAAAGAACTGCGCGGGCGTGGATGGCACACAAACCTGCATGTTTTGCTCGGCGCATAATTGCAAGAAACGTTCCAGGCGCGCCGATGAATGTTCCGGTCCCTGGCCCTCGTAACCGTGCGGCAGAAACAGGGTTAGTCCGCACTGCCGTCCCCATTTCGCTTCCCCGGAACTGATGAATTGATCGATAACCACTTGCGCGCCATTGGCAAAATCACCGAATTGCGCCTCCCAAACGACCAGCGTATTTGGCTCTGTCGTCGCATAACCATATTCGAAGGCCATAACGGCTTCCTCGGAGAGGAACGAATCGATTACTTTGAATGATGCGGGTCGATCAGATATCGTTTGCAGTGGAATATATTCCTGGCGACTGGCCTGGTTGTGCAGCACCGCGTGCCGATGAAAGAAGGTACCCCGACCGCTGTCCTGTCCGGTAATCCGGCAGTCGTATCCGGCATCGATCAGTCCGGCGTACGCCATGGTTTCGGCGAACCCCCAGTCCATGTCCAGCTCGCCGGTCGCCATCTTTTTCCGGTCGTCCATGACCCGCTGTACACGTCCATGCAACATCAGCCCGACCGGCACATTCGTTATTTTTTCAGCAAGTTCTGCAACCTTGGCGGGACTGAGTGCTGTGTCGACAGGTTCATTCCAGCGAGCATCAAGATAGGGACTCCAGTCAACCGTAAATTCGTTGCCGATCATGCCTAGCAGGGCTTCCTGAACGGGTTCACCGCGGTCCAGACGATCGCGGTAATTATCCTGCAGGGCAGTCACTTCTTTTGCATTGACGACGCCGGCCGCGATCAGGCGCTCGGCATACAAATCTCGTGTTGTTTGGTGGTTCCTGATTTGCGCATACATTATCGGTTGCGTCGCGCTTGGCTCGTCGGCCTCATTGTGTCCATGGCGGCGATAACACACCAGGTCGATGACGACATCTTTTTTGAATTTTTGCCGGTATTTCAGCGCCAGGCGGGTAACGAAAATAACCGCCTCCGGGTCATCGCCATTGACGTGAAATACTGGTGCCTCAATCATTTTTGCAACGTCGCTGCAATAAGGAGTCGAGCGCGCATCAGACGGTCTGCTGATCGTAAATCCGATCTGGTTGTTGATGACAATGTGAATCGTCCCGCCGGTTCTGAAACCGTTAGTTTGGGACATCTGAAATGTTTCGGTCACTACGCCCTGCCCGGAAAATGCAGCGTCGCCGTGAATCAGGACCGGCAAAACTTCCTGACGCTCCAGATCACCGCGACGTTGCTGTCTTGCGCGTACGGAACCCTCTACGACCGGATTGACGATCTCAAGGTGCGAAGGATTGAAAGCAAGTGCGATATGTACGTTGCCACCGGCGGTTTTCATGTCCGCTGAATAGCCCTTGTGATACTTGACGTCGCCGGAGCCCTTCAACTCCGCAGGATCCACATTGCCCTCGAATTCTTCGAATAACTCCTCCGGAGATTTGCCCAGCACGTTGACCAGCACGTTAATGCGCCCGCGATGCGCCATACCGATGACCAGCTCTTTGACCCCGGACTGACCACCCTGCTGGATCAAATCGTCCAGCATCGGGATAAGGCTCTCGCCACCTTCAAGGCCAAAGCGCTTTTGCCCGACGAAGCGGGTATGCAAATAGCGTTCGATGCCCTCGGCTGCGGTCAACTGCTCCAGCAACCACAACCGCTCATCCGTTGCCATACCACCAGCAGCCATGCCCTGTTCGAAATGTTTCCTGAGCCACAGGCGCTCGCGTGCACGTGACACATGCGCAAATTCGGCGCCGATCTTGCCACAATATATTTTCTTCAGCAGAGCCAGAATATCGCGCAAGCGCATGCGACGATTGCCGGTACCCGCAAGTCCGCCGGTAACAAATTCCGTGTCCATATCGGCTGGCGCCAAACCCAGGTAATCGAGTTTCAGCACGCCAGGAGTCTGAGTTTCCACAAGCCCGAGCGGATCCAGGTCGGCTATTTGATGACCGCGCAGGCTGTAAACCTGGATCAGCCGCGAAACGGCCGCCTGTTTTTCATTGGCCGCAACAGTGACGCCTGTGGTGAGCGGGGCCGCCGTCCCATTCCGGCCTTTGCCGCGGCCTCTGGCGATGAGCTGCTGCCGGATGGGTTCGTGGCGCACTTCGGTTTCATCAGCGCCCAGAGCCTGAAAATATTGCCGCCACTCCTGTCCAACGGAGTCCGGGCTTTGCAGATATTGCTCGTACAGCGCCTCCACGGCAGTCGCGTTGCTGCCGTAAAGTGGTGAGGATGCATATCGGTCTTTTAGCGAATTACTCATAACGCCGCCCGGAACCCGGAATGCCGGGGTTGCCAACGGATGCGAAAAAAAGGGGCGCCAGTTTAGCGCAAGCGTGCGGTCGAGGGAATGCATTCGGCAGACGGGCTGCCGGGTGCAGACAGGCCTACATCTGTTGGATCAGCAAGACGAACTCGTAACAAACGAGTACCGCATAGAAACTGAAAAAGATGGTCAGCACGAGACCGGTCCGGATGCGGTTCATAAATTGTGCCCGCGAGAGGAATACCAGCGCCAATACACAGATTCCGGTTACGGCCATCTTGGTGGCAGCGAAAGTCAGCGTGCTCTTGCCGATGACCGCCGCCATGACCGGATTTATCTCGACTGCGCCACGGTCCAGCAATTGCAGTGTCATGAAGGCGTCCATGGCGCTCATTAGCATGATCCCGGTGGCCAGGAAGAACAGCCACGGATGATGCCAATCCGTGAACAACGGCTCTTCTTCGGCATCGCGCCTCGTATCGCGTCTTCGTGAACGCAGGAAGCCGCTGCGAACAGTTCTCCAGCTAAACGTCCTGCGATCTGCTTCGTTGCGGTTCTCGCTTGCTTCTGTGACTGGTTCCATGCTGCTCAATTCTTCCCCCTTTCCCTGGATGATTAGACCGAATTTTCTATCGTTTGTTGTTCTTGTTGGATGACAGACTTATGTCAATCAAAGCGCTATCCGCTACGTCAAATCCCTGTAACCGGATGAACCATAGCACCAATTTCCCGCTATTGCCTCGCACCAAATAGCAGCGCTACCGGTACCTGATAACCAAGCAAGTTGCGTGCCATTGAGCTATCGATTTGATTCGTCGGGCATTTTTCGATTAAGAATTTGCGTGGTGGTGAAATCTGTATCCGATTCCGACATTCGGATCGCTAAATATGTGCACCAGCACCACCTCTGCAGCGGAACCAGCTCTCCCAATTACATTGCAAATCATTGGAAGCCGACTGCGATTGGAACATAATAGCGACACCTTAAGATGACGCGAATGCAAATATGAAAGGTTATACGGCCACCCTGGAATCGGGCGAAGCCATCTATTATGTTGACCGAAAACGCTGGCTGTGGAGCATGTCAGTGTTGTATCCGTTACAGCCATTTCTTGGCATCTGGTTGCATTCGCTCACCGGTAACGAGGCCTGGCTTTTGTTGCCGCTGTTTCTCGGCTACGTAGCAGGGCCATTACTGGATTGGATTCTCGGTGAAGACACCAACAACCCGCCAGCGGAAGTTGTGCTGCAACTTGATCGTGACCAGTACTATCGCATCCTGACCTATCTCGTCGTCCCGTTACATTTTGCGACCTTAATCGGTGCTGCCTGGTGGGCAGGAACGCAGACACTGAGTTGGTGGGCGTTCGCCGGTCTGGCAATCGTGACCGGTATAACCAGCGGGCTCGGCATCAATACCGGCCATGAACTCGGACACAAAAAATCCACGCTTGAACGGACTCTCGCCAAGATCGTATTGGCGGTACCGGTGTACGGGCATTTCTGGATTGAACACAATCGTGGTCACCATCGCGACGTTGCCACGCCGGAGGATCCGGCCAGCTCACGCATGGGCGAGAGCATCTACAAGTTTTCGTTGCGCGAGATTCCCGGTGCGTACAAACGTGCCTGGTCGATGGAAAAAGAGCGCCTGCAACGTCGCGGCAAGTCGGTTTGGAGTGGCAATAACCAGATCCTGCAATCCCAGGCAATATCGCTGATTCTGCAGCTCGGTTTGTTGTTTGCCTTTGGCTGGAAAATGATCCCGTTCCTGGCGCTCCACAATGTTTTCGCCTGGTGGCAGCTGACCAGCGCGAACTACGTGGAACACTACGGCCTGCTGCGCGCAAAAGACAAAAATGGTTGCTATGAACGCTGCCAACCTTATCATTCCTGGAACAGCAATCACATTTACAGCAACCTGGTCTTGTTTCAGTTGCAAAGACATTCTGACCATCATGCACACCCGTTGCGCCGCTATCAGTCGTTACGACACTTCGAGCATCTGCCCTCGTTACCCAGCGGATATTTCGGCGCCTATCTCCTCGCCTACGTGCCATGGCTGTGGTATCGCGTGATGGACAAGCGGCTGCTGCAACTTGAATGTATCAAGGGCGATCTCACCAAAATCAACATTGACCCGGATAAACGTAACGCGATTTATCGCCAATACGGGCAGCCAGAATCACCTGACGCGACCGGACCTGACCAAGAGTAAAGCCATGAGCGAATACAAATGCCCTGAATGTGGATATTCGTTTAACGAAGACGAAGGTGACCTGCATGAGGGCTACCCGCCCGGCACACCTTTTGAATCGCTGCCAGACGATTTCACCTGTCCGGATTGCTCCGTTCGGTACAAGGAAGACTTCGTACTGATCTGAGCACGCCAAAAGTCGATCGAGGCGGTGCCTCCGGACAATTCGCCGGGCCTCGCCGGTCACCAACCCGTGCTGCATTGTGGTTGCACCAACCGAGGTCAGCGATAGAGTCAGGAAAAACCGGATTCGAGTATTGTTTGTTGCGCTCCTGATTAGTGAAATGCGCTGGCTATGCGCTCGATGAGGCGCGACATAGCAGCGACCAGCGGGTCGTAGAGATAGGACGCACTGGGATCCATATCTGCATCACCACCACCACCAATATTGCTGCCCGCGCATGTACCACCTTTACCAAATACAAAATCCTTTGCAACGCTATCCAATTCCCGCATGACGATAACCTCCATGTTTGATCGCCTCTCAATCTGGCGTATCCGGTCTTGTCCGCTAACGCAGCTTCGATTTTTAGTTTGTGTGCTCTGGCTGTCAGAACAAGATTATTTCAGCCAATCGGTCAGACGGAACATTGCGATTCTCGTTTGCGCATAGAAAAGCCGCAGCGACGGGATCGGAATACGTTTCGGCAGGTCATGCACAACGCGCGGTAATGTAGGCGGAATACGGTTATTGTTATCTGCACCGGCAAGCCAGTCGGCGACCTGTTTGCCACACCAGGTTGCCGTGTTTACACCATTGCCATGATAGCCGAATGCAAAGAAAACGGATGCGTCGCTGTCCAATCGACCAACTGCCGGCGTTAAGCGGCGCGTCAGGCAGATAAGGCCATGCCAGCGATAGTCAACTTCAACCTGGTTCCAATTTGGGAAGAGCTTTCGATAACGAGTCGTTAACGCGGCAAAATTCTTATTCGCATTTCTCTCACTGCCATCAAAACCGCCGCGACCGCCGAACATCAGGCGCTTGTCGGGCAGGATGCGGAAATAGTCGAGCAAATCAAGCGAAGTGATTGTTGGCAAGTCGGTTTGCCAGGCGTGCGCTGCCAGTTCATCGTCGGTCAGTGGTCGTGTAACAACGATTGCGCTGATCAGTGGCAACGTACGCGACCGAAACTGCGCGTTTAGATGTTCCGGAGTAAAACCGTTGGTCGCGAGCACAACTTTGCTTGCACGCAACGTGCCCTCCTTTGTGATCAGGACATGCTCGTTTCCTTCCTTGCGCCATTCGATTACTTCGCATCGCTCATGCAATTTCGCTCCATAGCGTTCCGTGGCAACCGCCAGGCCGCGTAAATACCGCAACGGATGCAAACCGAAAGTCGGCCGTAACATGACCCCGCCGTGCTGTAATGGCATATCGAAATAGCGTTCCCGTAACTCCTCTTGTGTCAGCACTCGCGTGTCCAGGCCGAGGAGTCGAAATTGCATTTCTGCGTCCTCTTTCAACTTTGCAAAGGATCGTGCCGAACAGGCCACCTCCAGTTCACCATCACCCTGACATTGCGCATCGATCTGCTCGTCAATAATGATGTTGTGCACCAGTTCGACTGCATCGGCCTGTGACTGGTAATAGTGCCGGGTGTCATCGATGCCAAATTTACGGATCAGCCCGGCAGTCCCGAGCGATGTGCCACCCATGCTGCAAAAGCCCCCATTGCGCCCGGACGCGCCCCAGCCAAAATGTCCGGCTTCAAGAACACGAACGTCCACCTGGTGGTCCCGACACAGATGATAGGCGGCAGAAAGCCCGGTATAGCCGCCACCGATGACGGCAACCTCACACTGCAGGTCACCTTCCAGACGCGTAGCATCGAGGTTCGGGCTCTCGCTTGTCGCCTCCCAATAAGACTGCTCAGGCGTCTCAAAGCGGTACATTGCATCGTTATAAAGCCAGTCGGTCATGGTCGTTGACGCTCGCGGTTCGGACCCTCAGGTACCATGCATTGTAATAAATAAACCGCTATGGCTGTCTGCATAAGTGTGAAAACACTCTCTGATCAGTTAAGACAGCACTCAGTCGCAATAATCAGTCTCGTGGTAGCGCTATCCAGCCTGGGCTATAACACCTGGCGCAATGAACAAACAGAAGCCAATCGCAATGTGCGTTCAGCAGGCATCGAGCTCTTGCTGAAACTCGGAGAGCTGGACGAGGTGGTGTTTTTCAGCTACTACGAGCAGGACCTGGAACGTGGCAATCCGCATTCTGGCTGGGCCTATGTGTTGACCATCAGGGATCTTGGCGATCTGATGAATGAACCGGCTGCAAGTACATCCATGGAGTTGTTCGACGTCTGGGCCTCATATTCGTCAGACATGGGTGAAGATAAACAAGCGCATGAAATTATTTCTGCCAGCATTGATCAGCTGCGATTTGACACACATCAGGTACTGGCTGAACTGGACTGAACGGCCGAAAAACGGCCGCTGAGAAGTTACCTCGATTTGGCGGACATGCGATTCGCAAGCGGGTCATTGCGAACGTAATAGAGACCCACCAGAATAACTGCCAGCAACGGTAGCGGGACCAACACCAACGTATACCAACCATAAACGTACATGATGGTGCCCGCGAGCAAGGATCCCAGTGCCGACGTGCCGAATACACTGAACTCATTGACGGCCTGTGCCTTAAATCTTTCCGACATCGAATAGGTAAGCGTCAGCATCGTTGTGCCACCGACGTACAAAAAATTCCAGCCCACGCCGAGCAATACGAGCGTATACCAATAATGCACCATCGAATGACCTTGCAGACCAATCATGCAGGCGGCAAGCAAGCAGAAGCCACCAATGGTCATCATGCGCACAACACCGAGACGTTCCATGAGATAACCGGAGATTAATGACGGTCCGTACATCGCAATGACATGGCTGCGGATGATGCGCGCCGTGTCTTCCAGTGAAAAACCATCATTGATGTGCATGCTAAGCGGCGTCGCCGTCATGATAAATGTCATGACACCGTAGGCCACGGTGCCGCCAAGGACGGCAACAATAAAAAACGGTTGGCGCGTTATAACGCCTAGCGGACGCTGCGTTTGTGCGACGGATTCAGCATCCTCACCATGCAACGGCCCCAGTGTCAGAAACAGGGCCGACTGGAAAAGAAATAGCACCGCCAGCGACAAAAGCGTACCGGCGTACTGAATAGAGGGAATGGCATACTGGCCGTATTTAACCAGTTCCGGTCCAAGGATTGCGCCACCGATTGCACCGACCAGTACCAGTGAAATCGCCCTTGGCACGAAACGTGGCTCGACGCTTTCTGCCGCGGCATACCGATACTGCTGCGTAAACGCCATGTTGATGCCAAATGTTCCGGTTGCCAGTATGAACCAGGCGAAACTCTCCAGGTGTAATGCGTATGCAGCAATCAATACGGATGCTACCGCGCACAACGAGGCCAGGGAAAATGCAAATCGACGACCAATCCTGCGCATCAGCATGGTCGCCGGAATTGTTGTCGCTGCTACAGCGACAACCATAATGGATACCGGCAGTGTTGCGAATGCCGGGTTGGTGACCAGCTTCGAGCCAATTATTCCGCCAAGCGTCACAATCACGATGGCGCCGGTCGCTGAGATCAACTGGCAGACTAGTAAAATTGCAATGTTGCGAACTGGCATAACAACCCGTGAAGTTTGGCGCGACCCGTTTACGCCGCGCATTCTCACACATTCTGCACTAGCAGTATGAATATCTTTTAATTAGTGTCGGGTTGGACGTTATAATTCGGCCGATCATGATCTTCGACCTGCATACTCACAGCACTGCATCCGATGGCTCTCTGACGCCGGCAGAATTGCTCAACCGCGCCGCTGAGAATGACGTGTCGTACCTGTCCATGACGGATCACGATACGGTCGATGGGTACGCAACACTGGGCGGCCAATCGTTTCCCGGAGTCACTGTCATTCCAGGAATCGAGTTGTCAACAACCTGGGCCGGCCGCAATATCCACGTTGTCGGGCTTAACATCGACCCTGAAAATAGCGATCTCGCCGCTGGAATACGCCTGCAACAGCTTGCTCGCCAGCAACGAGCAGAGAAAATAGCCGCACGCCTTGCAAAAAAGGGCATGGAAAACCCGCTGGAGAAAGTGCAGCAGCTTGCCAATGGCGGCAGCATCGGCAGGCCGCATTTCGCGCAATACCTGGTTGAGGAAGGGATCGTTCGTGATTTTCGGCAAGCCTTTCAGAAATACCTGGGCAACGGAAAACTTGGTGATGTTCGACAGTTCTGGTCACCACTGGAGGACGTGATCGAATGGATTCGTGCAGCAGGGGGCACCGCTGTGCTGGCACACCCGGCCCATTACAAGCTGACCAATACTCGCCTGCGATCACTGAGCGAAGATTTCATTGCAGCCGGCGGACAAGCGCTGGAGGTTGTCAGCGGCATCCAGACCAAACAACTCACCGACAAGCTGCTGCGTTTGTGTGACGACCTGCGGTTGATGGCATCGTGCGGATCGGACTTCCACGCACCTGGCAAGTCGTGGTCAGAGGTTGGCAAATTTACGCCGCTGCCGCCGGGCTGTCGACCCGTTTGGGAAAGCTGGTAGATCACGATGATCTCAATCAACGACGACATCACAATTGCTGCGAGTGAAATACAGATGACGGCCATTCGCGCGCAGGGACCGGGCGGGCAAAATGTCAACAAGGTTTCTTCGGCAATTCAATTGCGTTTCGATATCAATGCATCGACGTCTTTGCCAGAGGAAACAAAAACGCGTCTCTTGCAGCTTGCGGACCGGAGAATTTCGAATGGCGGCATAGTGACGATCAAGGCACAACGCTTTCGCAGTCAGGACAAGAACAAGGATGCGGCCATCGATCGGCTTCGAGAATTGATTTTACGCGCGACCATCAAGCAGAAACCGCGCCGACCAACGAAACCAAGCAAGCGAATCAAGGCAAAACGCCTCGACGACAAATCAAGGCGGGCGCGACTCAAACAATCTCGCGGCAGGATTATTGAGTAACCTTAGTCTCCGGTTTCGGCGCAACGCACTTTTTCGGGGCTCCACGTACAACCAGCGTGATTCCAGTACTCGGTAAGCCCAATCGCCTCGGCGAATGCCGGGAAATCCTCATGCTCTCGCAGGACTCTGAATTCCTGGATAAACAGTAATTCCAGCTCGAAAAGGCTCGGAGTTTCCTCGAGACGTCGGGCAACCTCCATCGCCCTGTCTGTTTTACCAAGCAATACCCACAATGACAGTTCTATATCTGCGGTCAACGCGCTTGCTGCTGATAGCTCGGCAACAATATCGATCGCTTGCTGGCGTTTTTCGGGCTGCTTGAAACCGTCGAACACCGGGTCAACCCAGTCAGGAGAAACGCCGAATTGCACCACCGCAAATTTCGCATATTCTTTTGCTTCCTCAATTCGGTCGCTGCGAATGAGGAACAGTGAATAGGCCATGAAATGCATCGGGGTTTGCAGGTTCATGCGATTGGCAATCGCAAAGTATCGAGCAGCATTGTCCATGTCCTCATGCCAGAAATACGCGATGGCAAGACGACTGATCATAATGGCTTGATCCGGATGATCAGGATCAAGTTCCAGTGCTCGTTTGGCGTGTTCCAATGCTGCATCCAGGCGGCCAACGCTTGCCAGGGCCCTCGAGTACCAGTGATGAGCGATTGGCTGGACGGTGTCGGAGCCAATCGCCATTTCGAAATCCTTTGCGGCAGCGCCCCAGTTGCCGCGCTTATTGTGAACAAAACCGGTGACTGTGCCAGCCGCCTCACGGATACCCGGATCCGCCTCGATGCCATCCTCAACCGCCTGTAGAGCCTTGTCATAAATAGCTTCACGATTTACAGACAAATCGTAGTCGGGCCAGATGAGGTACGTGTAGGCGAGACTTAAATAGGCGGGACCGTACGACGGATCCAGTTCGATCGCTGCTTCGAATTGTTCAATTGCATCAATGGTTGCCTGGTGTTCACGTTGCTCGAAAAGAAATCGTCCAAGCGAATACGCTTCTTCGGCTGCGAAACTGGCCGGCCGCGGAACTTCTGCAACCCGGACCTCTGCATCATCGTCTATGGCCTCTTGAAGCGCCTTTGCAACCTGTTTTTGCGCCGCAAAAATATTGTTTTTGTCAGCATCAAAAGTAACCGACCAAACGACGAGGCCGCTTCTTACATCCTCAAGCAGCGCGGATATTTTGACCTGTTCGCCGATGATCTGCACGCTGCCCGTGATGACTCCGTTCACATCGACCCTGCTATCTTCGGCATACGGCTCGCGAATTCTGACCACCTTGAGGCCCTCGATTCTTTTCAGGCCACTGATGGCCTCCTCCGCAAATCCAAAACACAAATGCCCGTCTCGCTGACTCTGGTCTTGCAGGCAGTCAAACGGGAACACCGCAATGGATTCAATTGGATATTCAGGGGAGTCAGATGATTTTGGACCCTGGAATCCGTACCAGGCGATCGCTACTATGGCGCCGAATCCTGCCAGCAGCGGCAACAGGTAGCCACGACGTTGCAATGCCAGTGGTTCGACTTCATCCGGCTCGGCAACTTCCGGAACGACGACCGGTATCATGACTCGATAGCCACGGCGTGGTAGCGTTTCGATGAATTGCGGTGACTTTGCATCGTCACCGAGATTGCGTCTTAGCACCGCAATCGAGCGGGTAATGACTTCATCCGTTACCGGTCTGCCATCCCACACTGCATCGACAAGCTGGTCACGATTGACGACCTCGCCATCGTGGCTGGCAAGCAAAACAAAAACGTCCATTACTTTGGGCTCGAGGTGAATTTCCTCTTCGCCGTCGCGAACCAGGCCGCGCTCCGGGAGCACGTTCCAGCGTCCGAATTCGAATCCCTTCATTAGATCGGTATAAGTTGGCATGCCCCGACTCGCCTACTTTGATAATTGATCCACACGCTCTATTTGTTCTGATGGTACTGTATGCGAGCGCACCAGGACCTGCAACTGTCGCGGCCAAAAGAGACCAGGCCCCGCCGGTGCTTTCAGACTGGCGGGACTCAATCCTACTTCCCTGATCATTGTTACCGCGGTAACAGGGTCCCACGATACTTCACCGCAGGACCATCCTGCCGATGAAGCCGATTGAAAGAACGCAGACGGGAGTGCGCGTTGAGAAGTCACTACTAAAAGTCCTCAAAGGACTTGCGGAGTACCGGGATATCTCGCTGGGCGACCTGCTGGAGGGCATCGTGCGACACGCTTTCGATGGGAAAGCCCCTTTTTCAGCGGGTACGATTGCGTACCATCAACAAACTAAAGAATGTGTACAACTATTCACTAACGGCTGCGGACAGTCATAAAATGCGCGAAGCGAACGGCTGAGTATCCATGCGACTCGATCAGACAACCGCGCCAACCAGCAGGTTGAACGAATACTCGCGCAATTCCAGCCTGATCCGGAAATTCTATTCAGGCGCTCACCTGATGTCCGAAGCCGCCCGGCGGGTGTTTGTCTTGCCCGACCTGGCCCCATACAGAAACGCAACGATTTCTCTACGCTTGCAGGCGCGCTAGAATCCTAGTGGTCCAACAAGGGTGGCTCTGAACCCATCAAACCACCCTTGTTGGACCACTAGCACAGCAACGGAGAATCCGGCATGACCAATGCAACACTCGTCTGTACCTGCCTGCTATTGGCGATCAGCGCAGCTGTCCCGGCGGCGGACCCGAAAGATGGCCTGGACGATGCTTTCGCGGCAATCGAACCCAAAGTAATCGAATGGCGTCGCGACATTCACGAGAACCCTGAACTCTCTAATCGCGAGTTCAGGACTGCGGAAAAAGTAGCGAATCATTTACGCGGCCTAGGCTTCGACAAGGTCGAGACCGGCATTGCCCACACCGGCGTGGTGGGCACGCTGATCGGCGACAAACCAGGCCCGGTGATCGACCTGCGAGC
>Ga0209987_10000405_pt1 | contig 22651 bp, 24 predicted proteins | sample N074metaG_FD_182134 | JGI IMG/M metagenome (GOLD analysis project Ga0209987, IMG submission 182134) | Deep subsurface microbial communities from Kermadec Trench to uncover new lineages of life (NeLLi) - N074 metaG (SPAdes) (version 2) | ecosystem: Environmental > Aquatic > Marine > Ocean trench...
CAGGACATAATCACTTATGCGAAACACGGCCATGAAAACCAGTATGACCGCTGCGAAGCGCCCGTAACGCTTGAAAAAATCGGCTATGGGGCCAACGACACCTGCGTTTAGCCATTTGCCGGCTTTCTGCAGCATCGTGCCGTCAAAATTATAATCACGCGGCGTTACGTTTTGCGGTTCTTTGCAATACAGCGTCGTCAGGATGCCAACGCCCATGCAGCCGGCCATCACCATGTAGCTGAGCTGCCAAGTGTAGAAATCGGCAAGATACAAAGCGCCGGCACCACTGGCAATACCAGCGACCCGATAGCCATACTGATAAGATGCCGCCAGCACACCCTGCTCCTGATCGCTGCCGATTTCAATACGGTATGCATCGACCGCGATATCCTGTGTAGCCGAAAACCAGGCCGCAATTGCGGCAGCAATGAAGAACAACGGGGTTGCCGCGGCCGGATCAATCTGTGAGAGCAAAGCGATCGACGCTGCCAGGCCAATTTGTGCCAGGAGCATCCAGCTGCGCCGCCGGCCGAGCCAGCTGGTGAGCAACGGAATATTAACGGCATCGACGAGTGGCGACCAAACGAACTTGAAGCTGTAGGCGAACATGACGAACGCGAATTTGCTGATGGTGCTTGTCGGCAATTCCGCTTCATAGAGCCACGCCGTGAGCGTGAAGAACACCAACCAGAGCGGCAGCCCGCTGGAGAAACCGAGGAAAAAAATAACAAGATTCTTTTCCTGCAGTAGATCTCGCCAACCGGACTTGCTGCTGTCGCTCACTCCTTCCATTCGTAGTCCATGGACAGCGGTGCGTGGTCAGAGAATCGCTCGTCTTTGTAAATATCAGCACTCACGACTTTGTCTTTTAGTCCCGGCGTGACGATCTGGTAGTCGAGGCGCCACCCAACATTGTTGTCCCACGCTCGCCCCCGGTTTGACCACCACGTGTATTGATCGGGCCCTTCATTTACGACTCGAAAAGCATCTACGAATCGATGCTCATCAAAAAGCTCATCCATCCACTGCCTTTCCTCCGGCAGGAAGCCCGAGTTCTTGCGATTCGCTCGCCAGTTGCGCAGGTCAATTTCCTTGTGAGCAATATTCCAGTCGCCACACAGAATATACTCGGATCGTCGCCGCATCAGCGACTGCAAGTGTGGAGTAAATGTGTCGAGAAACCGGTACTTCGCGTCCTGCCGGACATCGCCGGATGAGCCGGAAGGAAGGTACAGCGAAACGACACTCATTTTGCCGAAGCGTGCTTCCAGATAACGCCCTTCGTCGTCGAACTCTTTTTGGCCGAAACTTCGAATTATTTTGTCGGGTTTTTGCTTCGAGTAAATTGCCGTTCCGCTGTATCCCTTCTTGACAGCGTCTTCGTAGTAGCAATGATAACCATCCGGGCGGAAGCATTTGTCGGTAAGCTGGTGTTCCTGCGCCTTGGTCTCCTGGATGCAAACAACATCGGCATCCTGCCGGCCAAGCCAGTCAAAAAAACCCTTGCGGGCCGCGGCACGAATGCCATTTGCATTGAGTGATATCACGCGAAACAAAGTTTCCCCCTTTTTCCTTGTGCGTCATGGCCAATCAACTGCTTAAAAAGCGGCTTTTCCTATGCCATACTTGGCGACCTGCCCGCGATACGCTGCAGGTAACGCTTGCGGCCATCATACAGAAGCTTAAACGATCCAATACTATGCAAGAGTACAAAAGAGAATTTCTCAGCATCGCACTCGAACTCGACGTTCTCCGCTTCGGCGAATTCACGCTTAAGTCCGGTCGCGTCAGCCCCTATTTTTTCAATGCCGGTCTGTTCAACACAGGCTACGCTGCGGCAAAACTCGGCCGCTTTTATTCCGCAGTGATCGACAATGCGCAGATCAAGTTCGATATGCTGTTTGGTCCTGCGTATAAGGGCATCCCGCTGGTTACATTGACAGCATCCTCGCTTGCCGAACATCGCGATATTGACGTACCGTTTGCCTTCAACCGCAAGGAAGCGAAGGCTCATGGCGAAGGCGGCAGTATTGTTGGCGCGCCATTGGCTGGCCGGGTACTGATCATTGACGATGTGATTACCGCCGGCACGGCGGTTCGCGAGGCGTGCAAAATAATTACGAATGCCGGAGCAGAGGTCGCCGGGCTGGTTATATTGCTCGACCGGCAGGAGATCGGGCAGAATTCGATGTCCGCAGTCCAGGAACTTGAACAATCGCTTGGCATTCGCGTCTACAGCGTCGTACAACTGGAGGACCTGATCGAGTTGATCGAAGAAGAGAACGAATATGAGGAATATCTCGAGCCGGTAATGGCGTATCGCAAGAAATACGGGGTTTGATCATAAAGCGTTGATTTAGTATATTTTTTTTGTTTATTTACAGAACGCCGAAGACCCGCTAAGCTTTAAATACGCGAACCAGTCCCTCTTCTGACAATGCCCGATATGCGATAGTTAGCACCATGAAAATACTTGCAATCACTGTCCTGACCCTTCTTCTGCTGCCAATAGCCACACAAGCAAAAGAGGGTCAAAAGTTATACCGCTGGGTTGACCTGGACGGACTGGTGCATTATGGCGACAGCATCCCTGCCGAATATGCCGAACTGGAAAAGCAGGTATTAAATCAGCACGGCATCACCATCGATACGCTGTTTGGCAAAAAGACGCCGGAGCAACTGGCAGAGGATCAGCGACAGCTGGAATTGGCCAGAGAACTGAAAGCGCGAAAGCGCGCTGACCAGGCCTTGCTTGCTACCTATATGACTATTGACGAAATCCTGATGCACCGCGATCGCCGTATAGAATTGTTTCAGGCGCAGACTCGGGTTACAGAATTATACCTGCGCAATTTGCAGCGGCGCATGGATGGCCTGATGGCTGACGCGTCCAAATTCCAACCGTATAGCGACGATCCCGACGCGCCGATGATTGCTCGCGATCTGACCGATGATATTGCAACCACCAAAGATACGATCGTGCGCCACGAAGGCAACCTGGCGCGATTCAAGACTGACGAGATCAGTATCGTTGATCGCTTTGAGGTAGACATTCTGCGCTTCAAGCGCATTAAGGGCCTTGATCAACAAGCTGCAACAACCAGCTAGCCTCTCAGGCGAGCACCCCATCCCACTTTGCTCCAGGCCTTCGTTCGAGGTCAATGCTGCTGCTGTGTTAGTCTTTTTCTCCTTATCGATTTGAGTGCGCAAACAGTCATGGAAGCGACCTTGCACAGAGACCTGTACCTTGAACCTGAATGGTTTCGCAAGGAACGCGAGAATATATTTTTCAAGGATTGGGTCTGTGTCGGTCGCGAGCACGATCTTGCGAAGGCCGGTGAATATCAGGCCATAAACCTGGTTGGCGAAAGTATTCTTCTGGTACGCGGTGACGATAATGAGTTGCGTGCGTTTTTCAACGTGTGCAGACATCGCGGTTGCCAACTTATAGACTCTCTCAACCCCGAGCAAACGAGCGGCCGGTTCCGCGCGAACATCAGGTGCCCGTACCACTCATGGACCTATCTGCTTGACGGCAGTCTTAAGCACACGCCACACCTCGACATCGAGAAGAAGAACTACGCCCTGAATTCTGTTGCACTGGATACCTGGGGCGGGTTCATTTTCATAAACGTGTCGAACGGCGAGACAACGTTGCAAGACCAACTTGGCGAAATACCGCAACGCGTTCAACGTTACCCCCTGATCGACCTTGTTTGTGAGAAACGTATTCGATATGACGTTGCTGCAAACTGGAAAGTCATCCTGGAAAATTACAACGAGTGTTATCACTGCGCTGGCGTTCATCCTGAACTGTGCAAAATCGTTCCGGAGTTTCGGAACAATGGCGGTGCGGACCTCGACTGGGCCTCCGGCGTCCCGCAGAAGAAAGGTACCAATACATTTACATTTTCTGGCACAAGCAATCGGCCGCCATTTCCCGGCCTGAACGAAGCCGAGCAAAACAGGCACTTCGGTGAACTGGCATATCCCAATCTGATGATCAGCCTGGCGATGGATCATGTGGCGGTTTTTATCCTGTGGCCCATCAGCGAAGAGCGAACCGAAGTCGATTGTCGTTTGCTGTTTCACCCGGACGCGACAGGCGCCGATGATTTCGATCCGTCAGACGCCGCCGACTTCTGGGATGTTGTCAATCTACAGGACTGGCATATTTGCGAACGTGTGCAGCGCGGCATGAATTCGCGCCCGTTCAAACGCGGCTACTACGCACCGATGGAAGACTTGAGCCTGGATATCCGGCGTTATATCGAAAGCCGGATAGGAGACAGGGCAGATTAGCGCGTGCCAGTGTGACCGAAGCCTCCGTCACCGCGGTTACTGCCTCCAAATTCGGTGACAACCTGAAATTTTACCTGCTCGACCGGCACAAAAACCATTTGCGCAATGCGTTCTGCAGGTTCTATAACATAGGGCGTCGTGCTGCGATTCCAGCAAGAGATGAATATCTGACCCTGATAATCCGAGTCAATGAGCCCGGTAAGATTGCCGAGTACGAGCCCGTGTTTGTGTCCCAGCCCCGACCTCGGCAGCAACACCGCAGCCAATGTCGGATCGGCAATATGAATTGCCAGCCCGGTCGGCACCAGGTGCGTCTCGCCGGGATTGACCGTCAAGCTCTCATCGATGCAGGCGCGCATATCAAGCCCAGCAGAACCATCGGTCGCATAGTGTGGCAGTGGGATAGTATCGCCCAGCCGCGAGTCCAGAATCTTTAACTCAATTGCTCTCAAAATTAATTGCCTGTCAGTCTCTGGCCGCAACGGCGGCCGGGTTTTTTATACTTTCTTCGTATCGCTCACCAATCAGCGCCACAAGTTCGGTCGCCAGCGCAGTTTTGGAAGTCGTCGGAAATTTCTTTTCGCCTGATCGCCAGAATACCTCGACCGTATTCTCGTCACTATCGAAGCCGAGATTGGCGCCGACTTTGTTCGCGATAATCATGTCGAGCTTTTTGTTCGCAAGTTTACCGAGCGCATACTCCCTGACCCTTTCTGTCTCCGCTGCAAAGCCAACGCAAAACGGTCGCTTTGCCAAAGCAGAGATAGCCGCCAGGGTATCCGGCGCTTTCACCAGGTCGATGGTCATGTGCGATTCAGATTTTTTGATTTTATTTTGCTGACACTGCTCCGGCTGATAGTCGGCCACGGCGGCGGCCGCTATGAAAATATCAACGCCATCAATATTGTCGTGCGCAGCGGCAAACAGCTGCTCCGCAGACTCTACCTCGATGATGTCCATTCCTTCTGGCCGCTCCAGGCTGACCGGGCCGCTAATCAAAATTACCCTGGCGCCGGCATTGCGCGCCGCTTCGGCGACACGATAGCCCATTTTTCCGGAGCTTCTGTTCGTTATATAACGAACCGGATCGATCGCTTCACGGGTCGGCCCCGCTGTCACCATGACCGTTTTGCCCGCGAGTAGCTGTTGTGCGGTCGAGGCCAGCGTTTGCGGGCCGCCAGACATCACCTGCCGTGCGATATCGTCTGGCTCAAGCATCCTGCCAGCACCTTCCTCACCGCAGGCCTGCGACCCGATCCCCGGCCCGAGAATGTGCGTGCCACGCTCCTCCAGCAGTTTACGATTTGCCTGAACGGCAGGATTGGCCCACATCACCCGATTCATTGCCGGCGCGACGTAAAGCTCTGCCTCTGTTGCCAGGCAAACAGTCGTAAGCAGATCAGGAGCTCCGCCGGATGCCAGTCGCGACAACATCTCCGCCGTCGCGGGTGCGATCAGGACAATATCCGCCCAGCGAGCAAGCTCAATGTGACCCATCGCCGCCTCCGCCTCTTTGTCCCAGATGTTACTGCGAATAGGCCGCCCGGATACCGCTTGCAAGCTGGTTTCAGTGACAAACTCCCTGGCTGACTGGGTCAGCACTACCTGCACTTCGGCACCCCGGTCACGCAAGCGCCGCACCAACTCCGGTGTTTTATATGCTGCGATGCCGCCGCTGATGCCGAGAAAGACGTTTTTTGATGCGGTAGTCATATTGAAAGCTTAGCGTGTAGAGCCGCAATAATGCCAGCAAAAGGGTCGTTCTTGGCTTATTTTGCGGCTTGCGGGCGACCCGGGCTGTCTCCATGCTGACCCTCAAGGAAGCAACAACCTAACTATAAAGGACAAGGAGTGTCCATGAACTCAAAGCAAACAAGCGGGGAGCCACGCGGCCGCCTGCGAAAGGACAGCGCATCATTACTCTCGGACACCGAACTACTGGCCGTCCTGTTTCAGCGGGGTACACAGGTGAAATCCGCGATGGAGCTGTCCGAGAAGCTGTTGCAGCGCTTTGGTGGACTCCGGCCACTGCTGCAGACCGAGCCGCAGCAATTGATCAGAATGAACGGCATTGGCAGCGCCAGGCTCGCCATAATCAAGGTTCTGCCGGAGCTTGCCAAACGCTACTTTGAGGCATCGCTGCCCAAGGGCCAGGCTATCCGCAGCCCCGCCGATACCGAGGCCTATCTTGTTGCGAAACTGCGTGACCTGCCGCATGAGCTGTTCTGCTGCCTGTATCTGGACAATCGCCACCGAATCATCAGCTTTGACGAGCTGTTCAGAGGCACTATCGACGGCACCAGTGTCTACCCGCGCGAGGTGGTGAAACAGGCGCTCTCGGTAAACGCGGCGGCCGTAATCGTCGCCCATAATCACCCTTCGGGGGTGGCAGAGCCCAGCCAGGCAGACGAACGTATTACCCGGCGCCTGAAGGCAGCGCTGGAACTGGTCGACATACGGCTGCTGGATCACCTGGTGATCGGCGACGGCAAGGTCAGCTCGCTGGCGAAAAGAGGCATGTTGTAGGGTATTCCGGGGACAGTTTACTTATCTCTCGAATTCGGGAATTCGAGAGATAAGTAAACTGTCCCCGGAATACAAAGTACTTGATTGGTATTGGCTGTGCTGGTATAAAGAGCCCGCTCTGCGCCCTCATTCCGAGCGCAAGACTTAACAAAATCAGAGACTTACAGATCATGTCCAAGGTTTGCCAGGTAACCGGGAAGCGCCCGCAAAGCGGTAACAACGTTTCTCACGCCAATAACAGAACCCGCCGCCGCTTTTTGCCAAATTTGCAGAGCAAGCGTTTCTGGCTTGCATCAGAAAAGCGCTTTGTGCGCCTGCGTGTGTCGCAGAAGGGTATCCGCATCATCGACAAGCACGGCCTTGAGAAAGTGCTGGCCGATATGCGCGCCAACGGGCAGCGCGTTTAAGCGCGTCGAAGGATTACGATATGAGAGAAAAAATCAAACTCGTCTCAAGTGCCGGTACCGGACACTACTACACGACGACCAAAAACAAGCGTGTTCATCCGGAAAAGATGGAAACCAGGAAATACGATCCGACGATACGCAAACACGTGCTTTATAAAGAAGCCAAAATTAAATAGAAAAAGCCCGCATCAGCGGGCTTTTTTTTGCACAATGGTTCATGCCCGAATTGCCGGAAGTCGAAACCAGCCGACGCGGACTCGCGCCCTGGATGGAGGGCGTTCAGATCCAAAGCGTCATCGTACGCGATCGCCGCCTGCGTTGGCCGGTGCCGGACAACATCGAAGACAATTTACGCGGCCAAACCATCCGCTCACTTCGCAGACGCGCTAAATACCTTTTGTTCGATACGGACAAGGGCACTGCGATGTTGCATCTCGGCATGTCCGGCAGCGTACGCATCATCGATCAGGATGAGCCTGCCGCGAAACACGACCACATCGACATACAATTGGCAGGCGGTAAGGCCATGCGATTTCGCGACCCGCGACGATTCGGTTCTTTCCTGTGGTCTGAGAACATTGACGAGCATCCCTTGATTCGTAATCTTGGCCCCGAACCACTGGGCGACGATTTCGACGGCGATTATTTGTGGGCCAGGACACGTGGGCGTCGGGTCGCAATAAAACAATTGATAATGAATGCAGCGGTGGTTGTCGGCGTTGGCAACATATACGCCAGCGAATCGTTGTTCGAGGCCGGGATTCACCCGAAGCGACGTTCCGATCGTATCGCAAGAAGCCGCCTGCACCTGCTCGCCGACGCCATCAAGAGCGTATTGGGTCGCGCTATAAAAGCCGGTGGTACCACTTTGAAGGATTTTCACGGCAGTGATGGAGAGCCCGGGTATTTTCAGCAAAGCCTGGACGTCTATGGGCGCGAAGGCGAAGCTTGCCATCGCTGTAACGCGCCCATCGCCGCGATTGTTCTAGGTCAACGATCGACTTTTTATTGCAAGCAGTGTCAGCGCTGAGTCTGCATCATTCATGAAGCCGGGCAAGCAATGCGTCTTTTACTGCTGGCGATACGAATTCCGATATATCGCCGCCCATGCTCGCGATCTCTCGAACCAGCGTTGACGATATGTAAGTGTATTTTTCCATTGGTGTCAGGAAGGCGGTTTCAACATCGCCTGCCAGGTGCCGGTTCATATTGGCGAGCTGAAATTCGTATTCGAAATCGGAGATGGCGCGCAAGCCCCGAACGATGACCTGCAAATTGTTTGACGTCGCGAAGTCGACAGTAAGACCGTCGTAACCGCTGACTTCAACATTATCGAAATCCTTGAGAACAGTCTCGGCAAGTGCAACCCGCTCTTCGAGTGAAAACATCGGCTCTTTGCCGGGGTTCGCTGCGATTGCGATGACAACTTTGTCAAATAGCCGGCAGGCTCGACGCACAAGATCTTCGTGCCCAAGTGTGATTGGGTCGAAAGTTCCCGGGTACATCGCTGATACTGTCACCTGATTCTCCCTTGCTGGCCCTGTCCATTTACGCGTACAAGCGCGAGCCTCACGTTTCCTGCAGTCTTGTCTTTCGTGATTTCCCAACCCGCAGGCAATGACGGTAGCGGTCTTGATTTGTCTTGTTCGATATAGACCGCGGCGCTTTCCGCCAACCAGTCGTTACTGTGCAGCAATTGGCAGCATTGTTCCACCAGATCATCTGTGAATGGCGGATCCAGGAACACAATATTGTAGCGCTTGTCGGCCGGACGCCGCAGAAAAGACAATGCGTCGGCGCAGTCAATCCGGGCATCGACGGCATCCAGTGATGCGGCGCTGCTTCGCAGAAGATCGGCTACCGCTGCCGATTTTTCGATCATAGTGACTGCAGCCGCACCCCTCGACAATGCCTCGAATGCAAGCGCCCCCGTGCCAGCAAAAAGGTCCAGGCAATGACTGCCATGGATGTCCGTCGACAACCAGTTAAACAGGGTTTCACGTACCCGCGACGCTGTCGGACGCAAGGCTTTTTGATCTGCAATTGGCAAAAGGCGGCTGCGCCATTTTCCGGCTACAATACGCAGCCGTCCGGGCCGTGAACTTTTGCTTGCCAGACCTTTTCGTTTCGCCATCGTTCCTCCGCGGCGGATGTTACGCGTTGAATGAAGTGTAAGGTATTGCGGTCCTGAATCAGGAACACTATTGATGTTTGGAAAAAGAAAAAAAACCGACAGCGGGGAAAAACAGGGTTTCGTCAAGCGCCTGCGAGCCAGGTTGAACCGCGGCGACAGCTGGCTCACCTATGACCTGGCGAACCTGGCTCCCGGTGGCAAGATTGACGAGGAGGTGCTGGAAGACCTCGAAGCCGGGTTGGTGATGTCGGATGTCGGCGTGGAAGCCAGTACGCGCATTGTTGAGGGCTTGCAGAAACGCCTCGCGCGAAAAGAGCTGAAAGATGTCGCCGCTTTGCGTGAGGGACTTCGCGCCAGCATAAGCGACATCCTCAAGCCGGTGGAGCAACCGCTTGAAATATCAACAGATGGCGGTCCGTTTGTAATTCTGATGGTTGGGGTCAACGGCGCCGGCAAGACGACGACGATTGGCAAGCTTGCAAAGCGATTCGCCGATGATGGTTATTCCGTAATGCTTGCCGCCGGCGACACGTTCAGAGCGGCCGCGGTCGAGCAACTGCAAGCGTGGGGGGCGAAGAACAATGTGCCGGTCATTGCCCAGCAGATGGGTGCCGATCCCGCCGCAGTCATATACGATGCATATGAGGCGGCGCGATCACGAAACATCGATGTGCTGCTGGCCGATACGGCGGGGCGACTGCAGAATCAGCAGGGGTTGATGGATGAGCTTGTAAAAGTAAAACGGGTTCTGCATCGTCATCACGAAAATGCGCCGCAGGAAATCATGTTGGTGCTTGATGCCAGCCTCGGCCAGAACGCGCTGTTACAGGCTGAAAAATTTCATGCCGCACTGGGTGTTACCGGCATTACAATTACCAAGCTCGACGGCAGCGCCAAGGGCGGCATATTGATCGCCATCGCCGAGAAACTAAGGCTTCCGGTTCGGTTCATCGGCATCGGCGAAGGCGCGGACGACATGCAGGAATTCGTTGCAGAGGATTTTGTTGATGCACTGTTGGCAAATGACAATGAGCAATCGCAGGAATAAGCAGTGATACGACTGGAAGGTGTAAGCAAGCGATTCCCTAACGGGCAAGAGGCATTGAAAGGGCTCACCCTTTCCGTGGACGACGGAGAGATGGTCTTTGTCACCGGGCATTCGGGCGCTGGCAAAAGCACGCTGTTGCGGCTGATCGCGTTGATTGAGCGACCGACGTCCGGCCAGGTTATTGTTGACGGACAAAACACTCGACGGGTTTCACGGCGCAAGATCCCCGCGTATCGCCGACAGATCGGCATGGTCTTTCAGGATCACAAGCTGCTCTACGATCGCCCGGTTTTCGACAACGTCGCTTTGCCATTGATCATCGCGGGCGTGGGTCATCGTGATGCGGCACGAAAAGTTCGGGCCGCACTTGATCAGGTTGGCTTGCTCACAAAAGAACGTCAGTTTCCGGAAACGTTGTCGTCGGGCGAGCAACAGCGCGTTGGCATCGCACGCGCGATCGTTTCCCGACCGAAGCTGCTCATTGCTGACGAACCGACCGGCAACCTCGATCCGGATCTGTCGCTGGAAGTAATGCGTATTTTCCGCCGCTTTAATGAGGTCGGCGTAACACTGCTGATCGCGAGTCACGACATCGCACTGATCGATCAACTGGGATGTCGCCGGATTGCGCTTGAAGATGGAACGCTGCACCAACAGGAAGACGAGGACCCGGTTGCCGAATACGTTGAGCGCTTCGAAGCCGAAAAGGAGCGCGAACAGTGGCGCTAAGACAGCCCTCGGAAGCGCTCGCGCCAGTTCGCGCATCGAGTCCGTTGAAAATCTGGGCTTTGCAACATGTTAGTACCTGCGTTGATGCGCTCGGGCGACTCGCGAAGCAACCGTTCGCCAACTTCATGACAATTCTGGTTATCGCCGTGACCCTTGCCGTGCCTGCGGCCATGCATCTGATAATCAAGAACGCACAATCGATAAGCGGCAAGCTCGAGAATGCGCTCGATTTTTCGGTTTACCTGGTTGCCGACACGACGCTTGATGAGGCAAAGAACCTGGCCAGCATCATCCGGCAACGCGCCGATGTGGATAGCGTTGTCTTTGTATCTGCCGATGAGGCACTGGCAGAGTTCAAAGAGCATTCCGGATTCGGAGCGGCGCTCGATCACCTGCAAGGAAACCCTCTGCCCCACACGCTGGTTGTTCGGCCCAGCGGCGCGAATACCGCGCAGTCGATGACACTGCTTAACGAAGAGCTCAGCAATCTGCCGGAGACAGACCTGGTTCAGGTTGACACCGAGTGGGTACAGCGCTTCCTCGCAATTCTGGATATGTTGCAAAGAGCCATCCTGATGGGTGGCATTCTTCTCGGTGTGGCGATAATCGTTGTTATCGGCAATACCATTCGCCTGGATATCCAAAACCGGCGGGAGGAGATTGAGGTCACGAAATTGATTGGAGCGACCAACGCGTTTGTCCGCAGGCCTTTTCTGTACACCGGTCTTTGGTATGGCCTCGGCGGCGGACTGTTGGCACTGGGGCTGGTCGCCTATGGCCTGTATGCGCTGGACGAACCGATCACGCGGCTCGCCGGACTGTACAACAGCAGTTTTCGGGCATTGGCGCTGGATCTTCGCGAAAGCCTGACTATCGTCGGGGTTGCCGTGCTGCTTGGGCTCACCGGGTCCTGGATTGCTGCGGCGCGGCATATGCGGCGAATCGAACCCCGCTGAGATCGCCGCATCACGGGTCGTCGACCATCGATTAGACATAATACAGCGCCACTGTGTATATCCTATCTGTTTGTTTTAATTGCGATTTCTGCTCTATCTCTACAGGAACTAATTCAGTTGTTAGCACTCTAACAAGGGGAGTGCTAATATCATATTCCACACTACGGAGGTAGAAACCAACGATGACTACGGCAATCGCAATATCAAAATCGAATTACGACATCGCCCTCGCCGGACCGGTTGGAAGCCTGGATTCCTATATTCATGCGGTCGGCGCGATTCCTGTCCTGTCCCGGGAAGACGAGCAAGAGCTGGCTCGCAGCTTACGTGACCATGAAGACCTGGACGCAGCACGCGATCTGGTCATGGCTCATCTTCGTTTTGTCGTGCACATTGCCAAGGGCTACACCGGCTACGGTTTGCCGTTGGGCGACCTGGTACAAGAAGGAAATGTCGGCTTGATGAAGGCGGTCAAGCGTTTTGACCCGGAGTACGGTGTCAGGCTGGTGTCGTTTGCCGTTCACTGGATTCGTGCAGAAATTCACGAGTACGTATTGCGTAACTGGCGCATCGTCAAGGTTGCTACCACCAAGGCTCAGCGCAAACTTTTCTTCAATCTGCGAAGAAAGAAAAAGAGCTTGTCCTGGTTATCTCATGCGGAGACAAAAGCTGTCGCCGAGGACCTGGGCGTTTCGCCCAAGGAAGTAAACGAGATGGAGCGCAGACTGTCATCGCGCGACGCCGTTTTCGATCCGGCACCCGATTCTCGCGACGACGACCGGGTATTTTCACCGGCTGCATTTCTGCCGAGCCCGGACGACGACCCGGCGACGCTGGTCGAGAAATCGGACTGGCATGACGATGCGACCACTCGCATGGCCGCCGCACTGGAAACGCTGGATGACAGAAGCCGGCGCATTCTGGACACTCGCTGGCTTGCTGAAGACAAACTGACCCTGCATGAACTGGCCGACGAGTACGGAGTTTCTGCAGAACGCATTCGGCAGATCGAAGTAAAGGCGATTAAGACGCTAAGAAGCGAAATGGCGGCTTAAGCCGTCGTAAGAAAAAAAGCCCTCATCCGTGTATTCGGTTGAGGGCTTTTTTTGTGCCTGTTGCAAATCGCGGGTGTAGACCCAACAAATACGTCGCGGCCTGTTGAAGCGGGCCTGTGCCCGCGATTTCAAGTCTTAAAACCCACCCCTACCAGTGTATTATCGTCACCCATGACAGACACTGACATATGGCTCTCCGAGTTCGGCGAGCGCCAGGACAAGGTGAGAAACCCGACAATCTTCTGGCTATCAATGTTACTCGTCCTCAACGGCATTATCGGCATCCTGTGGTCCCTGCCGGTTCCGTTCGAGTTCGAACGGATTTCGCCATTCCTGAACTGGGGCAGCGCGTTGTTGATGGCATCCATCGTTTATTACTTCATCATTTCCCTGCCGCTGGGTTTCGGCATGCTGCCATTTATGTTCGGTGTTGCCGCGACTGAGACCTGGTTATCCGGCCAGGCTATTCAGCTGGAATACGCGTCATCGGTAATGGTCGGCTCGGGCATAGCCGGACTGTCTATAGGTCATTATGCTGGGGGTGGAATCCGCGCAGTCTTGCGCGATGTGCAACTAATCATGATCGCGCCATTGTGGTTGCTGTCAGATATCTACAAGCGTCTCGGCATCCCCTATTGAGCTCTGCGCGATCCATTCGCCCTTGATATCCGGTAGAATCAGCAGCCCAGCAAAAACATCAACCCGCCCGGAGCCGACGTGGCCAACAAAAAACTCGATCCCATGGATCTTTACGATATTCGTTCATTGCTCACAGACGAAGAACGAATGGTCAAAGAGTCGGTAGGCCGATTCGTTGACGAACAGGTCCTCCCCGGCATTCAGGACGCATTCGAACGCCACTACTTTCCGAAAGACATCATTTCGAAAGTGGCGGAGCTTGGTCTTCTCGGCAGCTCGATTGAGGGTTATGACTGCGCTGGCATGAACAGTGTTTCTTACGGACTGATTTGCCAGGAACTTGAGCGTGGCGACAGCGGTCTTCGCAGTTTCGTGTCAGTGCAATCCAGCCTGGTGATGTATCCAATCTATGCCTACGGCTCTGACGAGCAAAAAGAGAAATGGCTGCCGGCGATGGCGCGCGGCGAAGCGATCGGCTGTTTTGGTCTGACCGAAGCACAAGGCGGATCTGACCCGTCGAACATGAAGACCTACGCCAAGCGCGACGGCGATGACTGGATTCTTAACGGCTCGAAGATGTGGATCACAAACGGCCCCATAGCCGACGCCGCCATTGTCTGGGCAGTAACCGATAACGGCGTTCGTGGTTTTATCGTCGAGAAAGATATGCGTGGCTTCACCACCCAGGAAATCGAAAACAAGTTTTCGCTTCGGGCGTCGATCACCGGGGCGCTGTTCTTCGACAATGTACGCGTGCCCGACGAAAACGTATTGCCGGGCGTCGTTGGCCTGAAAGGCCCGCTAAGTTGCCTGACACAAGCCCGATTCGGTATTACGTGGGGCGTAATAGGGGCCGCACAAGCATGTCTTGCGGAGGTTTTGAATTACACCGACGAACGCGTGTTGTTTGGGCGACCCTTGTCACACACGCAGACTGTGCAAATCCGCATGGCTGACATGGCCAGACGCATTACGACAGCGCAGCTGCTGTCTTTTCAACTTGCCAAGTTGAAAGACGCAGGTGTAATGACGCCGACCCAGGTCTCCATCGCCAAATGGAACAACTGTCGCGCAGCAATCGACATTGCTCGTGATGCCCGGGACATTCTCGGCGGCGCAGGCATTAGTGCCGAACATGTTCCCATCAGGCACATGCTGAACCTCGAAAGCGTAATTACGTATGAAGGCACGGAGACCGTCCATCAACTGGTCGTGGGCAAGGAACTGACTGGCGTCAACGCCTTCTGAACGACAAGCAAACCGTTCCCGGCAATCGCGAGGTTTGGCGCATCGCGTTGCCGATGATCCTCTCCAACATTTCGGTCCCGATGCTGGGCATGGTCGATACCGGGGTCACCGGACATCTCGATAGTGCCGCCTATCTCGGCGCGGTCGCCATTGGTTCAACAATATTCGGCTTCCTGTATGCGAGCGTGAATTTCCTGCGCATGGGAACAACGGGAATTTCTGCGCAGCACTACGGAGCAGGCAACTTCGACGGCGTTCGCGTAGCGCTCGGCCAGGCACTTATCACTGCGCTATTAATCGCGTCTGTATTGCTGCTGTTCCAGTTGCCGCTTGGCAACCTGGCGCTGGGACTGCTCGGCCCGGACTCCCTGGTTCGCGAATATGCGCTGGACTACTATCAAATTCGGATCTGGAGCGCGCCGGCAACGCTTGCAACGTATGCACTGATCGGCTGGTTTATCGGTCTGCAAAACGCACGCATTCCATTGATTATCGTATTGGTCACCAACATCATCAATATCGCGCTGGACCTGTGGTTTGTGGTTGTCCTCGACTGGAAAGTCGAAGGCGTTGCCGCTGCATCTGTCATCGCCGAATATACTGGCGTCGCCGTTGGCTTGAGTTTTGCGTGGGTCGAGTTGCGAAAACACGGTGGCAAGTGGGTCCTCTCCAGGCTTACAAAGATTTCCGAGTACAAAGCGTTTCTCGCCGTGAACGGCAACCTGTTTGTACGCACCATTGCACTGATGTTTACGTTTGCGTTTATCACGGCGCAAGGCGCACGCCAGGGCGGGCTTATTCTTGCGGCCAACGCCATTTTGATTAACCTGCAGCACCTGTTGTCATTTGCGCTCGATGGTCTTGCGCACGCAGCAGAGGCCCTGGTCGGCAAGGCAATTGGCGCGAAAAGCCGTGCAGCTTTGCAGGCGACTGTCGCCGTTACGCTGCGCTGGTCGTTGATCTTCGCCGTCGGTTTTTGCTTTGCCTTTTATGCTGGCGGACCTTTGCTGATAAGAATGCTGACCGACCTGCCGGAGGTTCGTGAAACCACCCTCACGTATCTGCCGTGGCTCGTGATTTCACCGCTTGTTTCCGTTCTTCCGTTTTTATACGACGGCGTATTCGTTGGCGCCACCCGCGCCACAGAAATGCGCAACATCATGGTGATATCGACGGTAATCATTTTCTTGCCCGCCTGGTATGCGCTTCAGTTTCTCGGCAATCACGGCTTGTGGCTGTCATTTATCATTTTCATGACCAGCCGCAGTATCGGCATGCACTATTATTATCGAACCAGGGTGCTACCCGGTCTCTGACACCAGGATCGGCGATGCGTGCTTGTCGCATTGTTCCTGCACGGATTTTCGCGCCCAGTAATAAGCGATAACGGCCGACGCGATATTGGCAAATGCATACGTGCCGAATATGCCGGCGATTCCGAACAGGGACTGCATAAGAATCGCGAGCGGAACATACAAAACCGCCATACGCGCAACGCTGATGACCACGGCCGGCAGTGGCTTGCCCATGCCATTGAATGATGCGTTCATTACCATGACCACACCGTAAGCGCCGTAACTGATGGGCGCTATTAGCAGAAACAGCCTTGCGGTTTCGGTGACGGCGTTATCCTCGCTGAACATGGCCGGCAAGAAGCTGCTCAAGGCGGCAAGCATTGCGGCGATGATCAATCCCGTTCCGACACAGAAAATCGCACACAATTTCAGCGCCTGGTGAATTCGGTCTGGCTTGCACGCCGCAATGTTCTGACCTACAAACGGGCCGATGACAGCCGACAATGCATAAAACATGACTAATGTAAGAGACTCGATGCGGATCGCAACACCGAAGCCGGCAACGCTTTCGGGTCCATAGCTTGCGAGCATACCGGTGATGACGCCAAGCGCGATCGGAATAATCGCGTTGGTTGCTGCCGCCGGGATGCCAACGTGCAGAATGTCTGCCCAGGAATTCCTGAGCTCATCCCAGTCGGGCTTGTTAAAGGTCAGCATATCGAGGCGATGCCGCATCAGGTAGATAGTGCCGGCAAAAATCGATCCCCGGGCAAGCAACGCGGCTATTGCAGCACCATTGAGGCTTAATGCCGGAATCGGGCCGAAGCCAAAAATCAAAATGGGATCCAGAATCATATTGATGACCGACGCCAGCACCATCAGCATGCTCGGCAAGCGCGTGTCGCCGGTGGCACGCATGCTTGCCATGCCCACCATGCCCACCACCACGAACGGTATGCCACTGTACAAGATCGTCATGTAGCCGCCGATCAATGGAATCAGGTCGTCCGGCGCTCCCATCAGTCGAAACAATGGCCATATCGTGGCAATGCCAATCGCACTCAAAATGGCGGTAACGATAAAGGAAAGAATCAGGCTGTCGGTCGCCAGGCGTCTTGCTCGCCGATGGTTGTGGGCACCGATTGCGCGCGCGACCACCGACGAAGTGCCCGCGCCAAGCCCGATAGCAACACTGCTGATCACCATAATGATCGGAAACGCGAAACCCAGTGCAGAAAGCTCCCGGACCCCGACCTTGCCAATGAACCAGGCATCGATAAAGGTCTGCAGCATCATCGTAAAGATGCCAAACAATACCGGCACGGTCATGTGGACCAGGTGCCGGCCGACGGGACCCTGTGCAAGCCGGGCTTCAGCTTTAGCCATAATCGTTCGGGATAGGAGGCGCGGTCAGTTCAGCGCGATTGGATGTTGAGCTTTCACTATGGACCATGCTCATGCGCATCGCAATGACTGAAAACCGGTGGCCTGATGTGGTTCAATTGCAAACCAATATCGTAACCGCGAGACTGTGATGGGCTGGAAGAAACTCAGTTCGAAAATAATTTATGACAACCCGTGGATGACGGTGGTCGAGGACCGCGTTATCAATCCATCCGGCGGTGAGAACGACTACGGTCATATCCAGTTCAAAACCCGAGCGGTTGCCATTATTCCTATCGACGATGAAGGCAACACGTGGCTCGTTGGGCAGGATCGCTACACGCTGGGCGAGTATTCCTGGGAAGTGCCGATGGGCGGCGCGCCGAAGGACGAGGAACCGCTGGAAGCGGCAAAACGTGAACTAAGAGAAGAGACCGGCTTGCTGGCCTGGGACTGGAGCGAGGTCATGAGATTGCATACGAGCAACTCGATTACGGATGAGGAGGGATTCGTATTCATTGCGAAAGGCTTGAGACAGGGCGAAACCGATTTCGAGGAAACAGAAAAACTGGACATTCGCAAACTGCCGCTTACCGACGCCATTTCAATGGCACACAAAGGCGAGATAACGGACGCGATAAGCGTCGCCGCATTGCTATGGGTCAATCAAACCCCAAGCGCGCGCTAGAAAATCATTTCGGCACTGACTACGTAGCGCATAGGCCCGCCCGAGCGAGCTGTATCGAACGGGTAACAAGTTACCAGGCTTAACATCGGCTCATCGGTGTCCATCACGATACTGCCACGACGCGAATCAACAACGTCGAGGCTGGTCACCCGGTAAAGGTGATTGCGGCCATCCGCCATTTCGAACATGATTGTTTCGCCGATGTCGAGGTCGCGAAGAAACTGAAAATGCGTATCGCGGTGTCCCGCGATAATGGCGTTGCCGATTTCACCGGGCAGTGCACTCGCCGACAAATGCCCGGGACCAAACGCCAGTGTTCGCCCTGAGCCGCCCGCAAGCACAATGAGTTCGACCTCGCCGCGTTTCGCTGACAGTTTTGCGACCGGCCAGGTGTCGGCCCATGGCCACGGTGGTGGTTTGTCCTGGCCTGATGCCGCCCGTTGCCAGGCAGCGTGCATCATTTCCTGTGCGACCCAGGCCTTTGCCGGGATGTAGGCACCGCGACCCATATGCCAGAAACCAAGACAAAGAAGGCAGCTCATGACGACAAAGTCGAAGGTGGCCCTACGCCCGCGCTTGAGATACATGATCCGGTCTCATTATTTGTCCCAGCCAGACGAACATGGCCAGGATCAGGAAGATCGCGCCGAGCATGCGACTCATGGGGGCTGATGTTGCTGTCGCCGCGAAGCCGAGGATGGCTTGCTGGCTTTGGCCGTGCGGCAATAGATTGGGCACCTGGTCTTTGCCAAGCGATTCCGATGCGGGTCGGACTGGTGTTTTGTCGACAGCGACAAGGCTCGTGTAGCGGCTGACCAGGTGATGCGATATTGCTGTCGTTACTATCTCGGCCCGAATTTTCCCGGCATCCTCACCGCGGCGACGGCGGTTTTCCAGTTCAGCGATGCGGGCGCGGGCCCATAATGCGGCTATACCGGCGCTATCGTGTTCAGTATCGAGAGATATAACAGCCTGCCACGCACCCAGCACGCCATCCCCGCTCACGATAACTTCGTCGCCGTTGCGCGGTATGCGATCAAGTCGCGCTTTGATTACCACGGGTTCACCGGAATACAAGTCGGGCGCAATCGCCGGATAGGCATCGACGACCGCGCCTTTCGGCCATTCAATATGCACGTTGGTTACTTGCGGCTGCTCGAGTTTGCGAAACAGGCGCGCCATTTTCTCGTTTACTTCATGCAGAGCACTAATAAAAGTGTAAGTGCCCCGACCGGCCTCGGCGGCCTTGCTCATGAACCAGCCATTCGGCGCGGAGCCAATCCCGACCGTGAACAATCGTGCGGCGCCAAGTTCGGTGTCGATCAACTGGAACAGCCCTTCTTCGTTGCCGACGCTGCCGTCCGTAACGAAGATTATCTGCCGCAAGTAGTTGTCATCGAAATCGGAACGCAGCGCCTTTTGCAGGGCGCTACGCATTTCGGTGCCACCGTTCGCTTGCAGCGATCGTACGTACGCTTCGGCCTGGCGAATACGGTTTGCTGACGCATCAACGGAATTGGGAAACAAGGCGTGAGTGACGGAATTGAATTGAATGACATTGAATCTGTCTGATGGCCGCAAACCTGCAAGGGCGAGTAGAACCGCCTGCCGTGCCTGCTGAATTGATGTGCCGTGCATTGATCCGGAGGTGTCGATCACCAGGATGAGCTCCCGTGGCACATCGACCACCGTCGCCGTTGCATCGTCGGGCGGCACCAGCATCAGCAACAAGTGCGTATTGCTGTCATGCTCTTCGGAGAACACATAAGCGCGAGGTGCGCCTGCAGCAACGGGACGCCAGATCAGCTCCAGGTCGTGATCCATCGGTACATCACCGTCTGCAAAAGTCAGTCTGTATATCTCGCCCTGCTTGTCAACGTTGACCGGGTGGTAACGACTTGCAACAAAGTCCAGCGGCATGCCGGCATTGATCGACGCCTGCAGCGTCACTTTGTGATTGTCGGACCGGGTAACGAAGGGCGGTGTGATCAGCGAAGCATCCTGAACCTCTGTCGTGTCAGCAGCCCAGCCAGAGCCTTTTCGATCGCCGGTGGGTATACCGGGAATGTAACGTGGCGTCATCGTCAATGGAAAACGCAGGCTGAACACGCCCTCGTCGTAGCTCAATGATTGTTGATATTCGATCTCGACGGTTACCGTTTCGCCCGGCGCGATATTGGCGATGGCCGTCGTAAACAGATTGGCGCGTTGCTGATTAACAAGGCTTGCCTTCTTGCCGGCCTTCTTGGCCGCCTCGTACTCTTTCCTGGCCTGCTCTTTCTCCCGTATCTCGCCTTCGATGAATCGCTCGCCGATGTGCAAGCGCATGTGGTCGACCGCTGCGTTTTCGGGGAGGGGAAAAACATAGATACCTTCAACCCACTGCTGCCCATCATTGCGAAAAGTCTGCTTGACAGAAACTCGGGCTACGAGGCCGTTTGCTGTAATGTTGATGTCCGTGTTGAGTTTCGTTGCAATGACATAACCTTGCTGCATCCGCAACAGCAGGCCGCCACTTTGAAGCTGGTCCGGTGAGGTGATCAGATCCGGGTTTGCGCGCGAGATCACCGGCCAGACACTTAGCATGAAAAGAAGAACTGTAATCGGGTAAGCCAGGTCGAACTTATTGATTTGCCGCCGCATCGTGCCACTCCTTTGGATTGAGGCACTGATTGCAACAGCTCAATACGGCCAGCCTGGGGCCAGTTCATGGCATTGCAGCGACGGAATGTGGCAAATTGTGTCTTTGCCGATATAGTCAGGGAATATGTCCAAACGAATAGCCATTGTCGAAGACGAACAAGCGATCCGCGAGAACTATGCGGCCGCATTCCGTCGAGAGGGATACGCGGTCGAACTCTTTGAGGCACGCCAGGCAGCGATGGATGCGTTCGATATACGGCTGCCGGACCTGGTCGTTATCGACATCAATCTGAAGGATGACATCGAAGGTGGCTTCGAGCTGTGCCGGGATTTGCGCGCCAAATCGAAAAACCTGCCGATCATCTTCCTGACCGCGAGAGATAACGAGTTCGACGCTGTCTCCGGTCTGCGCCTCGGTGCGGATGACTACCTGACCAAGGACATCAGCCTGCCGCACTTGATGGCACGAGTAGCCGCGTTGTTTCGGCGCATGGATGCACTGCTGGCGCCGCAATCTGCCCAGAGCAGAATCAAGCGCGGCGAGCTGGAGTTGGATATAGATCGAATGACGGTTCGCTGGCGGGAACAAACAGTCACGCTGACTTTAACGGAGTTCTGGATGGTGCATGCGATGGCGCGTTATCCGGGTCATGTGAAGAATCGGCAGCAACTCATGGACGCGGCGCAGGCCGTGTTCGACGACAACACGATCACGTCGCATATCAAGCGAATTCGCCGCAAGTTTGTCGATATCGATGAAAATTTTAATGCCGTTGAAACTGTCTACGGCATGGGATATCGCTGGCTCGAAAGTTGAACCTCAGACGCCAACTGCTGCTTGTGAGCCTGCTGATGCTGGTCTTGCCGTGGGCTGGCTGTCAGTTTGTACGCGAAACCGAGTCTGCCTTAAGAAACGGTCAACAGCAGTTTTTGTCCGGCACCGCTCAGGCGATAGCGGATTCATTGTCACAATTTCCCGATGAGTTTCTCTCCGGCGGCACCGACAAGTTTGACGATGACCAGATCTACGGCCACCCGCTGACGAACGCGCCCTTGATTGATGGTTATTTTGACGATTGGTCTGTTGGCGACGCTTCCCTTCGAAGCCTGCGCGGCGCGAACGGGAATATTCGATTTGTTTTCGGTGCATATCGTCAGCATGTGTTCCTCTATATTGATGTTCGCGATACCAGCGTGACCTATCTGACGCCTGAACGCTCGGCGAATGATGTAGATCATGTTGACCTCATAACAGGTGATGCCAGAGACGAAATGACCCGTTATCGATTTACGGCAGAAGCACCGGGCGCAATAACGGTAGTGCGAGTTGGCGAAGATGGAGACGTCGTTGACAGCCAGTTCGCCGCGCACTGGCAAGACACCGCCACCGGATACCGCATCGAGGTACGAATACCACGCAACCTGATTGACGAATACGTTGGCATCGAAGTTCACAATGCCGGAACTGGCACGACAGTAATCAGCCGTTCGTTTAGGCGAAATCAACCTGGCCGCTACGTGACTAAATCGGAGCTATTGACGTCATTTGCCAATGGTTACGCTCAGCCGGGATTTCGGTTGACCATCACCGATCGGGC
>Ga0209987_10000406_pt1 | contig 22580 bp, 21 predicted proteins | sample N074metaG_FD_182134 | JGI IMG/M metagenome (GOLD analysis project Ga0209987, IMG submission 182134) | Deep subsurface microbial communities from Kermadec Trench to uncover new lineages of life (NeLLi) - N074 metaG (SPAdes) (version 2) | ecosystem: Environmental > Aquatic > Marine > Ocean trench...
TTCCAGCAGCGCTTGTTGAGCAGCTTCTTCTTCCAACGGACCCAGGTAAAATGTCTGATATGCAAATAGCACCAGCATCGAAAGCACCACCGCACTAATCAAATTTTTTACATCACCCATTTTTTAAACCCTGTCTTTTTTTCTTTTGGCAGGTGCTTGCTTCGCCCCATTTGAGGCCTCCGGCACCGGGTCAAACCCCGACCCACCCCAAGGGTGGCAGCGACCAATGCGCCTTAATGCCAGCCAAAAGCCCTTAAGTCCACCATGAAGTTGAATGGCTTGGGCGGCATACTGGCTGCATGTCGGGCTATAACGGCAAGAGGCCGGAAAAAACGGAGAAACAAGCCTTTGATACCCCCGGATGGCAAGCCGGAATATTTTCGCCAATAGTGAAATTTTGTCGGGTGGCATCGCTTTTTTTACCTCAAGTTCCCGGCGTAATACGTTTATGTAAGACCGCAAGCGCGGTTTTCAAATCTTCCCTCAATAAATCATAGGGACGCTTCAGCGTATTTTTGCGGCCGATGACCACATACTGGTAACCAGCCCGGCCATGTGAAGGCAAAACCTCTTTGATCACCTGACGCAGGCGGCGTTTGATTCGGTTGCGCTCCACCGCACCGCCGGTGCGCTTGGTGGCGGTAATCCCGACCCATATTTTATTATCTCCCTTGGTCCCGGTGGTTTTGGCGGTCTCGGCTGGCTTCCCCTGAAGCACCAACCCGGGCATCGGTTTTTTGAAACCGGTGGCGGCTACACCAAGGTATTCCGTGCGGTTTTTCAGGGTATATAAGTCGGGTGTTTTTGCCATGGTTCCAGCTTATACTGATTTAAGGTATTAAAAAAACCGGGCGCCGCATTCGGCGCCGGTGAAAACTTAAGTGTTTCTCAAAAATTCTTTGATTTAAGCAGACAGGCGCTTGCGGCCCTTGGCGCGCCTTGCCCTCAATACCCGGCGACCGCCAACAGTTGCCATACGCGAGCGAAAACCGTGACGCCGTTTTCTTACCAGGTTGCTGGGTTGGAATGTTCGTTTCATTTTAACCTCACCACCGGCCATTGTTTTTTATTGCTGCCGGGTTCTTTATTGCGAGGGGTGTATAGCGTTCTCCCCCTTTGAAGTCAATGGCCTCGAAACTGAAAATGTCAAAATTTATGAGGCAAGATTTATCAAGGTTTTGCCCTTTTTCGGGTTATAAGTTACAGCTAGTGTTTGGTCAGTTAAACTGAGGGTTTTGACCATGGGTATTGCATCGCTCGACGACAAAAAAGGGTTTGATATGGCAAAATTTGCCGGCTTATTTACCGGTCTTTGTCTTTTGCTTTTTCTGGTTCTGCCCGAGCCGGTCCAATCTGCAGAGGAGGCCGAGTTGATGGAGCGTTGGCTGGTAACCGATTCTCTCTCAAAAAGAACCGTTGACCATACCCTTTGGGAGAAGTTTCTGGCCTCTTATTTAACCGCCAATGATGCCGGGGCAGTGGTATTTGATTATGGCGCGGTAGGCGACTTGGACCTGGAAGCCTTGACCAGCTATATTGAAATTTTGTCACGCACCGATGTTGATCGCCTGAACCGGTTAGAGCAAAAAGCGTTTTGGATTAACGCCTATAATGCGATTGTGGTCAGCGTTGCACTTTCGGAATATCCGGTCAAAAGCATTAACGATATTGGCGGCTGGTTCCTGGCGCCGGGCCCGTGGCAGGCAAAGCGCTTTCGGGTTTACCAGATCAACCTCAGCCTGAACGATATATACCACAGAATTTTGCGCCCGATCTGGAATGACCCACGGATTCATTATGCCTTGAGCTGCGGCGCCCTGGGGTGCCCGGCTCCCAAGGCAACCCCTTATAAGGGTGAGACCATTGAAAGCGATTTGGATATGGCGGCCCGCATCTTTATCAACCAAGGCCCGGCTATCCTTTTCATCAAAGGCAATGGCATCAACATCTCCCGGATTTATGATTGGTATGAGGAAGATTTTGGCGCCTCTGATGGTGAAATTCTGGATCATATTCGCTCGCTTGCCGATGAAAATCTCGCCCGGCAGTTGGCGCCGGTGATAAAAATTTCCGGCCATGGTTTTGATTGGGCGTTGAACGACCAGCGTTAATTCGCTTGCGGAGGCAAGCCAATGGCACGCTGGCCGCTGGCGAAATTCGTTTTGTTTTGCCCTGAAATCCTATAAACCTCTGGATTATGCAGGGAAAATCACTTTCATTCTTCAGAAGCCTTTCGTCACAACTTTTGCTGTTGACGATTTTGTTTGTGATGATTGTGGAAGTTTTTGTCTACGTCCCCTCGCTTGCCCAATTCCGGAAAAATTACCTGGACCAAAGACTGGCCGCTGCCCAAATTGCCATCCTGTCACTGGAAGAAGCCGACGACGAGGGCTTAAGCCACATGCTTGAGCAAGAATTGCTCGAAGTGGCTGAAATCCAGGCCGTGATTGTTGTCAGCGAAGAAGCCCGGGAGTTGGCACTAAGTTCAACGCTGCCGGAAAGCGTTTCCGGCCCCTACGATATGCGCGATCCAGGGTTGGTCGAGCTAACCAAAGACGCTTTCATGACCCTTAAACGCAAAGGTGAGGGAAGCATCCAAATTCAGGGCGAGCCCATCAACCCCCGCTACCAGTCGATCCAGGTGGTTTTGTCCGAACAGCCGCTTTATATGGCCATGGTTGATTTTTCCAAATCAATTTTCCTTAGTTCCCTGATTATTTCTTTTTTTACCGGGGTATTGATTTATGTCAGCATCCTTTTCCTGACAGTTCGGCCGACCAAAAGAATTACCACCAACCTGACGGCTTTTGAAAGGCGGCCCGAAGCGAAAGGCAATATTCTGAAGGGCAGTGGACGCAAAAACGAAATCGGTCTTCTGGAGGACCAGATTAGCCACATGCAAAATGAAATTCAGGGGGCTTTGCGGCAAAAAAACCATCTTGCCAACCTTGGGCTGGCCGTCAGCAAAATAAATCATGATCTTAGGAATATCCTTTCTACCGCCCAGCTGTCCGTCGATTTTTTGGCGCGAAAAAAATCCAGCCTGCCCGAGCAGAAAACGCTTGATCGCTTGTACCGGGCGGTCGATCGCGCGGTCAAATTGTGTGAACGCACCCTGAAATACGGTCGCGCGGAAGAACCCGCGCCAAATAAGAAAAACTTCGCCCTGGTTGATTTGTTGATGGATGCCTGCCACGGCCTGCATATGGATTCTTATGAGAATATTGACCTGAAAATGGAAATCCCCGAAGGCTACACGGTTTACGCCGACAAGGAACAAGTGTACCGGATCCTGACGAATCTCTGCCGAAATGCGGTTGAAGCCATGGACCAGAAGGGTACCCTGACGATTTCCGCCGAGCCTGCCAAAGGGGGTCAGCAAAAAATCCGCGTCGCTGATACCGGGCCGGGCATTCCCGATAGTTTTCGGGAAACCTTGTTTGTTCCCTTTGTCGGCACTTCCAAACTGGGCGGGTCGGGCCTTGGCCTGGCAATCGCCCATGGCTTGGCCCAAGCCCATGGTGGCGATCTTGTTCTGGAAAAATCAAATTCATCGGGGACTGTTTTTTGTATCAGCCTGCCAACACAAAAAGGGTGAAACCCTAGGAAGGCGCCCGCGTGCTTATATAGGATTTCTCCTGGGCAATAAAAATACGGTTTTCAAGTTCCAGCGCTTCTGCTTTTTTCAATAAAACCTCCGCCTCTGCCGCCCGCGGGGTGCCCAGCGCCACGACCTGGGCGCGAATAACCTTTAAGGCTTCGGTGGCCTGACTGATATTGGACAACTCCATCTGGGCCACCAGCCAGGTGTCGCGATAGTCATTTCCCGACACCAGGTCCAGGCCGGCGCGGGCAACGCTGTAATCGGCTTTGCGCTCGCCAAGGGTCCGGGTGATGTCGGCCAGATCACTTTCAATCCGCTTTAAAAAATCTTCCCTGTTTTCCAGTCCTGCCCGGTCCTCCTCGCTTAGGGCGGGTAATGGTGCCAAGATGATTTCACTCGGGGTTATCCGGGCATCATTGATAGCCTGAATTTCAGCTCCAAAGGAAACCGTTGGCCAGCTTTCACCCTTGGGCGCAGAACAGGCCGCCAGCAGCAGGCTGAACGACAAAATTGTCAGGGCTTTTAGGGTATGTATCACACCTGGGATGCTAGCTTATGACCCTTTTTGGAGCAAGAAAATTGAACGGAAATTCAAAGAAAAGAGTGAAGAGCCTTGCAACAGGTTGGCGGAGGCGTTAGGTATCACTGGCTTTGAAAAACCAATGACTATTCAAAGGCGCCCGTAGCTCAGCTGGATAGAGCACTAGACTACGAATCTAGGGGTCGGGAGTTCGAATCTCTCCGGGCGCGCCACTTTCAAATGTACCAATTTTCGTTGAAACTTTCGGGAATTTCGAAGAAACGAAAAGGCGGGAACGTTTTTCCTCCGTGAGCCTGGAACATGTGGCTGGAAAGCTGAAAAAGCGTGGAAGTTAAGGCAGGTCCATCTCAAGGATCGACATTGTGAAAGCGTAGGAGATTTCCCCTTCATCCTCGTCGCGGTAGAGAGTGGCGATAAATTCTTCACCGATCAAAACTTCGGCGGAATCATCGGTGCCCTGCCTTGGTTTCACCCTGATCTGGGGCATATTAAACATTTCCCGCAAATAGGTCTGCAGGCGGCCAATTTCCTGGGGCGTCATGGTCTCTCTCTCCTGATATTCAGTGATTCGTCTTGTCTTACCCCAGAGAAAGAGTGGCGTAAACGCCAATTTTCCCCAATTTCTTCCATTTTCGACCATATTTAAGCCCAAAAACTTGCCTATTTAGTGTATACTGCTGCTATGGAGCCCCTTATGTAGAAAATGGGGGTGAGTAATTTTTGGAAAGTTGCGCACCTTGCTAATGAAATTTTGAATCAGCGCCACTTTAAATAAGAAAATTTCCATCCAAAATTACCTGACCCCATTGACATAACCCTTGAAAAACAGGATTTAGGCCCCAAATTTACGGCAAGCGCACGGTTGATTGGTTAGCCCTGCGCGTGGAGCAAAAGAATTATGCGTATTATCGCCGCCATATTTACATTCGCTCTCCTTATCCCCCTCATGCTGCCACAAGCAGAGGTTCGGGAAGGGACCCGGCTGGCTTCACCAGAAGCCTCACTGGATTTGGATGCCCGCAAAAATGCATATAAGTCCGCAACCCTGCCGGGCCAGGGTGGTTTGATGATGTTGATTTCTGCTTTGGATGTCCTCGGCGATGAGGTCACCACCGCGGAAGGTCATTGCCTGGTCCAGGCAATTTATTTTGAAGCCAGATCTGAGCCAGTGGAAGGCCAGTTGGCCGTCGCCCAGGTGGTTTTGAACCGCACCAAAAACCCGCGCTTTCCAAACACGATTTGCGGGGTGGTGTTTCAGAACGAAAAATTGCGCAACCGTTGCCAGTTCTCTTTTGCCTGTGATGGCCTTTCAGACAATCCTTATAACAAGGAAGCCTGGGAAATTGCACAACGTATCAGCTACATTGCGCTTTCCGGGCGTTGGGAAGATATCACCAAATCCGCCATGTATTATCATGCCAATTATGTCACCCCTTACTGGGTCAAACGGTTGGAAACCACTGCCCAGCACGGCAGCCATATTTTTTACCGCGACGCAGCTTCTTAAAAATTGGGAAATACCCTTACTCGGTTTCGGCGGCCATCGCCTCTTTTAGAATTTTGACGATCGACCTTGCCCGCCCCTCTTCGGCAAATTGCAGGGCATCACGGCCAGTATAATCGCTTGGATAAATATCAGCGCCATTTTTTATCAGTAGCTTGACCATTTGGGCTTTTCGGGCGCCTGCGGCTTTCATTAAGGCAGTTCGGCCCTGGCCATCGGCAAGATTCACATCTGCGCCGAATTCCAGCAAGAGATTGAACGCAAATTCATCGCCCCTGGCGGCGACAATCATCAGTGCGGTTTCTTCGCGGTTATCGGTTTTAACGTCGGGGCGGGCGCCACTATCCAAAAGCAGCCTCATCATTTCATAAAACCGGCCATTGGCCGCTATCACCAGCCCGGGGTTACCACCACGCTTGGCATTTGCATTTGCGCCGCCGGAAAGTCTTTCCTTGGCAACAACCATGTCATTGTTTTTTATTGCATTCAAAAGATGATAGGAATCAGAAAACTGGGAAAACGCCGGCGGGACTTCAAAAACAATTCCCACAGGGGCCACAAAAAGTATCCAAATGCCGATAATAAGTTTTTTCATTTTAAACCTGTTTCTTTATGGTTTTCCAAGACCCTTGAGGTTAAAACAAAATTCACCGGGTTAGGAAAGGTTTTTTGACACTTTCCTAGAGAAGTGTTTTTTCAATATTTTTGCAAGCAGGCAATTTTTGCATTAGAAAGAGGACCGGAAAAGGAAAGCCCTGATGAACATGAAATTTGTAAAAGCTGTGGTCGTTCTTATCATTATCACAGTTTTGGGGTATGCCGCCGGGACCCTGAGCGAACGGCCCCAGCCTCCGGAGGTTATAAGTCACGGCACAGCTGAGATTGGCGGCCTGTTTGAATTGGTCGACACTAATGGTGCCCTCGTCACCGACCAGTCACTGTTGGGGCGGTACAGCCTGATTTATTTTGGGTATACGAACTGCCCAGATGTTTGTCCGCTTGATATGAACCGGATTTCCATGGCGGTCGAGATTTTAGAAGAGGGCGGCGGCTTGGAAAACCTTCAACCGGTTTTTATTTCCATCGACCCGGCGCGGGACACTCCTGAAGTCATCGGTGCTTTTATTAGCCAGTATCACCCTTCATTCATCGGCCTGACCGGAACGCCCGCGCAAATTGAAGTGGCGGCCAAAGCCTACAAGGTTGCCTATGAGGACATGCTGGCAGCTGAGGATAAGCCCCTTATCAATCATTCCTCACACATATACCTGATGGATGAGGCTGGAAAATACATCACACACTTTGGCCCCGAAGCCTCACCTTCGGCCCTTGCCGAAGCTTTGCGGGGGTACCTTGCCCAGTCCTGAACAGAAACGGCCCTTCTGGGAGCGCAAAACCCTGCGTGAGATGAATAAGGATGAGTGGGAAGCGCTCTGTGACGGCTGCGGCAAATGCTGCCTGCACAAACTTGAAGATAAAGACACCGGCGAAGTAAAATATACCTCCGTTGCTTGCCGCCTGCTGGATTTGAAAACCATCACATGTACCAATTACAAAAACCGGGCCCGGCTGGTGGCCGATTGCCTGCAGCTAAGCCCGGATAATATTCCAACGTTTCATTGGTTGCCGGGAACCTGTGCCTACCGGCGCCTGGCCGAGGGCAAAAAGCTTGAGCCCTGGCACCCCTTGATCTCTGGGAACCGTAACAGCGTTCATGAGGCGGGCATTTCCATCAAGGGAAAATGTGTCAGTGAGCGCGAGGCCGGCGACCTGCACGATTATCTGTGGCCTGATAATCAAGACATTTGATTTATCTATCCTTTGAAAACAGTTTTTCCAAAAAAGATTTTTCATCCTCTGCCTCTAGGTGCGGCAAAGGGTTAGGCGGCAGCCCGGTGTGGATATCTTGCATGGCATCGGCCCAAATATCAGCTGGAAGGGTGCCACCGGTGACACCCTTGGTTGGGCTGTTGTCATCATTGCCGACCCAGACCCCGGCTATATAATCGGCGCTGTAGCCAACAAACCAGGCATCCCTGAAATCTTGGCTGGTACCCGTTTTTCCAGCAATCGGACGGCCAATTTTGGCACGCCTTCCGGTGCCAACCTCCACTGCATGAACAAGAATTTCCGTCATCCGGCGCAAGACTTTGGCTTTCAGAACCGGCGCCGCCTCAAAAGGCTGGCGGCGATACACTAAACCACCCGTTCCGGTGCGAATTTCCAAAATGGCGTAGGGGGTTGTTGGCCGACCCCCGTTTGCCAGGGCCGCGTAAAGGCTGGTCAGCGCCAAAGGGGTCATCTCATGAGCGCCCAGGGCCAGGCTTGGATGGGGCGGAATATTTTCTTCATAGCCAAGGCGCGTAGCCATCTCAATCACCCGCCCGCGCCCGGCCCGCTCAGAGACCTGGACCGCCACGGTGTTTAGCGAGAAGGCAAAAGCGTCCCTGAGCGACACTTCGCCGCGAAAGGTATTGTCAAAATTATTCGGACTCCAGTCATCTATTGTCACCGGCCGGTCAACCATCCGGGTGTCGGGTTTCAGCCCTGCTTCGAGACCCGCCAGATAAACAATTAACTTGAAGGCTGATCCGGTTTGCCTTCTTGCCTGGGTGGCTCGGTTAAACTGGCTTTTTTGATATGCAACCCCGCCAACCATGGCCTTGATGGCGCCATCGGGGCTTAAGATCACTATCGCCCCGTTGCTAACGCCCCGGCTTGCCCCCGGCCCCAGCAGGGTTTTAGCAAGCGCTTTGTCTGCCGCACCCTGGGCAAAGCGGTCAAGTGTTGTGTAAACAACAAACGGGCCAGCGGCGCCATCGCCAACCAAGCCGGGGATTTGATCTACAACCCAGTCGGTGAAATACCGGATATTTCCCCCGCTGGCATTTCCCGGGATATGAGCCGGGCGCTGGCGGGCGCCTTCGGCTTCACTCTCAGATATGAAATTGCCATCGGCCATGGCCATTAAAACCAAACTGGCGCGGGCAAAGGCGGTATCCCTATTCTTAAGCGGGGTGTAATTGGACGGTGCCTTGACCAACCCGGCTAATAATGCCGCCTCAGGCAGGCTTAAATTTTGCCCCGAATGATTAAAATAGCGCCGGGCGGCGGCATCAATGCCGTAAGCCCCGGATCCAAAATAAACCCGGTTCAGGTAAAGCGCGAGGATTTCCTCCTTGCTCAACTCATGCTCAAGCCGATAGGCCAAAAGCAATTCCTGGATTTTTCTTTTCAGGGTGCGGTCTGATGTCAAAAACAGGTTTTTGGCCAGCTGTTGGGTAATCGTGCTGGCCCCCTGGCGAGCTCGCATGGCCTTCAGGTTAACCCAGGCCGCGCGCAAGATACTTCTGAATTCGATGGCGCCATGATCAAAAAACCGTTGGTCTTCAATGGCGATGATCGCCGCTTTCATGGTGTCTGGAATTTCAGAATAGGCCAGGGTATCGGCAAAATAGGCGCCGTGGACCGCCAGCAATTCACCGCCAGCATCGCGCACCTCTATGCGCTTGTCCGCGCCTGGCGGCGGCAGGGTCTCTAAAGTTGGCAGGCCTTGAGTGAAGTAAAACATTGACAGCGATAACGCCACCAGGCCCCAAACGCTAAACACCGCGCTCCAGTAAAAAAATTTGCCAACCTTGGTTTTGGGCGGCCCTTTAACCTTGGCCGCCTTACCCGCGGGTTTGGCCCGGCGCGAGGAGAGCGAGGAACTGAGCCGGCTTAAAAGTCCCGGTTTGGTTTTTCTGGATGCACTTTTTCTCTTTTTTCGGGTGGCCATAATAGCCCGGTTTAAACGTCAAGATTGACGACATTAAGGGCATTTTCCTGAATAAATTCGCGGCGTTCCTCGACCACTTCACCCATCAGCTTGGAAAAAATCTCATCCGCGGTATCGGCCTGGGAAATTCTAACCTGCAGCAACGAGCGCGCTGTGGGGTCCAAAGTGGTTTCCCACAGTTGGCCGGGATTCATTTCACCAAGGCCTTTATAGCGCTGGATTGAAAGCCGGTGGCGGCCAAGTTTGAGAACCGACTGAAAAAGAGCCATCGGGGTGGCCCCGGACAAAGCATCATCACCTTTTTTCAGGACAGCACCCTTGCCGAAAGCCTCAGACAAGGTCTGGGCAATTTCCGACAGTTTCCTGGCCTCGCCGCTTTGGATCAGCCCAAGATCTATAGTATGGGTATCAGTGATACCGCGTACGGTCTGGGTAAAAAGAAAGGCATCCTTTTCGGCATTCCCGCTCCAGCCCCGTTCTTCTTCGTTGCTGCCCAGGCCGTTCAGGTCATCGGCAACGGCCTTGGCGATTTTTTTGGCATTTGCTGTCTTGCCCAGCGCCTTGGCTTCAAGTCCACCAGCCAGCGCCAGGGCCTCAACCAGGCCCCGGTGGTAACGACCCGGCAGCGAAGCCAAAAGCCGCGTTATGGTGCGAGCGCTTAGAACAATTTCTTTTAAATCCCGGGCTGCGTGGGCTACGCCCTTGGCATCCTCAAAGGTGGCGTCTTCAAGCGCACAATCGATCAGATGGGCGTCAAGCGCGGCATCGTCCTTCAAGTAAACTTCTGACTTGCCACGGGCCACCTTGTAAAGCGGCGGTTGCGCGATATAAAGATGGCCGCGTTCAATCAACTCACCCATTTGACGGTAAAAGAATGTCAGCAACAGCGTGCGGATATGGGCGCCATCAACATCGGCATCGGTCATAATAATAACTTTGTGGTAGCGCAGCTTTTCAAGGTCAAAATCATCGCGGCCAATGCTAGTGCCAAGCGCCTTGATCATGGTGCCAATCTCATTGGAAGCCAGCATGCGGTCAAATCGCGCCCTCTCCACATTCAGGATTTTACCCCGCAGCGGCAGGATCGCCTGGAATTTCCGGTCGCGTCCCTGTTTAGCCGACCCCCCCGCGCTATCACCCTCAACGATAAACAGCTCTGATTTGGCCGGATCCTTTTCCTGGCAATCGGCCAGCTTGCCGGGCAGATTTGAGATATCCAACGCGCCCTTGCGCCGGGTCAGGTCACGGGCTTTGCGCGCAGCATCACGGGCGATAGCGGCATCAACAATTTTCATCAGAATGGTTTTGGCCTCATTCGGGTGTTCCTCAAACCACTGGCCCAGTTTTTCGTTGACCACGCTTTCCACCACGGTCCGGACCTCGGACGACACCAACTTGTCTTTGGTCTGGCTTGAGAACTTGGGATCAGGCACCTTGACCGAAAGCACCGCAGTCAGGCCTTCCCGGGCATCATCACCCGAGATCGCGACTTTCAATTTTTTTGCCATCCCGCTTTTGTTGACATAGCCGTTAATAGTCCGGGTCAGGGCGGCGCGAAAACCGGCCAGATGGGCGCCGCCATCGCGCTGGGGAATATTATTGGTAAAGCACAAAACATTTTCATGATAACTGTCATTCCAATGCAACGACAATTCTAGCGTGGTGCCATCGCGCTCGCCGGTAATCGTGATCGGGTCACCAGCGACCGAGTTTTTATTGCGGTCCAGGTATTTGACAAAGGCGGTGATGCCGCCCTCGTAGTGCAGGACAATTTCTTTTTTTTCAACATGGCGGTGGTCGCGCAGGTGAAGGTTTACCTCCGAGTTCAGAAACGCCAGCTCACGCAAGCGGTGCTTCAGGGTTTCAAAATCATATTCGAGGATGGAAAAGGTTTTGGGCGATGGTAAAAAATGAACCTGGGTACCGGTTTTGCCTTTGGAATCGCCAGTGGCCTTCAGGGGTTTAACGGTGTCGCCATTTTTAAATTTAACAAAATGTTCCTTGCCATCGCGCCAGATTGTCAGTTCCAGCCATTTGGAAAGCGCGTTTACAACTGACACGCCAACGCCATGCAGGCCGCCGGAAATCTTGTAGGAATTCTGGTCAAACTTGCCTCCAGCATGCAGTTGGGTCATGATCACTTCAGCAGCTGAAATGCCTTCCTCTTCATGAATATCAACAGGAATGCCGCGGCCATTATCAAAAATGGTCACAGAACCATCGGGGTTCAGGGTAATTTCGATCCGATCGCAAAAACCAGCCAGCGCCTCATCAATGGAGTTATCGGTAACCTCATAAACCATTTGGTGCAGGCCTGATCCGTCCTCGGTATCACCAATATACATGCCGGGCCGCTTGCGAACTGCATCAAGACCCTTCAGGACCTTGATCGAATCGGCGCTGTAATCACTGTTTGCGGCTTCAGGTTTGGCTACGGTTTTTTTCTTGTTCTTTCTCATGTTTTTTTCCGTTTTGTTACGCGTTTTTCATCTCGGTAAGGGTGCCATCTTCGACATGAAAGAATGTCGCCCGACCCTTAAGGGGGGCAAAAAGCCCGGCATCGGTTCCGGTCATCCAGGTTTGAATTCCAAAATCTGAAATTTCATCGAATAGGGCCCTGCGGCGCTCTTCATCAAGGTGGGCCGCCAACTCATCCAGCAACAATAGGGGGGCCCGCCCGCGGGCGCTGATCTGTGAGCGCACCGCGCCAAAGATAAGGGCTATCAGCATCGCCTTTTGTTCGCCCGTAGAACACTGCCCGGCAGGCATTGATTTCAGCGGATGCCAGGCCACCAGATCGGTTTTGTGGGGGCCCTTGGTGGTGCGACCACTATAGCCATCAACCCGTCTGGCCTTTTTCAGCAAACCGGTAAATTTTTCTTCTGCTTCCAGCGCCGGAAGCGTGCTCACTAAATCTTCCATATCCCCCTCAAGGGCGATAACCGGGACCGGGAAAAGGCTTTTTTTCTTAAATTTCATGTTTGCCTTAAGTATTTGAAGCGCCTCTAACCGGGTTGCCGCCAGTGCCGTGGCGTACTCAGCCATGCGCCGCTCAATAGCGGCCAGCCAGGCTTCGTCGCCATGACCGCCACCATCCACCAAAAGCCGAAGGCGTTCCCGCATGGTTTTTTCGTAGGCCGAGATTTGGCTGGCGTGTTCGGGAAACAGGCCGGTGACAAGTTGATCGAAAAAGCGGCGCCGCTCTGAGGCCCCATTCTGGAAAAGACGGTCCATCCTGGGCGTAAGCCAGATGACAGAAAGGTAGGGGGCGAGGCTGGAAGCGCTGGAAAAACGTTCATCGTCAACCATCACATAGCGCCGGGCACGGCCTTTATTTGCTTCGCCTCCAGATCCTTTGCCATAGTCTATGGCGCAGCCTATCCGCTGGTTTTTGCCATCGCAAACCAGGGTTCCGGAAACCGCCCAGGGGCCGGGGCCGGCATTGTGCGTGATGTCAGCCAAACGGGCCCCGCGCAACCCGCGGCCAGGGCCAAGATAAGATATTGCTTCAAGAAGGTTGGTTTTGCCGGCACCATTTTCACCGCTCAACACCACCAAATTCCGGTTCGCTTCCGGAAGTGTCAACCGAAGAGAAGGATAATTTCTGAAAAGCGTCAGATCAAGCTGGGATACGGCAATACTTGTTTCAGTTTTGTGCCCGGGCTTGGTCATCGTTGCTGTGTGGACCATGGTGTGCCATTTCCGGCTAAATGAATATGCGTTTTCCCAGACGAGGTCAGACCCGCATTGGCATCAGAACATAAAGCGCATCTTTATCGCCGCTGTCCCTGATCAGGGTCGGCGAGGCAGAATCGGCCAATTCCATATTCACGGTGTCGCCCTCAATCTGATGCAGGATGTCCAGCAGGTAGCGGGCATTAAAGCCAATTTCCATTGGCTCGGCTTCATAACTGACGCTAACCTCTTCGGTTGCGGTGCCGCTTTCCGGGCTGTTGACCGAAAGAACTATGGCGTCTTTTTTCATGCTGAATTTTACCGAACGGGTGCGTTCGGTCGAAATTGTCGAAACCCTGTCCACAGCTTCGGCCAGTACGTGGCCATCAACCTCAAGCTTTTTCTCGTTGGTGGTCGGGATCACCCTTTTATAGTCGGGGAAGGTGCCATCGATCAGCTTTGAGGTAAAAATGGTTGAATCGAAGGTAAACTTGATCTTGGTATCGGACAGGCTGATATCAATATCACCATCAAATTCTTCAATAAGCTTTCTGAGCTCGCCGACAGTTTTCCTTGGAACAATTACGCCGGGCATACCCTTAGAGCCTTTCGGCGCAGCAATCTCTACCCGCGCCATGCGGTGACCATCAGTGGAAACCGCGCGCAGCAAATCCTTGCCGTCCGAAACCACATGCAGGTAAATCCCGTTCAGGTAATACCGGGTTTCTTCGGTCGATATGGCAAACTTGGTTTTATCAATAAGTTTTTTAAGGTCTGTTGAAGACAGGGTGAATTTATGCGGCATGTCACCTTCCGACATGACCGGAAAATCTTCCTTGGGCAGGCCAGCAAGGTGGAAGTCAGAGCGCCCGGCCTTGACCTGCAGGCGATTGTCGTCCCCAAGGTTCAATTCGATCTGGGCGCCCTCCGGCAACTTCCTGACAATATCAAACATGGTGTGGGCGGGAACTGTGATTGCGCCACTCTTTTTCACATCTGCTTCGGTTTTTTCAATGATCGACAGATCCAGGTCGGTTGCGGTCAGCGATACCACGCCGTCTTCGGCTTCGATCTGAACATTTGATAGAATAGGAATTGTATTCCGACGCTCAACAACACTTTGAACGTGTCCCAAAGTCTTCAAAAAATTGCCTCGTTCTATGGTCAGCTGCATTGGCTCAGCCCGTTCCCTTTTTTGTTAAATTTGAAAATCCAAAAACCCTTGATTTATGCGGTTTTTAGAGAAAATTATTTTGGTTTTCATCAAATTATCGTGGTTTTCATCCCCGTGAATGTGTGTTTCGAAACACCATATGCCATTTTTACGCCTGAGAATAGCAAAATGTGGTGTTTTTCCAAGGTTTTTTGCCGGATTTTTCATGGAAAAAATCCGATATTTCCTGCCCCAAAAAATGGCCCTGTACAGAACCAGACTAATCCCCTGGACTTACCCCTCAAGAAGCTGCGAAAGCCGGTTGATATCATCTTCCAGGGTGCTATCGGTACGTCTCAAGTCATCGATCTTTCGAACCGCATGGATCACCGTGGTATGGTCGCGGCCACCGAACTTTCTGCCGATCTCCGGCAGTGAGCGACTGGTCATTCGCTTTGCCAGATACATCGCCACCTGGCGCGGCCGGGCAATATCACGGGCACGCCGGGCGGAAAGAATTTCAGACAGCCGCAAATTATAATAATCCGAAACCTGGCGCTGGATTTCATCGATGGTTACCTTGCGGTCGTTGGCTCTGAGCAAGTCCTGCAAAACGCTTCGGGTCATATCGATACTGATCGCCTGACCGGTCAATTCAGCGTAAGCCACCACCCGGTTAAGCGCGCCTTCAAGTTCACGCACGTTGGAGGTAATTTTGGCCGCCAGGAATTCCAGGACATCTTTGGCGATGTCGGTGTTGGCAAAATTGAGCGCCTTGGATTGCAGGATGCCGAGGCGCAGCTCATAATCAGTCGGGTGGACATCAGCTACCAGACCCCAGCCCAGCCGCGAACGGATGCGCTCTTCAATCCCCGCCAGGTCTGTCGGCGAGCGATCGGCAGAAATGACGACCTGGCGACGGTTGTCAACCAGGGCATTAAAGGTGTGGAAAAATTCTTCCTGGGTCGACTCTTTGTTGGCGATGAACTGGACATCGTCGATCATCAACAACTCGACGGTGCGAAACTGGCGTTTAAATTCCACCGTTGTTTTGCCGCGGATGGCTGAAATAAACTGGTACATGAATTTTTCCGCGGACATGTACATAATTTTTCGTTTGGGGTCGGTCTGCACCACTTCGGTGGCGATAGCGTGCATCAAATGGGTTTTGCCAAGGCCAACGCCACCATGCAAAAATAATGGGTTGAAGGGCACCTCTTTACTTTCAGCCACACGTTTTGCCGCGGCATAGGCAAACTCATTGGATTTGCCGACAACAAACGAATCAAAAGTATACCGCGGGTCAATAACACTGCCGAAGCTGTCGGTTAAAACCTCCCCGCCTCTGGCGGTAGCCGGGCTTTGGGTTTGTTGGCCTGCGGATGATTTTTCAACCGTGATGTCGACACTAAAAACCTTGCCGCCCTCGCGGCTCCACAAATCCCTGATCCGGTCGGCATAGTGACGCCGCACCCAGTCACGAACAAAAGGGGTGCGCGCGGAAAATAAAACGGTGCCATCTTCAATGCTTTTGAAGTTCAGTTTTTGAATCCAGGCATTAAAGGCATGGTCGCCGATTTCGGCCTTTAAGATGGCTTGAATTCTGGTCCAGAGACCGGTTTCGTTATTTTCCATTTTCCTCTTTACGCTCCCCTCAAACGAAATTTTTTCACCCCAAGGACTTTTCCAAAACTGGCAAACATACCCTTTTCCGATCCTGATTCCTGAATAAAATCAAAGGCCTCGGTATCGAACTTTAACCTTGCACCCCAGCAGCCAGAGTTTCTGGGCGGTGGCATCACGGTGGTATCTGATTTTAATACCCTTGGGAAAATATCCCCTGATCAGCCCCCGAAAACCATAAAATTTCCAGAAAACCCGCTATTTTTTGTTGCTTTATGAGGTTGGGCCAATGTCGACCGTTCAATTGCAACACCCTAACTGTGGATAAGATACTAAGACAATTAGTGTGTGACAATAGCCCAAGATTACAAAATAAATTTTTGAATCTGTACCTAGGGGCTTTAATGGCGCGACCCACCAAATCTTGGTCAAGCCCAAGAATAAAAAAAAATTCCGGGCCTAAACTTTTAGGGCCAGGGGTGCAAAAACCACTTATGCACGCAGAAAGGGCCTCACCAGTGAAACCTGTGCGTGCGAATCGATTAAAAAAGAAGCGAAAGATCAGGAGGCGATGGAATTGATTCGGGTTTCAAGCCGGGAAATTTTTCTGGACGCGGTGTTTTTATGATAAACGCCTTTGGTGGCGCCCTTGGAAATTTCCGACTTGGCGATCTTGAAAGCCTCAGCCGCACCAGATTTGTCTCCGGCGGCAACAGCAGCATCAACCTTTTTCACATGGGTGCGAATCCGTGAAAGACGGTTTTTATTAATCGCGGTGCGCCGGTCGTTGCGGCGGATTCGTTTTTTTGCCTGTAGCGTATTGGCCATTTTTACCAAACCTTTATCTCGTTTTATCTTACCCCGCTGATGCGGACTGGGGCTGTATAACGGCCCCGGCGGTGCTGGTCAACACCTTAAGCAAGGGTCCTGAATATATTTTCTACTTGTTTTTAAAGCTGGGAGAGCGCTTATCGGTAAACGCCGTCATGCCTTCTTTTTGATCTTCGGTAGCAAACAGCGCATGGAACACCCGGCGTTCATAACGCACCCCTTCACTTAGGCTCATTTCATAGGCGCGGTTGACCGCTTCCTTGGCCACCATCAACGAGGGCAGCGATAATTCGGCAATGCCTTTGGCCACTTTCAGGACCTCATCCTGAAATCCATCCAAAGGAAAGATGCGACTGACAAGCCCCGAACGTTCAGCCTCGATGGCGTCCATCATGCGCCCGGTCAAAATCATATCCATGGCCTTGGATTTACCGATAAAACGGGTCAGGCGCTGGGTGCCACCGGCTCCCGGAATGACACCAAGTTTAATCTCGGGCTGGCCAAACTTGGCATTTTCAGCACACAGGATGAAATCACACATCATCGCCAGCTCACAGCCCCCGCCCAGGGCATAGCCAGCAACCGCGGCGATGATCGGTTTCCTGACGCGGGTGGCTTCTTCCCAGTTGGCGGTGATGAAGTCTTCAAAAAAGACATCCATATACCCCTTAAACACCATTTCTTTTATATCCGCCCCGGCGGCAAAAGCCTTGTCGCTGCCGGTAAGAATAATCACAGTGATTTTTTTATCCTTCTCCAAAACCCTAAGGGCAGCCGTTAATTCATCCATCATTTGACCGTTCAGGGCATTCAGGGCATCGGGCCGGTTGAGGGTGACGATGCCAACACCGTCTTTCTTTTCCAAAAGGATAGTTTTATACGCCATGATCTGTCTTTCAAATTTTTACAAGTGTTGTTTTTCTAGTCTCTGTTTGCGCTCAAGAAAAGAGTTTTTTGTTTTATTTATGAAGTCGGTTTCAAGTCAAACATTAATTCCAGCGGTTCAACCTGCATTACTGAAACGTTTAAATATTCCTGATCACGGTTGAAAGTTAAACCGGGCGAAGCCTGGTCCTGGAGCAACTCCCAGCCAAGCTGGTAAAGTGCTTCCTGGTAAAATCCCAGCGCCGCTTGGGAAGAAACATCCCCCTTCAACACCACATGAATTATGCGCCCCTCAGGTTTATCAAAAATGATTCTTTGGTCCAAATCTTCAACAAGGCCTGCCATCACCGGGATCCCGACCAGGTTTTCCAGGTTCGGCGGCTCTTCCGCGCCCGCCACGGTGGCCAACAGGCCAACCGCCGCCATCAAAACTGCAATTAACGGAAAACGTGCCATGGAATTACCCTATCAGGTGGCGACAGCCATGAAAAGCGCCGATGGTGCTGCTCAGGTCTGGCAGCGCGGGCAATAAAAGGTCGATCGCGCGTTTTGTACAATACGCCGGACCGCGCCCCCACAGCCCCTGCTTCGGCACCCCCTTCCCGCCCGGTCGTAAACATCAAAGTGATGCTGAAAATAGCCCAATTCGCCATTAACCCGGACATAATCCTTTAATGAAGAACCGCCGGATTTCAGCGCCTCCCGCAAAACCGCCCGAACCATGGCCACCAACGTTTCAATGCGGGCCAGGGAGACCGACCCGGCTTTGCGGGTTGGGTGGATATGGGCCCGGTAGAGCGCTTCCGAGACATATATATTGCCAAGGCCGGCGATAATCCTTTGATCCAGCAGAGCGGCCTTGATGGTGCAGGTTTTGCCAGCAAGAGCGGCCTTCAGAGCAGGACCATTAAAGGCATTGGACAGCGGCTCAACGCCAAGGTTTTTTATAAGCGGGTGCAAAGGGAGGTTATCGGTTTTCGAAAATGCCACCAGGCCAAAACGCCGCGGGTCGTGATAAACCAGGCGCATACCCCCCGCCGTTTCCCAGAAAAAGTGATCGTGTTTCGCCGGCTTGAACGGCGTATTGGCCTCAAACCTCGAGATCAATATCTGGCCACTCATCCCCAGGTGCAAAATTACCGACAGGCCGCCTGCCATATCGATAAGAATATATTTGGCGCGGCGGTGAAGCTGGATAATTCGTCTGCCGGTCAGTTTTTTGGCAAAATCTTCCGGGATCGGCAGCCGCAATTTCCGGCTAAAGGCTCCGGCCTTGGTAATCACCTGGCCTTCAAGATGGGGGATAAGGCCAAGGCGGACGGTTTCAACTTCAGGCAGCTCTGGCATCGGCTTTCCCTAAATGTGCTCTGGCGTAACCGGGCACGCTGGGTTAAGGTTCCGCCAATATTTAGCAGGTAATTTTGAATGGCTGGCAAAAAAAATACTGAGACCGCAAAAAGCGGGGCTACGGCACCGGTGAACCAGGACCATTTCGGGTTTAAGAATGTGCCTGAAGGGGCCCGGCAGGATATGGTCAATGACGTTTTTGACAAGGTTGCAAGCAAATATGACCTGATGAATGATGCCATGTCAGGGGGCTTGCACCGGGTCTGGAAACGCCACCTGATCAACCGCCTGAGGCCCCGGGCGGGAATGAAGCTGCTCGACGTTGCTGGCGGCACCGGCGATATTGCATTCCGTTTCCTGGATGCTCTGGGCAAACCTGAAGAGGGGGGCCCGCCATCGGTCACGGTGTGTGATATCAACCCCAATATGCTTGAGGTTGGCCGCGACCGCGCCATGGATCTTGGCTATTGGAAGAATATTGAATGGGTTGAGGGCAACGCTGAAAACCTGCCCTTTGAGGATGAGAGTTTTGACGCCACCACCATTGCCTTTGGCATTCGCAATGTCACCCGCCTTGAGGCTGCGATCAAGGAAGCCCATCGCATTTTAAAACCGGGTGGGCGGTACCTGGTTCTGGAATTTTCCTCAACAACGCTCCCCTTGATTAAAAACCTCTATGATTGGTATTCGTTCAACGTCATCCCGACATTAGGCCGGGCAATCACCGGGGATGAAGAGTCTTACCGTTATCTGGTGGAAAGCATTCGCAAGTTTCCAAGGCCGGAAGACTTTGCCGGAATGATGGAAAACGCAGGGTTCATCCGGGTTTCCCGTGATCAATTAGCCGGGGGAGTCGTCACCCTTTACAGCGGCTGGAAGGTTTAAGGGCATGGCCAGAGGGTTTAAAAACGCCGCACGTTTCTTCCAGGTTGGCTGGACCTTGGGCCGCTATGACGCGCTATTTTTTCTAAGGGGGGCGCCCAAAAAATACACCCGGCTTCATTTTTGGATCGGGTTTTTATCGGCTCTGGCGCCAACCAAATCTTCAATAAAATCCCTTGAACCCGGCGCCAGGCTGGCCAAGGCGCTTAATATTCTCGGCCCCGCCTACATCAAGCTGGGCCAAACCTTCGCCACCCGCTCAGACCTGGTTGGCGATGAAACCGCAGCGCATTTGCGGTTGTTGCAGGACAGTTTGCCGAGTGTACCAACCGATGAGATTATCGCCGCCATCGAGGCCGACCAGGAAAAATCGATCGATGAACTTTTTTCACATTTTGATCCCGAGCCCAAGGCCGCGGCTTCGATTGCCCAGGTTCACTTCGCAGTAACCAAAGAGGGGGAAGAGGTTGCCGTCAAGGTGCTTCGCCCGGGCATTGAAGAGGCTATGGCGCGGGATATCGAAAGCTTTGAATGGCTGGCCGGCATTTTTGAAAAATACATGGCGCGGGCACGGCGCCTAAAACTGAAAGAGGTGGTAGCGACCCTGAAAGAAACCGTCACGGTTGAGCTTGACCTGCGCATGGAGGCGGCAGCGGCAACCGAGTTGGCGGAGAACATGAAGACCGAGAAGGGTTATCGCATCCCCCGGATCGATTGGGCCCGGACCAGCCGCCGGGTGCTGACAATGGAGCGCGTTAAAGGAACGCCAATCCATGAATATAAAAACAAAAAGAAAGCCAAGAAAATTTCCGAGACCATCGTTCGGGTATTTTTAACCCAAGCGATCAGGGACGGATTTTTCCATGCTGATTTGCACCAGGGAAATTTCTTTATCGAGACCGACGGCACCCTGGTGGCGGTTGATTTTGGCATCATGGGCAGGCTGGACAAACCCAGCCGCAAGTACCTGGCTGAAATATTATGGGGTTTTCACTCCCGCAATTACCAGCTTATTGCCGATGTTCATTTCCAGGCCGGGTATGTTCCCAAGGATCAATCCCGGGAACTTTTTGCCCAGGCCATGCGGGCGCTGGCGGAACCGATTATGGACCGGCCCTTGAAAGAAGTTTCGCCGGGGGATTTTTTATTGCAAATGTTCAGGACCGCTGAGAAATTTTCCATGGAGACCCAGCCCCAGCTGCTGACCCTGCAACGCTCGATGGTCATGGTCGAAGGTTTGGCATTAACCCTGGATAAAGACGTCAATATGTGGGCGATTTCAAAACCGGTGCTGGAAAACTGGGCCGGGGGGCTTTTTGGGCCGGGGGCCAAGTTTGCCGAGGCGATTGAAATTTTGAAGTCATTTTTAAAGCTTTTACCGGACTTTACCGGGCTATTGCGGGCCATTTTAACCGAATTCGAAAAAAGAATGGCGCCAAAAAAAGCGGCCTGACCACCCCCTTTAATTTGCTTAAGGGTGCGCTTATCTGTAAAAGGCTGAGTCTGAAAAACTGGCAACCATTATGGCTGATATTAAAAATAAAAAGATCCTGATGATCATCGGCGGCGGTATCGCCGCTTATAAGGCACTCGAGCTTATCCGGCGCCTGAAGGAAAAAGGTGCCCATGTCCGGGCCATCCTGACCGATGGCGGCGCCCAGTTTATTACTCCGCTGTCGGTAGCCAGCCTGACCGGTGAGAAAGTTTATACCGATCTGTTTTCGCTGAAGGATGAAACCGAGATGGGCCATATCAGGCTTTCCCGCGAGGCTGATCTGTTGCTTGTGGTTCCTGCAACCGCCAATCTTTTGGCGAAGATGGCCAATGGCATCGCTGATGACCTGGCTTCGACTACCTTGCTCGCCACCAACAAACCGGTGATAGCCGCACCAACTATGAATATGGAAATGTGGGCCAAACCATCGACAATGCGCAATATTGCCCAGCTTAAGGCCGATGGCATTGAGATTATTTCACCCGAAGATGGCGAGCTGGCCTGCGGCGAAGTGGGGGCCGGGCGGTTGGCCACGGTTGAGGTGATCCGGGATACGGTTATCCAGTTTTTCAAAGGACACAAAGGCCCCTTGGATGGCAGAAAAGTTCTGGTTACCGCCGGGCCGACCCACGAACCGATTGATCCGGTGCGCTATATCGCCAATCGCTCATCCGGCAAACAGGGGTATGCCATCGCCGGCGCCTTTTCCCGTTTCGGAGCGGATACCCTGCTGGTCTCCGGCCCCACCCACCTAGAGACACCTGCGGATGTTACGCGCATCGATGTCGAAACCGCAGCGGAAATGTGGCGCGCGGTCCAGAACAACCTTCCTTATGACGTGGCCGTTTGTTCCGCCGCTGTCAGCGATTGGGGCGTCGATAAAAAGGCCGAACAAAAGATTAAAAAACAAAGTGGTGCCAACCAGGTCATGACCTTTAAGGAAAACCCCGATATCCTGGCCGACCTTTCCACTTCTAACCGCCGGCCCGGGCTTGTGGTTGGCTTTGCCGCCGAAACCGAAAACCTGGTCAAAAACGCTACGACCAAGCTGGCCCGTAAAAAATGCGATTGGATTATCGCCAACGATGTCTCGCGGGAAACTGGCATCATGGGGGGCGATACCAACGAAGTTCAAATAATCACCAAAGACGGGGTCGAAGCCTGGCCGGTGATGAAAAAGGAAGAGGTTGCCATCAACCTGGTTGAAAAAATATCCAACCACCTGGAAAGCACTCCGCAATGAATAAAAGCCCAGTTAGCGT
>Ga0209987_10000407_pt1 | contig 22545 bp, 21 predicted proteins | sample N074metaG_FD_182134 | JGI IMG/M metagenome (GOLD analysis project Ga0209987, IMG submission 182134) | Deep subsurface microbial communities from Kermadec Trench to uncover new lineages of life (NeLLi) - N074 metaG (SPAdes) (version 2) | ecosystem: Environmental > Aquatic > Marine > Ocean trench...
GTCGTCGAGCAGGAGGTCGGGCCGGCCGACCGGCGGCGGAGCACTACCGAAGCGGAAATACACATCGACGCGCTCGAGACTGACGGCATCCGGTGACCCGCTGCCGCCAATGTTAAGAATATGTTGACCGTTTTCAAGACACGCACCGTCCATCACGGGCGCGGCTGAATCGGTGACTGCAGCAATAATGTGCGCGCCCTTGTACACATCCTCGGGTTTGTCGCACACCTGTACTTCGATGCCGTGTAGCTCACGCATCTCGGCCGCGAATGTTTCGCGATTGGCCCGGGTCGGGCTGAAGACCTGCAGCTTTCGAATATTGCGAACGATCGTGAACGCCTGCATATGGGTGCGGGCCATGCCGCCGGAGCCGAGCATGCCGACAACCTCGGCGTCCTCGTTCGACATGTACTTCACTCCGATACCGCCGTCACCGCCAACTCGCATGTGTTGCAAAACACCGTCGTTGATGAAAGCCAACGGCTCTCCGTTCGCGACGGACGTCAAAAAGATCAGGCCGCAGTAAAGACCGGGCCGCACGCAATATTTTTCCTTCGTCGTAACACCCGCGTATTCGGTTTGATAAAGGATGTCCGACTTCATGCGCACCGCGAAGTATCCCTTCGTTGAGCCGCCCTCCATGCTGCCGAATTGGTATGTTTTTGATGCATCGTCGGTTGGAATACGAATGTCAATGCGTGGCCGGCATACAGCCACGCCCGTTGCAATGTCGCGATAAGATTGCTCGAGCGCCACAATCGTGTCTTCCATCGTCAACACTTGCGAGACGACGTCGTTGTTAATGAAAAGTGTCATCTGTTGGAACTATACGGTACGGAATTGATTGCAAACGTTAGCATTGGGCGTGGTCTAGAATACGCCGCAAAGGAGAACGGTAATGAAATTTTCTCGGCGAATAGCAATTGTTTTGGCAGTGATTCTTTTCCTGCCGGGACTCCCGGTTCTGCACGGTCAGGAAATGTCATCCCCGGACGACATCATCAGGCTCGCTGACTACCCGTTAATCCTGGATGACGAATTGGGTGTGCGGACGGCTCGGATCGGCGTCGGCCGCCTGCATCAAGTCGATGCAACGCTGATCGAAATCCCACCGGGCGGCCGGTTGCCAGCACACCGGCATCTGGCGGAAGAAATTATTTATGTTGTTTCTGGTAGCGGTTACACGAACATGTGGGTGCAAACGGAAGACAGCCTGCACCGTTACGATTGGGATGCCGGAGACCTGCTTTCGCCGAGCCTTAATACCTGGCACCAGCACTTCAATCCGTCTGCCGATGTTGCGGCCCGCTATCTTTCGATTACGACCGCCCCAATTACGCAAAATATATTTCCCGGTCACGAATTCTTATCCAGTAGTGACTTCGTTTTTAGCGAACGTTGGGAGCAGGGAATTTCGCAGCAACCCGAATACACGCCGGAAGGCGGATTCGAAGGCTCGTTGGTCGTTCGGATGCGAGTCGGACATCTGTTGCCCGACCTTCCCGACAGGAAGCTGAGACAACGGCGTCAGGGCGCATGGGGGATTACGATCGCCCCGGAAGGAGATCTCGCCGGAAACCACGTGCTTGAGATGGAAGTCAGAGAAAAAGACGGGGAGGAATTCACCGATGAGCAGGCACACCTGCATCATCACCCCTGGGAGGTTATCTATGTCGTTCTGGACGGAAAGGGTTACAGCAACATGCGACGCGAGGGGGAGCCACTGCGTCGCGTGAATTGGCAAAAGGGCGATCTGTTTATCGTCGAGGCCAATGAGTATCACGACAATCGGGCGCGACCGAACGAAAGGACGCGATACCTGCAGGTAAAGGGTGCTGGATATTTTCACGGTGTCGGTAATGTGGGCGGGATCGTGCTCGAAGGGGAATGATCATGGGAGTCATTCATGTGGGAGGGCCTTCCGGGCCCAACAGGACTCGCGGCAAGATGCCGCTCCCACGACTGCCGCTCCCACTACTGCCGCTCATCATTTTGGGGGCGCCGACGTCCCGGGCTGAGTTACCGCCGCCCGAATACATCCAGTTCTCGCCCGCCGCGACGATGGGCGCGATCTACTTCCCGGATCCGGAAGTGCATTCCAAACCGCACATCGCGGTTGTCAATATGCATCGAACCGAGAATCGTCTTGCGCACATTTCAATGCGGGAAATGGCGAACCGTGGCTTTGTCATCCTGGGTATGAATCCACGCTGCCAGAATAACGAGGCGAAGTGCGCGCCATGGGAAAACAACGCGCTCGATGTGAAGCAAGGCATAGAGTACGTCCGAAATATTCCGGGCATTGACACCGTCATCCTGATGGGCGGTAGTGGCGGTGGCCCGACGATGAGTTTCTATCAGGCCGTCGCCGAAAACGGTATCGAGTTTTGTCAGCAGGAACACAAGCTGACGAAGTGCCCGGATGGATTGGCAGACTTGCCGCTTGCCGACGGCATTGTTTTCCGCGATGCGCATCTCGGCAATGGTGCGAATGCGCTGCGCAGCCTGAGTCCTGCTGTCACTAATGATGCCGACATCATGGCATCGAACGCCGAACCAAAACTCGACTCCTCACTTGACCCATTTAAGTCTGAAAACGGATTCAATCCGAACGGCGCGTCGAATTACGGCGCAGCATTCAAGGAAAAATATTTCCGGGCGCAGTCGGCACGCATGAATCGCTTGATCGACATAGCACTCGAGCGAATGAAGGACATAGAGAACGGCACGTACCGCTATCCGGATGACGACGCATTCATTATTCCGCGCAGCGACAACGCCAGGTTGATGCGGCTCGATCCGAGTATCGATCACAGCACAATCAGGCCAAGGAAAATGATCAGAAATGACGGCACGATAGACGACTGCTGCATCGTCGAAAGCGTGCGACCAGTCAGCTCGTCACCCGAAGAAAATGCATCCTTTGGTGACGGAACGCGCATGCTGACCCTACGCTCATTCCTTAGCACCCGCGCGATACGCTCGACACAGGCGATGACCGAGATCGACTGGTGTTCGAGCAACAATTCCACTGTCTGCAATGTGCAGCACATCTCGGTGCCCGTGCTGATCACGGCAATGGGCGGCCATTACTTTCTGCGTAATACCGAGATTACTTACGAGCTAGCTGCCAGCAAGGACAAGGACTTTGTCGTTATCGAAGGTGCGGTCCATGGCATCACGCCATGTACGAAGTGCATGCCGTCGGGCGAGGAATACGACGGGCGCTACGACAATTCGGTGACTAACTACTTCGACTACGTCGCGAACTGGATCAACGAACGGTTCTGATCGTGGGAGGTGTGGGAGGGCCTTCCAGGCCCGACAGGATTCGCGGCAAGATGCCCGCTCCCACGGGTTAACTTTGTAGTGCTGCCAACACGCGCTCGGGCGTGAACGGCACGCGATACAGGCGCACGCCCGTGGCGTCAAAAAACGCATTCGCGATCGCGGCCGGAACGATGCGCGTGGTCGGCTCGCCGGCGCCACGTGCGCCGAGTTCGGGACGATTGATCTGTTTGATCTTGATCTCGAGGGGCGCGTCCGCCACTTCAAGTATCGGGTAGGACAGCCAGTCGTCAGATGTGACCATATTGCGATCGAACTTCACTTCTTCAAACAATGTACGGCTTGTGGCCTGCAACAAGTTACCCTCGATCGTGCGATCGAGGGTAAACGGATTGATGATGAGCCCGTAATCGGCACCGACGTACATGCGCCGCACCCAGATACGTCCCGACTCGGGATTCACTTCAACCTCGGCAACGAGCGCATTGACCGAGCCGTTGCGCTGCGCGTAAGCGATACCCTGACCGATCATTGTGCCGTTTGCATCGCGCCGTTTTCGTGGCCCAGTGTGTGGCTCCCATCTTGCGAGTTCGGCTGCGGCCTCGAGTACCGCAGCATCGCGTTCGTCGGTGACGCGTGCCAATCGAAACGCGAGTGGATCCTTGCCGCTCGCATAAGCAAGCTCGTCGATGAATGACTCGGATGCGAAATGTACTTCCGGGCCGTAGGGGTCACGGAAGTGGGCCGTGCGCAATGGCGAGGCCTGTTTCCTGAGTGGTCGCAGTGCATCCCAGCTATAGCGCTTGTTGTCGAAGCGATACGACTCGGCGGGCGTCTGCATGCGCCAGGCCGGTGTGCTCGCGTGACCCACTAAATGTCCGGCCAGCACTTCGCTCGGGTCGTTCTCGCGTGAGTTCATGTCTGCCCGGGAGAAACCCTTCACGTGAAAATGATATCCGATGACTTCGCCGGCGTCATCGAGGCCGGCACGGCAGGTAATGACCGACGCAGGACCTTTGGGGTCCCAGGCGTGACCTTCATGACGCATCCACTGCACGCGCACCGGAGCGCCAACTGCCTCGGACAACAACACGGCGTCCATTGCGCCGTCGCCCGCGTCGGAACGACCGTACGAGCCCGGACCCGGCTTCCAGATACTGCGTACCGTGTATTTTGCCCCGCCACGTCGGCGGTTGCCGATTGGCGTCTCGAGCAATTTTTTCGCGCCTTTGCCCGTATCGTACGGTTTTTGCGAATCGGTCCAGACGATGGCTTCGCCGTTGCGCACGTCGGCGACCGACGCGGCCCCGGCCATACGTGCGTGGCTTTGGAATGGCCACTCGAATTCGGCCGTTATGGTTTTCGCAGAACCTGCGATCGCCGCATCGACATCACCAATGTCCTCATCAATCTCCGACTTGCCCGGTGTGGCCGCACGTATCCAGTCGAACAGTTCATCCGAGGTCGTCGGAAAGCCGACATCGCTTTCATCCCATTTTACTTCGAGCTTTTTCGCAGCCTGGATTGCGTCCCATTCCTTCGTTGCTACTACGCCGACGAAATCATTTTCGACGATAACCTGCACATTCGGGATGCCACTGATCGATGTTCGGTCGACGCTCGCGACGGTTGCGCCCGCGACAGAGGGTCGCACAACCCGGCCGTGCAACATTCCTGGCACCCGCACGTCATGCAGGAACTCGGTTGTCGCCAGAATCTTGCCTGCTATGTCCTTGCGCCGCACCGACGTGCCGACGACTGTGTAGTCTTTTGGGTCTTTCGGCTTCGCACGCGTTACCAGGCTAAGGCCATTGCCATACTCGCCATTCCAGGTAATCGGCGAGTCGAACATGCGATCGGCGACGAGCTCGGCGTAACTGACCGACCTCGACGCATCTCCTGTCACTCGCACCACACCGTCGGCGACCTCCAGCTTGTCCATAGGGACTGCAAATTCTGCCGATGCTTTTTCGACGAGGACGAGCCGGGCTTCGGCGGCCGCCGCGCGAAACGCGGCACCGGAGCGGTTGACACCACTAGAGCCGCTCGCACCTCCCTGGTCGGCGCAAAGTGCCGAGTCGGCGGCGATGATATTCACGTTGTCGACGTCGACATCGAGTTCCTCGGCAATGATCTGCGCAATTGCCGTATCGACCCCCTGGCCCATATCCATCTTGCCCCAGTAACCGGTGATCGTGCCGTCGGCGGCGATCGCAAGCCAGGTGTCGAGCTGAGCTGGATTAAGAGTGCGCGCAACGTGGATAGTTTTGGCTCTGGCCGTTGTCAGCAGCGAGATTGCCGGCACGGTAACGGCGACCACGAGTGCCGCTGTGCCTTTGAGCAAATCGCGGCGAGCAATAGTTGGCTGGTTCATGACGCCATCTCGTCGGCCGCGCGCCGGATTGCTCGCAGGATTGACATGTGCGTGCCGCAACGACACTTGAGGCCGGCAAGTGCCGCACGAATTTCCTCGTCGCTGCGATTCGGATTCTTCTCGAGAAACGCCGTTGCAGTCATGATCCAGCCGCCGATGCAATATTCGCACTGCCCCGCTTCTTCGTCGATAAACGCCTGTTGCACGGGGTGTGGCCTGCCGTCCTCGCTCAATCCATCAAGTGTGCGCACCTTGCCGTTGACGGCCGCGATGGGCATGACGCAGGAGCGAATCGCGACACCATCGAGGATGACGGTACAGGCACCGCACTGTGCCAGGCCACAACCGAATTTCGGCCCTTTCTTGCCGAGCTCGTTACGTAGCGCATAGAGAAGCGGCATCCTCGGGTCGACCCTGATCGTATGATCACGGCCGTCGACGTTAATCGTAAAATTCCTGTCCATGTCACTTTTATCCTGGAGATTTTTTAATTCAGCATCCATTCGACGATGAGCCCCTTAAACAGAGGGATCTCCATGACCCGCTCGAAGAATCCAAACAGCACAGCCCATGTGCCCGCGGCGCTAATCAATGCAACGAGCAGCGACTCCTTCTTGCCGGCGTACATGAACGCAAATACGACTATTGGCGCTGCATAGATGAAGCCAAAACCAAGCAGCCCGAAGAAGAAAATGAATACCCACAGAAACATGTTGCGCTCAGCCTTGCTTAACGCATCGCTGTCCGCTTCGTCAGCCGATCGCCGCGCCGATTGCCGTATCTCGCTGGTGAGCTGCACGATCCCGAGTAGTATTCCAGGTATGCCGACCAGCAGCGGCATCAGGCGGGCCTTATCTGTGAAGCCGAGCGCCATCAGGCTCATCGACATGAAGATCAGCAGCATGACGAGCGCTGTGCCGACGCGGCCGTTTAGTATCGCCTTAATGGTCATCTTCACTCAGCCATATCGATTTACGCCGATTCGTTACCTGTTGGTACACATAGAAACCTATGCTCAGCACGATCAGGCCGATCATGATCAGTGCCCCGGGACGCAACAGGAACGCCGGGCCCCAAAGCGACATCGCCTTGTGGTACGAGTCTTCGGCGATCGGCCCGAGAATCAGGCCGATGACGAATGGCGGCCGCGGCCAGTCGTATTTCTTCAGGAAATAGCCGATCGTGCCGAGTGCCGCGAGCAATACCATGTTCTCCCAGGCTCGGACGGCCAGGAACGCGCCGAGAAAGGTGAGGATCAGCACGAACGGTATCAGCAGGTTCCCGCGTACGTAACTCAGATAGCCGAGCGCGGGCGCAACGAGGATAAACATCATGACGGCGAGGATATTGGCGAGCATCAGACCCCAGATCAGGATCCAGACAATTTCCATACCCGTCAATGCGATTGCCGGCCCCGGCTGGATGCCGAGCATCACGAAGGCACCGAGCAGAATTGCCATGCCCGAGGAGCCGGGCACCGCAAAAAACAGTGTCGGCAGCAGCGAGCCGCCTTCCTTGGAGTTGTTCGCGGTTTCGGGGGCGATGACGCCCTCTACGGCGCCTTTGCCAAATCGTTCGGGGGTTTTCGACGACTGCACGGCGTGGCCGTAACAGATCCACGAGGCCGCATCGCCACCCAGGCCCGGGATCATGCCGATGAAGGCGCCAATCAGTGACGTGCGGATACTTAAGCGCCAGTGGCGGAACACATCGCCAATGCCACGCATGACGTCGGCGCGGCCATGACTCGCAGCCGCTTTGTCGACTCTTGCCATGGCGCCGCCGGCTGCTCCGAGCGCAATCATCTCGGGAATTGCGAATATGCCGAGCACGGCGGCGATAATGTCGATACCGTCCCAAAGGAATAGCAGGTCGAAGGTATAACGCTGCGTGCCGGTCTGCGGGTCGAGATTGACGAAGGCCATCATCAAGCCGAAGAAACCGACCATCAGACCCTTCACGAGGGATTCCCCAGAGAGCATTGCGATCAGTGTGATGCCGAACAAAGCGAGCAGAAAGAACTCGGCCGGACTGAACTGCAGCACGATCGGCCTCAGCAATGGTAGTAGCGCAAGAATGAACAGGCCACCGATCACGCCGCCGAAACCTGATGCGCCGAACGCAGCGCCGAGCGCGCGACCGGCTTCGCCTTTGCGTGTCATTGGCAGTCCGTCGACGATTGTTGCCGCGTCAGGTCCGGTGCCGGGTACGCCAAACAGGATGCTTGGTACAGAGCCGCCCGTGTGCACCACTGCATGCATCGCGATCAGGAACAGGGCGCCAGCGGTCGCGTCCATGCCGAACACGAATGGGATGACAAGCACGACGCCGAGTTTGCCCCCGAGCCCCGGGATGGCGCCAAAGAACATGCCGATCGGCACGGCGAGCAGCAGTAAGGACATGTGGTAGGGCGAACCGACGATCGTCAGTAGCGCGTCGAAGATTCCGGATAGGTCCAAATCGCCCCCTGCAGTTGTTTACTGTGCGCCGTCGATTGCTTTCTTTATCATTGCAACAATTTCGGGGGTCTGATCGAGCGCGCTGACCACGAGCTGATACACCTCCTCGCCGTAGGCCGGCTCGATTGGTCGCCGCATCGTATGTGCTTCTGCTATCAAGTCGGGATCTTCGAGCGATGCCTTGTACGCCGCGCGCAGCGATTCGACTCGATCTTTCGGTGTGCCCGGGGGCGCCGCGGTGACTCGGCCGAGTCGTGCCAGCGTTTCAATGATCGCTACGAGGCGCCGGGCTTGCTCCGTCTCGGCGAAGTCCATCGCGTTCGGTATGCCGTCAATCTCTCCGCCAATGGTCAGAATTAGCGAACCATAGCCCGAATCAACAAATTGCGTAAACGAACTCGTCGAGCCGAGGATGGCACAGATCTCGCCGCGCATCATCGACATCTCGCCTTCGGTCCCTTCGAAACCCGGAATGACGTCGACATTAAGGTCGAGCGCAGTGGCCAATAGCATCGTATCGCTGAACGACGCCGACCCGAGTCCGGCGGAACCAAATTTGACAGGCTCTTCGGCGGCCATCAGGTCCTCCATGTTCTTGATCGCGCATTGGTTCGATACGACGATCGAACGCGGCTCGCCGGACGCCTTGCCGATCCACTCGAATTCGCGCAGATCAAAGGTATGCACAGGCTTGCCGACGATCTGCCCATAGATCAGGCCCATATTGAACGTGCCGATCGTCAGCCCGTCTGGTTTTGAGCGAAATAACGTAATTGCACCGACCAGGTGCCCTGCACCCGGAGTGTTGCGAATAATGACGTTATCCGCTGCGAGGTTTTTCTTCAGGTATTTACCGATAAGTCGTGCGTAGGCGTCGAAGCCGCCACCTGGATCCGTCGCGACGATATATGAGACGTTTTTGGCGTGGTAAAAGTTTCCGTCGTCCGTCGTTTCCTGTGAGCACGCGACCAGAAGTATCAAAGCCACCGAGCGAATGAGGACGTGTCGCATCAGATATCGGCCTCGGCTAGTTATCCGGCGGTACCCAAAGGTCCTCGAAACCTGCGGCAGGTTCGAGTTGATCAAACCAGTCGAAACCGATCGCCTTCATCATGCGGCTGTTGATGACCACAACGCGCGCCTCGCCATCCGATCCGGAATTGAAGCGTTTGTGTGCGCAGTACGGCGGAATGTAAATGAAGTCGCCCGGGCCCCACTCGAATTTCTTTGGTTCGGCGTCCCATTCCCAGATGAATTCGTCGGCGCAGTGGAATTGAACGTCCCAGTGCAGGTCGTGCCCTTCGCCTTCGATGACGAAGGCCACCTCCTCGGTCAGATGCCGGCTCGTACCGGTGGCTTTGCCTGCTTCGATGAATTGCATGTAGATATCGATACAACACTCGGTCGTGTTCATGCCTTCGTTGATGATGTGCTTGATCAGACCGTCCGCGGTGCGTTCCATCGGCATGTCTTTCGCTTTGATAGCTTTATTACGTTCCTTGTACTCGGCGCGAAACTGCTTGGAGGCTTCCAGCGCTTTGGCATAAAAGTTGGCTGTAACGTCGGTCTTCGCCCGGGAGCGCTCGATGTCGTCGACAAAAGGTGCGGCGTTGCTCATTGCATTCCCCTTACAGCGAATCAGGCGGTGAGTAGTTCTCGTGCCCCGGCACTGGTTCCTTGGGCGGGTACTCAACCATCTTCTGGAAGATCAGGTGCATGAACAGGAATAAAGGTTTGGCTTTCATGATTAGTACAATCGATTCACCGTCGGGATCGTCCGAGAAGTGTTGGTGCACGCAGCCGTTCTCGACAATCATCGCATCGCCCGCTTCCCAGTCGATACGTTTGCCGTCATGTATGTCGTGTCCCTTTCCTTTGAGCACAAAAAAGACGGCGCTGTTCATGTGCCCATGTTTTTGGCCGTGGCCACCGGGGGCGTATGCGTCGACGTGCGCCTCGATGGACTGTGCAATTCGCACCGCCTGCGGGTTAATAACTTTCTTACCGAAATTTTGCGGGCCACCTTTCCACTTCATATCACGCGTGTGATAAATGCGTGGCTGCGTGAATAGTTCTTCTTTCAATTCACCGTAGGTGCCCTCGAGGGCGCGCACGAATGTGCGCTTCTTTTGCCACCGCTCCCAGGTAACCTCTTTGTCCGCGGTTTTCGTCTTATCAGTGTGTGAGTCGTTCAATGTTGGAACTCCGGGTTTTTAATTTGAATTTCGCCGCCAGGTACTTGCTAATTATAGCCTAAGCGCATGCGGAGATTGATTTCCCATGTAACGGCCACGGCGCGCGTTCAGCTGCTGGACACGAGCATCGCAATCGCGCCAGCAATAAATGGTAGTGGTATGACCGACAGCATTCTCAGGAGAACAAAACGTGCGCCGAGCAACGGTAACTCAAAAATGAAGACGCGGTGTGCGGCGAAAACGCTCCAACCGGTGAGGAAAGACACGAGCGCCGGTGCCGATGCTCCTTCGAACGCAAACGTGGCCGCGATTGCGAATGCGACAGCTCCCCCCGATGGCACGATGAGACCGGTCAGCGAGCCGATCAGGATGCCCTTGATGCCGGCTTCAGGGCCGAGATAAGCCACGATAATCTCGGTCGGAATCAGCGTCACAATGAAACTGGCCGCGATCAGCGCGAAGATCATGCGCGGCAAAATAATCACAGCCTGCTGCACGGCGCGCGCAAGGCCAAGGCGGAAACTGTCGTCGCGTCGCGCCAGAGCGACGCCGCCGAGGACGACAGCACCACTGTAGAGAATTATCGCGCCGGCGCTATTCATGGATTGCCGTCATTTGCTGGTGGGCCGCTTTCCGGCGGCAGCATGAATGCCAGGCGTCGCGCGAGCATGCCGGCGATGATCGGCAGCGGAATGCTGATCAACAGGCGAAACATCGAGAATTCGAGGCCCATGAATGGAATGTCCCAGACAATAATTCGCTGTATGCCAAGGAGTGCCCAGCCGCTTATGTAGCTAACGAGGATGCCACGATCGGCACCGGTGCCCGCGAGGATTAGCAGGAACGGAAACGCCGACGCCGGCCCGCCCGGCGTAATGGCACCAGCCGCTGCTGCGAATATGAGGCCGCGTTTGCCACGATTGCGCTGCATAAATGCTGACATTCGATCGCGTGGCAGAAGCACCCAGACAAAGCCGGCGAGGATCTGCGCAGCGGCGACCCGCGGTAACAAACCTGTGAGCAGTACGCGGTCACGGGCAATGACACTCGCGAACGTATCCGGATCCAGCACGATATAACACAGGGTGGCTGTGCCGGCCGCAACCCCAACAAAAATCCAGAACGACTTGCCGAAACTCTCTTTGATCAGGTCGGGCCAGTGGCTCTGGTCTGCCTGCCGAGCATCTTTCACGAGGACTTGCCGCGTTCAGCGGAGAGTAGCGGGTTCGCTGTGGCCGTCGAAGACCGCACCCGTGATGGTTCGAAATAAATCCGACTCTGGCGGGAACTGTGCGGTCAGAAATCCCGCGAGTCGTGCGAAGACGATTGCCTGGCCGGCGACGGCATCCATGCGCTCACCATTCGGCAAGCTGGCGGCATCGTTAAGACAGCGCGTAAGACCGGCCCTGAAAAGATCTTCCATGTATTTCTTGCGCGTATCCTCGGAGTCGAGTTGCGAGGGTCCACCGTTGGCGTTGGGGTCCGGAAGGACACCGAAGCGCTGCGTCAGTTCGGTGAAACGCTCAAAAAGCTCGTCGTCAATCTGTTCCTGTTCGTTCAAGTCACCGCACATCGCAGCAGCCCTCCATCACAAAACGTTCCAGCTCTGCCCTACTAAGTTGCCACCGATGATAATTGCCGCACAACCGATGCTGACAAACGTTGCCGTATTAATCCAATTCGCGCAGCGCTCCAACCGGCGCAGTGGAAAAGACACGACGAACGACAACGTGGCCATGCCGATGATCGAGCCTGCGCCGAATGCGACGACGTATGCAGCAGCCTGCGTTATCGAGTCCGCCGCTGCCGCAAGAACCAGAAGACCGGCGGATCCGGCCGCCCCATGCATCATGCCGACGAGCAACGCGCGCCCGAGACCCAGATTGTGGTGCCCGTGCTCGTGAGCGCTTTCGTTGTGCGCTCCATCTTCGCCCGCGTGCGTGTGTACGTGTATATGCGAGGCACCGTCACGATGATGATGTATATGGAAATGCGGACGCTTGCGCCACACCTTGTACAGCAAATTACCACCAAGCAGGATGATCATGGCACCGACTGCGAGCTCGAGAAATGCTTCAGTGCGGGCCGAAATTGATTCGCCAAGCAGTAGCAGCACACCGCATATCGTTAACAAAGTAATCGTGTGACCCAAACCCCAGACGCCGCCCCTAAGGGCTAACGCTCGTCTCGAGCTACGTTTTTCGCTGAGCGCGGCGACGGCGGCAAGGTGATCCGCTTCAAGCGCATGCTGCATGCCGATCAGGCAACCAAACAAAAGTAATGTGAGTAATTCCATCAAGCGACTATTTTAGCAGAGACGTTTGTTTCACGATTAACCAATTCACATGTTACAGAGAGTTTGATTGCAGCGGGTTGTTTGCGCACACTGCGATGCTAAATGGAATGCAAAAGCAACTTCAGCGCAGGGTCGGCAATACTCACGGCCTTCGCAACATTATGCTGTGCGTCGCCTGCACTGCACGCCCAGGAGTCCGGCGAGTCGGACGCGGGCGCGCCCGAGGTTGAGAGTTTGCAGGACGTCGTTGCGTACGATGCCGAATTCTTCGCGCTTTATCACCCTGTAACGGCACTCGAAATGGTGCGACGTTTGCCGGGATTTCAACTTGACGATGGTGAGGACAAACGTGGTTTCGGTGCGGCATCGGGCAACGTCCTGATCAACGATCGCTATCCGAGTGCCAAGCAAGACACGGCGTCAAGAATCCTGGAGCGGATCCCGGCGAGCCAGGTTGAACGCATTGACTTGATTCGTGGCCGGGTGCGCGGCATTGACCTGCGTTCTCAGTCGTCGGTCATAAGCGTTATTTTGCGTGAAGATATTCCTGCGACGGTTCGGTGGGACCTGGCTGTACGCAAGACCTTTGACCTCAGTCCGTTGACCGTGCGTGGTAGCGCGTCGCTGTCGAATACCTGGAAATCGCTCGAATACAATGTTGGCCTCGTTTACCGGCGTTTTCGTTCGAGCGAATCCGGTGTTGAGGACATCTTCGATCCGTCGGGCGCGCTGCTCGAAGCACGTCTCGAAGAAGACTTCCGGGAGGGAGATGCGACTTTCGCCAACTTAAACATGCTGACCTGGATCGGTGAGACGCTGATCACCGTAAATACTCGCTTCGCTGCGATCGAATTTGAAGAAAGCCTGGATTCGGTGGCGGCCCCGCAGGCGCCGAGCGCACAGAGCGATGATTTCTTCGTTGATACCGGCGACGAGAAACAGTTCGAAATTGGTGTTGACGCCGAACGCAGACTTGGTTCAGACCTGCTCAGCAAGGCGATAATGCTCTATACGCGTGACGACGAGGACGAGACGTCGACACAAAATCGAATCGACAGTGCTGGCGCGCTGGAGTTTATTCGTTTTGCCGACAGCAATATCGTCCAATCGGAGGCAATTTTGCGTTTGGAATTCGACTGGGCCGGCTGGGAAAATCACGCCGTCAATTTTGACATCGAGGCGGCGAGCAATGTCATCGATGCTGAACTCGTGCAAACCCTCGACACGGGATCGGGTCCAGTCGAGGTTCCCGTGCCCGGTGCCAATACACGCGTCGAAGAAGAACGCTTTGAGTTTCTGCTGAACGATACGTGGTTTCATGGTGTGCTTGAGGTCGGTTACGGCATCGGCGGAGAGACGTCCACGATCAGCCAATCCGGCGATGCGACGAACAAGCGCAGTTTCACATTCCTCAAGCCGAACCTGTCGGTGACGTACGCACCGACGCAAAATCGGCAGACGCGTCTGCGTATTGGTCGGGATGTGTCGCAATTGGATTTTTCCGACTTTGTTAGTTCCACAGTGTTCCAGGACGACGACCTCGCGCTCGGCAACCCGGACCTGTCACCAGAATCGACCTGGGTTGCCGAACTCAGCGAAGAACGCCGCTTTGGCGAACTCGGCGTTTTCAAGATCACGCTGTTCTACCACTGGATTACCGACGTCGAAGATTTGCTGCCGGTAAGAATTCCGCCGCCAATAGATGCGCTGTCCGAGGTGCCCGGCAACATCGGTTCCGGTGAACGCTGGGGTCTGGAGCTTGAGGCGACATTGCCTCTCGATCGCATAGGCTTGAAAGGTGCCCGACTCGATATCGAGGCTCGCCTGCAGGATTCCAGGGTGACGGATCCCGTCACCGGCGAAGATCGTGTGTTGTCGGGCGAGGGCGATGTTCGCAAGCCGTTGTCGCTAAACAATGAGAATCGTTACGCGTTTGCCGTGGATTTCCGGCAGGACCTCGAGGCGGCTCGCGTCGCCTGGGGCTGGAACCTGCGTAAACGTGGCAACCGCTTCGAATTCAAGGTCGATGAACTGGTTGAGCATGAAGACGGGCTTGAAGCGAATGTGTTTGTGGAAACGACGCGCTGGTGGGGACTCAAAATACGCCTCGATGCCCTGAACCTGGCCGATTTCCATCAATTCAGATATCGCGACATCTATACGGACGAGCGCGAACTATCGCCGCTCGACAGGATTGAGATTCGAGACCGCACTGATGGAGTGCGCGTTCGGTTGACGCTGGCCGGATCCTTCTGAACATGAATGGATGCGGTTGAAACGGTGTCCAGAGAAACTGATGTGCCGCGCTAGAATACGTTAGAGTGGCCGCCGCAAAAAAAATAGCATTTTCTGTACCCGGGGTGAGCGAATGAACAAAGATGCGATTGTCTCCGAAGACATTGTCAAGAAGTTTGCCAAAGAAATAGAAACGCCGTATACGCGCTGGGTCAAGGCCGAGGGCCTCGACATCATTGACGGCACTTATGTGCCCGACCTCAATGAGGTGGCGTTGAAACCATGGTCACGTCGCAATGGTCACGGCGTCTTTATTAATCACGACGCGTCGCGGACGTCGAACGATTGTTACGTCTGCGAGATCGACGCTGGCGCCGAGCTGGCGCCGCAGCGACAACTTTTTGAAGAAATGATCATGATCCTGAGTGGTCGTGGTTCGACGACGGTGTGGAATGACGCCGGAGGAAAAGTTTCCTTCGAATGGCAAGCTGGCGCGTTGTTCGCGATTCCGGTCAATGCCTGGCATCAGCATTTCAACGGTTCGGGCGACGAAAAAGTGCGATTTGTTGCTGTGACCAATTTGCCGCCGATCATGAACGTGTTCGAGGAAAACGAGTTTATTTTCGACACAAGCTATGATTTCAAGTCGCGATTTTCTGGCGAGCCCGATTATTTCGCGCCGCGAAGTGATGTCAGCGGTTTACTGCTCGAGAGTAATTTCGTGCCAGACGCGGTCAGCTTGCCACTAATCGAGGCCAAAGAGCGCGGTGCCGGCGGTGGACACATTCGCTTTAATTTTGCGAAGAGTTCAATGAATGGCCACATATCGCAATTTCCTGTTGGCACCTATAAGAAAGCGCATGCCCACGGCCCCGGGGCACACGTGATTATCCTGGCCGGTGAGGGTTACTCACTCATGTGGCCGGAGGGAGAGGAGCCGAAGCGCTACGACTGGAAGCCCGGCACCATGATTACTCCGCCAAACATGTGGTTTCATCAGCATTTCAATACCGGAAATTCACCGGCTCGCTACCTTGCGTTCAAATACGAAGGGGTGGCGATTCGAAACTCGCAGGGCGTGCCGAAGGCGTGGATCAGTCGCCGCATCGGCGGGCACCAGATCGATTACGCCGATGAAAGTAAGGTCGTGCGTACGCTGTTTGCCGATGCGCTCGCGGAACAGGGGCTTGAATCACAAATGGCAGGCCCTTACGAGTACGAAAAGGAATCGTTGCCACCGCTGCCATAGGCAGTGCTGATCTAAAGCCAAACTCACCTGCCACGGTGTATGATCTCTGTCATCACACAGTTGCAGCTGCTACAGCCTATAGGAGAAAGCGTTGTCACAGAAAGTCACTGCGGCGGTACGAACCGGCGCGCACCAAACCGAATTCCGCGAGTACCCGATGCCCGAGATTCCGAATGACGGTGCACTGGTCAAAATGGAAGTCGCAGGCATCTGCGGCACGGATGTGAAGTTTTATGCAAAACCTCCCATCGATGATCCGGTCATCATGGGACACGAGAACATCGGTTATATTTACAAGGCCGGAAAACAGTTCCAGGACCGCAAGAAGGTTAAGGAAGGCGACCTGGTCTTCATCGAACATTATGTGCCGTGTTTCGCCTGTGAATGGTGCCACAAGGGCGAATATCGTCTTTGTAATGCTACTGATTGGCGTAAGAACCCCGAGGCAATACGATACGGTTACACGTCGGCGGAGCGACCACCGCATCTCTGGGGCGGTTTCGCCCAATACATGTACCTGCCATGGAATGCCGTGCTGCATCAAGTGCCCGACACGATTACACCGGAACTTGCCGGCGTCGTGACGCCGATGGCGAATGGTATCCAGTGGGCCTTGTTCGACTGTGGAGTAGGTTACGATTCCAGCGTGCTGATCCAGGGTCCCGGGCAACAAGGCATGTCGCAAGTGGTCGCGTGCCGACAGGCCGGGGCCTCTCTGATTATCGTCACGGGCACGAGCAAGGACAAAGTCCGACTCGACGTGGCCAAGCGCCTCGGCGCCGATTATGTGATTAATGTTGAGGAGGAAGATGCACTGCAGCGAGTTAATGAGATTACCGGCGGGCTCGGCGTGGATGTCGCACTCGATTGCACAGCCGGCGGCGGACTCGCGCCCGTGCTGTTCGGCATCGATGCGCTGGTCCGCAAGGGCGGCACATTGCTTGTGCAGGGCGAGGTGGCTACGTTCCCGGACTTCCCGTTGGGCAAGATCGCGAACAAATACATCACAATCAAAGCTGCCCGGGGGCACAACTTCGAATCCTGCGAGCTGGCGCTCAAACAGCTGTCCTCGGATCGATTCCCGCTGGATCTGATTACAACCCACCGCATGGGCCTCGAGGACACGGACAAAGCGATCAAGGCAGTCGGCGCCGCGCAGGATGTTATTCACGTTTCGCTGTTGCCTTGGGAGTAATCTCCGCTCCAAATCAGCGCCAGTAATAGAGGAGCGATCGGATGAGTGTAGTCATTCAAAAAATCTCCCGCGTGGATTCCGAGCTGGTCGATCAGTTTGCCAGGCTGGGCGTCGCGACCGTGCACGAAGCACAGGGACGCAAGGGATTGCTGGCGCCTTACATGCGGCCAATCTTCGCCGGCAAGCGGGTAGCCGGCACGGCGGTGACTGTTTCTGTGCCGCCTGGCGACAACTGGATGATTCATGTTGCCGTCGAACAGTGCCGCGACGGCGACGTTATGGTCGTCGCGCCGACGTCTCCGTGCAGCGATGGTTACTTTGGCGACTTGCTGGCGACGTCTTTCATGGCGCACGGCATCAGGGCGCTGATCGTCGATGCCGGTGTTCGTGACGTGGCCGACATAACCAGTATGGGATTTCCAGTCTGGTCCAAGTGCATCTCAGCGCAAGGTACGGTCAAAGAAACACTCGGTAGCGTCAACATTCCGATCGTTTGTGCGAACCAACAAGTCAGTCCGGGGGACCTGGTTCTCGCCGACGACGACGGTGTCGTCATCGTGCGCCGTGACGAGGCATCCGAGGTGTTGGGAAAGTCACTGGAACGAGACAAACGCGAGGCCGACGTCCGCGTCCGTTATGGCAACGGGGAATTGGGTCTGGACACGAACAATATGCGTTCACGGCTCGACGAAAAAGGCCTGAAATACCGGTGATCATCGATTGCCATGGCCACTACACGACGGCACCAACACAGCTGCAAGCTTATCGTGATGCTCAGGTCGCGCACTTCGACGACGATAGTAATCCGTCGCCCGAGCTGCAAGACGTCAGTGACGATGAGATTCGTGAAAGCATAGAGAACAACCAGCTTAAAGCACTGCAGGAACGTGGCGCCGACATGACGATTTTCTCGCCCAAGGCGTCAGCGATGGCGCATCACATCGGCGATGAAGCTGTGTCGAAAATATGGACGCGCATCAATAACGATACGATTTACCGTGTCACGCAATTGTTTCCCGATAACTTCATTGGTGTTTGCCAGTTACCGCAGTCCGTTGGCGTGCCGATCAAAAACAGCATTGATGAACTCAAGCGTTGCGTTAATGAACTCGGGTTTGTCGGCTGCAACCTGAATCCGGACCCGTCCGGTGGTCGATGGACCGGACCGCCATTGATTGACAAAGCGTGGTATCCGTTCTTTGAAGCGATGGTGGAACTTGACGTCCCGGCAATGATCCATGTTTCCGGTTCCTGCAATCCCAATTTCCATGCGACCGGTGCGCACTACATTAACGCGGACACGACAGCGTTCATGCAGTTTATTCAAGGTGACCTGTTCGGCGACTTCCCTGAGCTGCGACTGATCATCCCGCACGGCGGCGGCGCCGTGCCGTATCACTGGGGGCGTTATCGAGGTTTGGCCGATATGCTCGGTAAGCCGCTATTGACCGAACATGTCATGAAGAACGTCTATTTCGATACCTGCGTTTATCACCAGCCCGGCATCGATCTACTGTTTCGCGTGATCGATATTGACAATATATTGTTCGCGTCGGAGATGTTCGGCGCTGTCAAAGGTGTGGATCGCGAGACGGGGCATCATTTTGATGACACCAAGCGTTACGTCGACGCGCTGGAACTATCTGATGCTGACCAACACAAGGTGTTTGAAGCCAACGTGAGGCGTGTTTTCCCGCGGCTTGACGCACAGCTCAAAACGAAAGGGCGTTAGAAGCCGATGAAAAAGGCCGATGCTTGTAGCGCTGTTTTTCTAATCTTGCTGCTAAACATGGCGCAGGCCCAAAGCGTCGCCGGGCTGGACGGACTGGTCGGACGTCTCGAGCATCCGCTCTGGACTGCGAGACGGGATGCGGCCCTGGCGATCGGGTCGAGCGGGCCCGCAGCATCTGATGCCATTTCTGCGCTGACGCGAACGCTCGACGACGTCGACGTGCAGGTGCGCCGCGCGGCGGTGCAGGCGCTCGCCGATGTCGGCGCCGGATCCGAAGCCGCGCTGCCCGGTCTCGTGCACGCACTCAATGACAGTGACTGGGTTGTCCGGCGCAGGGCGGCGTTGTCATTCGAGGACATGCCGGCCGGCGACGCAGTTGCCAGTATTCGCGAACTCCTGGCGAGTGAATCGACAGATGTCAGAACGTCTGCCGCGCTCGCGCTATCCGGGCTGGCACCGGCAAGCATCGACGCGTTGCCGGAGCTGGTTGCCGTACTGGCTGCTGACGACTGGCAATTGCGTGCGGCAGCAGTGCATGCGCTCGGCGCACTGGGCCCGGATGGTCGGGAAGCGCTGCCCGCATTGGCGAGGGCGCTGCGCGATCGTGACTGGGGCGTTGCCGAGCAAGTCGTCGAAGCGCTGTCGTTGATCGGCGAACCGGCGCTGCCGGTCCTGATCGAAGCGCTGTCCGACACGCGTATCGCCGTGCGCTGGGGTGCGGTCCGGGCACTGGGTCGAATTGGTGCAAACGCCGAGATTGCAGTTCCGGCAATTGCCGGCCTGCTCGACGATACGGTGTTACAGGCACGCTGGGCAGCCGCAAGAGCGCTGTGGGCGATTGGCCCCGCCGCGGCTGGTGCGGCGCCGGAACTCGTCGCCGCGCTCGACGATCCCAACTGGGTGGTTCGCTGGTCGTCAGCTCGGGCGCTCGGCGCAACGGCCGCCGAGCCGCACATTGAAGCAACTGTCACAGCCCTTGGAGCCGCTCTCGAAGATCGCGATTCACGGGTCTGTGAGGCCGCCGCATTCGCACTCGAGCATATCGGCGCAGCGGCGATTGACGCGCTGCCGGAGTTATCCCGGGCGGCGACAGGTGCTGCAGTTTCGTCAGAGGAAGACAACGACGCGCCCGCCTGCCAGGTAATTGATGTTGGACCGGTTGCCGAAGAGTTGTTGATGCAAAGTGGTTGGACCGTGCGTTGGGCCGCCGTTCGTGCGCTGGGCGTTGTCGGACGTGGTGAGAGCGAGGCACTGGCACCGCTTAGCTTGGCAATGCTGGACGAGCATTGGCAAGTCCGTGGTGTCGCAGCACTGGCGATCGGACAGTTCGAAAATCGTGCAACACCGCCGGCCGTTGCGGCGATAGCCGCCGTGTTGAGTGACGAACAGGCCGCTGTGCGCAAGGCGGCGACAATCGCGCTGGGAGAAATCGGCCCGACAGCGCGCACCGCGTTAGTCGCGTTGCGCCGCGTCGCGGAGGATGAAGACGAGGCGGTGCGCGATGCGGCGGTGGTTGCGATCGCCAATGTATCGGGTAATCGTCAGGGGGAATAGCATGAGTTATCGATACCAAAATCTGCACTGTCGAGGCATCGCACTCATCGTGTCCGGGCTACTGTTTTGCGGTAGTGCTCTCGGACACATCAAAAACGAGGCGACCCAATTTCCTGACATAGAATTTTCCAGTGCCCGGTTTGATATCGTCGTCCTGGTCGGCGCGGGCATTATTCCCGAGACACCGGTCTTTGAACCCGACAAGGCGCTGTCGAATGAGGAACTGGCGGCTTGGGTCGCGCTCGCTGAAGGCCTTGGGCGCGGCGGTGAGAACCCCGACACCGCCGCGCTGGCAGAGGCGGCCCTCGAGCAAGGATTTGTTGAATCGCTGGCAGGCGATGCCAGCCTCGCAGACCTTAACCGCGTGTTTTTCGCGGGTAGTCTCGACATCGATGACGGGGAGCGAACACCCAGCAAAGCCGATGCCGCAAGTCTCATCGCCACAGCGCTGGGCAGTGAGGCCGGCCAAGCGCTGCTCGAGAAGCGAAATCTTGCGGCCGGGGTAAGCGGCGTCGTCACTGAGGTTGCTATTGAAGAGGGCCATCACGGCAATGTGTACGTCCTGACGATTGGTGGCAGTAAACTGCAAATGGATGAACATGGCCGCGTCGCAAATGGGCCGACTGACTTGTTGCAGTGGGAAGATCGTAGCGTTCGGCGCTCGTTCGTTCGCGGCAGCGGTGAGCATGCGCAATGGATGTATCTCGAAGCGGAGCCACGCGAGCCAGCGCCGGCGGTTGATGCATCGGCGAGTGCGACCACAACCGGAGTTGTTGCCGAGGTAGTCGAGGAGCCGCCGGTCGATCGAAGCCTCCTTTACTGGTTGGTCGCTGTCGCTGTAATTCTGGGTGCGGGGCTGTTCTTTCAGAGCCGACGTAGCGACTAATGGACATCGTGCTTGAAAATGTTTCGAAGCATTATCCGCTGGTCGAGTTCACTGCGCTCGATGACGTATCGCTGAAAATCAATTCGGGAGAATGGGTGTTTCTCGTCGGCGCGTCCGGCATGGGCAAGACAACGCTGCTCAAACTGTTGTATCGCGAAGAGCTCTCCGACGAAGGAATTGTTTCAGTGGGTGGCAATGATGTTGCCAGAACACCCGGCAGTCGCCTGCGCCGAAAGATGGGCATTATTTTTCAGACGTATCGCCTGCTCGAGAAGAAGACCGCATTCGAGAACATTGCCTACGGTGCTGAAGTCCTGGCAATGCCGCCGGCCGAGGTACGCAAGCGAACCCGCGAAATTCTCGAGCTTGTCGGCCTGGACGATAAGGCCAGTCGATTACCCGGCGAGTTGTCGGGCGGCGAACAGCAGCGAGTCGCGATTGGGCGTGCGCTCATCAATCGCCCGAAACTAATCCTGGCTGACGAGCCAACTGGTGACCTCGATCCAGAAAACAGCAACCGCGTTATCGACATTCTCGATACCGTGCATCGTGAGCAAAATGTCACGGTGCTGTTCGCGACACACGCCGTGGATATCGTCGATCGCCTGCAGCGCCGCGTCGTGCGATTGCGGAACGGTCGTGTGGTCAGTGACACAAGCGGTGGTTATTGGTCAGGCGGGGAGGCGAGCGCACATTGAACTGGTGGCCGATCTATTACCGTCTGCGTGAAGCGCGTGAGGGCATTGCGCGGAACGCCTGGGCGAGTCTAGCAACCATCGTACTGCTGACCCTGACGTTACTGTTGTTCGGCAGTTTCCTTTGGCTGAACGCCAACCTGAGCCAGGTCGCGACAATGCTTGAGCGGCAGGTGCAGGTACGCGTGTTCGCCAAAGAGGGAACGGCCGCAGATTCGTTGCTGGTTGCACTCGAGGCGGTACCCGGCGTGCGCAACGTCGAACTGCTCGATGGTGAAAGTGTGTATGCGGAGCTTGCCCCGGTCTTCGGCGAAGAAACGCTGATGCGCGCGTTGCCGACGGACGCATTCGCCGACAGCGTGTCAGTCGAACTGGTCGACCCCGAGC
>Ga0209987_10000409_pt1 | contig 22401 bp, 24 predicted proteins | sample N074metaG_FD_182134 | JGI IMG/M metagenome (GOLD analysis project Ga0209987, IMG submission 182134) | Deep subsurface microbial communities from Kermadec Trench to uncover new lineages of life (NeLLi) - N074 metaG (SPAdes) (version 2) | ecosystem: Environmental > Aquatic > Marine > Ocean trench...
CATTGTGGTTGATGAGTACGGGGGATGCGTGGGCATTGTCACCATCGAGGATTTGATGGAGCAAATTGTGGGTGAAATTGAAGACGAATATGACGAACCAGAAAAAAAGTACGTGCAATACGATGACGGCGGTTATTTGATCGAAGGCGATCAATCCATCGATATTCTCAATGAGAAACTAAATTTGGATTTGCCACATGGAGATTATGAAACCCTGGCGGGTTTGATGATTCAGGATTTGGAAAGAATTCCGGGGCCTGGGGACCAAGTGACGGTGGATAACTTTCGACTCACTGTCAAAGAGGCCAGCAAAAGAAAAATAAACTCGGTTATTTTACGCAGGATTTCCTCGGACTACCCACAACACGATGCCACCCCTAATGAATCGAAGGACTCGACAATGCATGACGGGGATGCCACCGCCTCTGGACCTGCCAACAAAAAACCCAAATCGCAAGACACCTAAAGCCCCCGCAATTTCTCCAATTCACGATAAGCGGCCTGCAATTCCAAAAACTTTATATGGGCTTGTTCCACATGATCACCACCCAAATGAGCCACCTTGTCGGGATGGTAATGAGCCGCCAGACGCCAATAGGCTTTTTTGATTTCCTGATCGGAGGCACGGGGTGGAACACCCAAAATGGAGTACGGAGTGACCAGATCATCCAGGGAATATTTGCGGCGTATCTGGTCGTGCTCTTCAAAAGACAGACCCAGCAGTCCAGCCAGCTCATTGATCGTGTCCTGCGCTTCCGGGGTCAAGGAATTTTCGAGGAGAGCCATTTGATAAGTGAGCGCCAGCAACAATAACCGATAATGCGATTGTGTCGAGGCTTTATACTTTTCCACCACCGGGGCCCAGGCCGGGTCCACCTTGCAGGTTTCTCTAATGACATTATTGACAGATTCCAAATCGTCACTGGTGTATTTTAAATTTTTTGAAAAAAACTTATAGATGGTCTCAACATCTTTGGCCGTGACATAACCTTTCACCATTGCTACTTTAGTCATCGCAACGATGATGCAAGTGACAAAGGTTCCTTCATGTTTCACGCCAGGTAAACTTTGCCGGACCTTGGCTTTGAGTTTTTTGGAAATAAAATATTGCGTCAGACCGCCAAAAAGCGCCCCCAGCGGCCCACCCCGAAGCAATCCAAATCCCGCGCCCAGCAACCAGGACATATCATTCCCTTTAAGAAATTGTCAAAGCCAGCCACAATGTCCTCAATATATCACAGAGGAATATTTTTATATGAACTTACATCTCCCACATTGAATCGGTACCGGAAAAGGAATATCCTCTGGCCTCGTGATTTAAAAATTAAACAGGGAGTCCTAAAGTGGTCAAACACATTGTCATGTTCAAGCTCAATCAGAAATCTTCGGAAAATATGGAACGCGCTTTAACGGCATTGAAAAGCATGGAAAATAAAATTAAAACGCTGAAGCACTTGGAAGTGGGCATCAATTTTAAAGAATCGGAACGTTCGTATGACCTGGTCCTCACCACCCATTTTGAAAATAAGGAAGGATTGGAAATCTATGCCAATCACGAAGTTCACCAACCCGTAATCAAAATCCTGCGAGGCTTGTGCTCCCATTCCATTGTGGTGGACTATGAAACTGATTCATAAATAAAGAAGAGATTTTTCAGAAAAGTCATAGGTCCGCCCGGTCTAAAAAAAGGGCTCAAAAATGTCTTGTGCTTTCAAAATACAAGTGATACTCTTGTTTGATATTTCATTGATTAACACCTAATGTTAATCAATGATTTTTTTTAATTGGAAGACGCACTAGACTTCCCATGATAATCGTTGTTGTCCATTTCGATAGTTTGCGCTCCAAAAACCAGCCTCAACGCATTGAGTTGGTTGATCATTTTTAATTTATCAATACAATTCGGGAGTTTCGGGAGTGGCTATCAAAAAGAAAAAATTACCGATACGAAAAACCCCAAAAACCAAACCAGGCAAGAAAAAAAAGACCCCTCCTGCAAAGAAAAAAGCGGTGATTCCCAGGAAAAAAGCGGCAAGCCCCAAGAAAAAAACCGCCAAGAAAGCATCGCGAAAAAAGCCCGTTAAAAAACGAGGGGCACCTAAAAAAGCCACCCGTAAGCCCGCCAAAAAAACATCTCGAAAAAAGGCGGTTAAAAAACGAGCGTTGCCTAAAAAAGCCGTTCAAAAAAAGAAAACTCCGGCTAAAAAAGCCACCCAAAAACCCGCAAAAAAAACTAAAACGGTCACAAAAAATAAAATTTCCCCTGTCAAAAAAAGGGTTCCCAAGCACCCGGATACTCTGGTACTTAAAATTAAAACGAGGCTACTCAAAGAACGGTCGGACTTGCTCGCCATGATTCGCTCATCGCAAGAGGTGGAACGGAATGTAGGAGACATCACCTTCAGCAATGAAATCGATCTGGCTTCCAGTCTCGAGGGGCGGGAAATGGCATTTCAGCTTTCCAGCAGGGAAAGGAATGAACTGCGGCTCATTGAAGACGCCTTATTTAAAATCACTTCGGGAAATTACGGGGTGTGCGAGGGATGCTCGAACATAATCGGGGTCAAGCGGCTTCAGATTCTGCCACTAACTTCGTTGTGCATTCAATGCCAGGAAAACCTTGAGGTGCCCTGAAAATTCATTTGCCGTGGCATTTCTTATATTTTTTGCCACTGCCGCAGGGGCACGGATCGTTTCGCCCTATTTTTTTCTCTTCCCGCCGCACAGTCGTGGGCTTGCTTTCCTCATCCGAGTCTCCCCGGTGTTCCTTGACCTTTCGGCTTTCTTTTTCCTGAGTCGCCTCGAGAGAACTGACAGCCTTTTTATCAATTCTCGCCTTAAATAAAAATTCGCAAATCTCTTCTTTCATCCGGAAGTTCATTTCCCGGAATAGATCGAACCCTTCTTTTTTGTATTCGTTCAATGGGTTTTTCTGCGCATACCCCCGCAACCCTATCCCCTCTTTCATATGGTCCATTGCTAAAAGGTGATCTCGCCACAGGTTGTCCAGAACCTGCAACATGATCATACGCTCCGGGTATCTCATGAATTCTGGACCCACCTCATTTTCCTTGGCGTCGTATTTTTCCATGACCCGGTCCAATATCATATTGTGGAGTTTATTTGAGTCGATGTCATCGAGCGGTTGCTTGATCTCCTCGTCGACCACTAGTTCGTTATCATTATTTTTTTCAATGGACACGTCGAGAGTTCGATTCAGGTAGTCATTCAGCAAACCGATATCCCATTCCTCAGGGTAGATATCCTTGTGAGCCACTTCCTGAAGTTTGGCATCGAGAATTTCATCCGCCATATCGTAGAGAAGTTCCTTTTGGCCCTGCCCCATCAAAATATCTCTTCTCAGCCCGTAGATCACCTCGCGTTGCCTGTTCATAACATCATCGTATTCCAGAAGATGTTTTCGTATATCAAAGTTGTGGGCTTCCACTTTGCGTTGGGCATTGCTGACTGCTTTGCTCACCATGGGGTGTTCTATCGGTTGACCATTTTCCATTCCCAGCCGGGCCATGAGACCCGAAATTTTGTCTGACCCGAAAATCCGCAACAGGTCATCTTCCAGAGAAAGGAAAAATCTTGATGAACCCATGTCGCCCTGCCGTCCCGAACGACCGCGCAACTGGTTGTCGATGCGCCGGCTTTCGTGGCGCTCGGTGCCGATGATATGCAGTCCCCCCAGTTCCGGGACTCCCTCGCCCAGAACAATATCGGTGCCTCGCCCCGCCATGTTGGTGGCTATGGTCACCGCCTTCATTTGCCCGGCCTGAGCAATGATTTCCGCTTCCCGCTCGTGATGTTTGGCATTCAGCACGTTATGTTTGATTCCAATTTTTTTGAGATGCTGACTCAGCTTTTCAGATTTTTCGATCGATATGGTTCCAACCAAAGCGGGCCGACCGGACTCGTGACATTCTCTGATTTCGTCCCCCACAGCTTCAAATTTTTCCTTCTCGGTGCGGTAAATGCAATCGGGGTAATCCTCTCGAATCATGGGCTGGTTGGTCGGAATGACAAGCACTTCCAGACCATAGGTCGATCGAAACTCTTCGGCCTCGGTATCCGCAGTTCCGGTCATGCCGCTCAATTTTTCATACATGCGAAAATAATTCTGGAATGTGATGCTCGCCAGGGTCTGGTTTTCATTTTCGACTTCCACGCTCTCCTTGGCTTCCAAGGCCTGGTGCAACCCGTCGCCGTAGCGTCTGCCCGCCATCATTCTGCCAGTAAACTCATCAATGATGACCACTTTGCCGTCCTTCACCACATAGTCCACCTCATTTTTAAACAGGGCGTGAGCCTTGAGGGCCTGAGTCACATGGTGAAGCGTTTCGATCTGCGAAGGATCGTATAGATTTTCAATTTTTATTATTTTCTCCACCAGGGAGATGCCCTCTTCCGTCAAGGACGCCGCCCGGGCTTTTTCGTCCACGGTGTAGTGTTCTTCCTTTTTTAAATGGGGAATGACTTTATCCAGAGTGTGATATTTATCGGTGGACTCTTCACTCGGACCTGAAATAATTAAAGGCGTCCGGGATTCATCAATCAATATGCTGTCCACTTCATCCACGATGCCGAAGTTAAGAGGCCGTTGAACGAATTGCTCTGCGGAAAATTTCATATTGTCACGCAGATAATCGAAACCAAATTCGTTATTGGTTCCATACGTCACATCCGAATGGTAGGCTTTCTGCCGCTCATCCTCAGGCATGTCATGGTAAATAATTCCCACGGTGAGCCCGAGAAACTTATAAATCTTTCCCATCCATTCCGAATCGCGTTTAGCCAGATATTCATTGACCGTCACGACATGAACACCTTTTCCACCAAGAGCATTCAAATAGACCGGCAATGTTGCTACCAGGGTTTTCCCTTCCCCGGTTTTCATTTCAGTAATTTTGCCTTCATGAAGCGCCACACCGCCCAAAATCTGCACATCAAAATGACGCATTTGCAATGTACGGATACTGGCTTCACGGACCACGGCAAATGCTTCGGGAAGGATGTCATCCAGGGTCTCCCCGTCTTTCAATCTCGCCTTAAACCCGCCGGTTTTATCTCGCAACTGGTCATCGGTCAGTTTTTTAATACCCTCTTCAAATTCATTGACCCGGTCGACTGTGATCTGAATCCGCTTCAATTCGCGGTCATTTCGGGTACCAATAATTTTTTTTATGAGACTCAGAACCATGTTTTACCTCAAAAATCGCTTGCAACCGGACTCGCCCGCTTTAGCGAGTAATTTAAAAAATAGAATTTGCGGACATTATCTTTAAATAGAAAGAGTCCATCCGCCACCACATAGTATTATTCATTTTGGAGAAACAAACCTGGAGGAAACCAAGGAGACAAAAACTTCCAGCGAAGATTATAACAAAAATCTGGAGTCAAAGGATTTCGTTTTAATGGCAGAAAAATACATCTACGGCAGGCGATTTCGAAACATCCAGATGGCTCTCTAAGGATATGGAACCAGCGGGGAAACCCAGGAAAAATAAACCGGTTTGAAAAACCGATCATTCCTCCAAAATATAATTCATGGGGCTGACAGAAATTCCGTTGACCACCACCTCATAATGCACGTGCGGCCCGGTACTCCGGCCCGTGCTTCCCACCAGGGCAATCACCTGGCCTCGTTTGACCATCGCCCCCACTTCCACCATGTTCCTGGCGTTATGCCCATAACGTGTCAGCACGCCATAACCATGGTCAATCTCCACCATGTTGCCGTAACCATGCTTGCGCCCAGCCAAAATGATTTTGCCGTCAGCCGGCGCGCGGATCTCAGACCCCATGCGCGCCGCAATGTCCAGCCCTTCATGCTTTTCCGACAAACCTGTAAACGGGGACTTTCTATAACCGAAACCGGAAGTCACCCAGCCGCGAGTCGGCCAGATAGAAGGCGTTGAAGACAACAATGACTTTTGATTTTTCAAGAACTCATCCAGTTCCTGAAAACTAACCTGACGGACCTTGGCGTGATTGGTTAAAACTCCCAGATTGCCCTCAAACCGGTCCAGCATGGATTGCGATTCTTTTTTCAGAGAGGTGGTGAAGCTATCAGAACTCAAACCATAAGGACCGCCCACGCCCCAGTTTTTGTCACCGGCGTTGGTCGAGTTTTCCAGAGCAGTAATGATGCGAAGTTTCTTCTCAAATCGTTCCAGGCGCGACATTTCGGTTTCGAAATTCCGCACCTTCTCACCAAATCTTTCGATTTGAACTTTCTGGATTTTACCTTCGCGGCGGAGAGCCGCCAGCTCTTTTTGATCGTCAAGTAAATTAAAGTACTCGTTGCTGAAATAGACACCCGTCCCCACCAAAGTGAGGGTAAATACCAAGGCCGAATAGAGGGCAATTTTCGCCCATTTCTTAGGCAATTGGATTTTTTTCGGGGACCCTGCGGCACCGGGGAAAACCACTACGGTAAAGACGTCTTTTTGCACCGTTCCTCCTATTCAAATACAACCACAAGTGCCATCATGCTAGATTACTTCCCCCCTGACATGAGCCACTTTTTTTCAGATTAAAGCTAACCTACTAATATGTCAATTGTTATTTAATTTCCTCCCTACCCCCCTTAGGGTGAGCACTTTTGAAAAGCTTTGAAAAGCCCCAACTTCAGAAAAACCATATTTCATTTTTTATTAATATCGAATTGTCGAATTTTTTCACGGGCTTGGATGTGATCCGGGTTAATTTTTAACAGGTTACGATAATACTCCCGAGCGCGCTCCAGCTCCCCCTGTTCTTCATAAAGCAACCCCAGGCTGAACAGACCCGCGACCCGACCGGAGGCATGATCGATTTCCCGATAGATGTCAACCATGGCCATTATTTTTTGGATCGCTCCCGGCACGTCCCCTTCCGCATACAGGCGAAAGCTTCGCTGACGCAAGCTTTGCGCAAAGACGGAACCATATCCGAAAGCGGTTTGACGCTCGCCATTTTTAAGATGCGTCTGGTACTCCTTCAAAAAACTCTCGGCCCGGCCGCCATTGGCATAAATGCCATAAAGGTTTCTATAAAACATCAATTCGGAAGGATGGATAGCAATCGCTTTTTTCACTTCTTCGACGGCTTCTGGCAATGACTTCAAGTGAACCAATACCGCACCCAGATTATTCAGCGCCAACGCGTTTTTTGGGTCTTGCGCCAAGACCTCTCTTAAAATTTTTTCGGATTCGTAAAACCGTTTATCAAGATAGAAGAGGAACCCAAGGCCATAGCGCGCGCTGGAGGAATTCGGGTGATGGGATAAAATTCCGTCCAAATAATTCTCCAAATCCTGGGCTCGGCCCGCCGCCCAATAGGCGCGCACCAATCCACGAACGGCATAATTATTTTCGCCGTCCTCCTCCCAGAGTTTTTGATAGGCCTGGATCGCCGCATCAAATTTTTCGTTGAGCAAAAGCATCTCGGCCTGTTGCGTTGAGTTCAGGCTGGGAAATCCGGAATGATTGGAGGGCGGTTGGGCTCCGGCAGAAACCGCAAAAACACAAAGGAGCGCGGTGAAAAGAATCAAGCCTTGATAGTTTGCGGGAGACCGGGTGGAGGGCGACACAATGACAATCTAAACGAAATGCTCAACGTCAGCAGGAACTCCCGATTCATGACGCGCCAGGTTTTCAAAACGAGTGAACTCTTTTAAAAAGGCCAGTTTGATATCTCCAATGGGACCGTTTCTTTGCTTGCGAATGAGAATTTCAGCTTTTCCTGCATCTTCGCTATTCTCGTTATAAACCTCATCCCGGTAAATAAAAGCCACCACATCGGCATCCTGCTCAATGGAACCCGATTCCCTAAGATCGGAGAGAAGTGGTTTTTTATCCTGACGGGCTTCCAGTGCCCGGCTGAGCTGGGAGAGAGCAAGTACCGGCACATTGAGTTCCTTCGCTAAATTCTTAAGCCCTCGGGAAATTTCAGAGATCTCCAATTGACGGCTTTCAGTTTTAGATCTCGAACTCATCAGCTGAAGGTAATCGACAATGATCAGTCCTATGGAATGTTCAGCCATCAAACGTCTGGCGCGGGCTCTGATATCCAAACTGGACAACTGAGCGCTGTCGTCAATAAAAATAGGCGCCTCTGAAAGCAGGCCGGCGGCGGCGGTGAGGTTCGGCCAATCTTTACTGGCCAAAAAACCGGTACGCAATTTTACGGAACTGACTCGCGCCTCGGAACACATCATACGCATAGCCAATTGCTCTTTCGACATTTCAAGACTGAATATCGCCACCGGAACCTGCCGCTTGAGCGCGGCGAAACGGGCGATGTCCAGGGCAAAACTGGTCTTGCCCATGCTGGGACGACCGGCAATGATGATCAGGTCCGAGGGTTGCAGGCCGGATGTCATTTGGTCCAGCTCGGTAAAACCGGTTTCCAGACCGGTGATAATCCCCGGCTTATCAAACATCTTTTCAATTTGGGCAAAACTGCCCTTAATTATGTCAGATAATTTAAAGAAGTGCCGCTTAAACCTTTTCTCCGCTATCGAAAATACCAGTCTTTCAGACTGATCAAGAACTAAATCCGCATCTGCCCCCCCATCATAACTCTCCTCAATAATTTCCGTTCCGGCTTGAATTAAATCACGGAGAATTTTTTTTTCACGAATGATCTTGGCATGATGGGTGACCGCATAAGGAGTGGGCACCAGTGTTTCAAGGGATGACAAAAATTCCATCCCACCGATATCATCAAAATTTTGCATCTTGCGAAGTTGATCAGCGACAGTCAAGGCATCAATGGCATCGTCTTTTTCAAACAATGTCTCCATCGCCGAAAAAACGTTTTGATGCCGGACCTTGTAAAAATCCTCCAACTGAATAGCTTCTAGAGCTTTGGCAAAAGGATCGGTGCCATGAAGGCAGGCACCGAGTACATAGAGCTCAGCGGCATCATCGTGCGGCGGGAGTTTACGCAGAGATATGTCAGAGGCATCGGGCATGCCGCTTTATAGCACGAGGGAATATGACAAGGGGGGAAAAATAAACTTCTTCCAGCTAACTAATTGGATTATTGAAGCTCCATTTTTTTTCAACAGCCCATGAGTCTCAGGATTCCGTTTCGGTGGATTCAGCGTTTTCAGCTTTTTTAGATTCCTGAGATTCAGCAGGTTCCTGACTTTCTTCGGCCACTACGGAAAGATTGATTTCCGCCGTCACCTCGGGGTGCAGTTTTACTTTCAATTTAAATTCCCCCAGGGCCTTGATTGGCTCCGCCATCTGAATTTTTCTTTTATCCAGAGAAATTCCTTTGGCGTCCATCAGGCCCGCCAATTCCTGCGTGGTGACCGAACCAAACAACTTGTCCTGATCGCCCACTTTTTTGGTCACCGTCAACGTGATTTTGGCGATGGCGTCGGCAACTTCCTGAGCCTCCCCTTTCAGTTTTCTGGATTTTCTCTGAACGATACTTTTTTGATGATTGAACTGTTTCAAATTCTTGGGAGTGGCTTTGATGGCTTTTCCAGCGGGAATTAAAAAATTCCTCCCATAACCATCTTTAACTTCTACTTCATCTCCGCAGGAACCCAGTTTGATGACGTCCTCTTTTAATAACACTTTCATAACTTTTAAGTCGCTCCCTTTTCAATTATATTTCTCGATCACTCTTCCTGATCCGGAGTGGCCGTCACTCGCAATTTTCTGAAGTCCAGCCAGATATCGAACAAACCCACGCCCATGATCAAACCCATGAATATTGGCTGGGCAAAAATTAAAATATAGATAATAACCCAAAGCGGTCTGGGGGCATTTTTAGCTTGCAGGAAATGGTGCATAATGGCCATCCCCTGCAAAAAATACAACGTAAAAAGCACCAGAAATACATTCAACCCAATGGCAAACCCCGCCGAATCCAGCCCCAGCAAGGCGCCCCCTGAAATGATGAAAGGCCAAACCCAATAATCCGGCAGAACCCATCGGGTCAAGTCAGCCGCAGCGAAATATTCGGAGGTATAAAACCTAAGCCACAGGAACCTCACGGAAAAGTAATTGATCACCGCCACCGTCAAAGCCCCTATGGCAATGATCGCCGGGAACGCTTGCGCAAACATTCGGGAAGCTTCGCCGGCAAACTTTTTCAACACCTCCATGTCAACGGAGGAATTTTCAAGTTCCTGGGCGGACTCCAAATACTTCTGAAGCGCCCGGTCGATTTCCTCCTTAAAAAAATCAACGGGCGACATCCCCATATCCGCCACGAACATCCATATTAAAACTATGGACAATACCGCCGACCCCAAGGTGCTGAAAAAAATGCTTCGGTCGTAGGGAAGCGACAGCCCAATGGTTTCGCCCATGATCACAGCCACCAAAGCGTATTCCGCGACAAAAATCATCGCCTGCTGGGGTCCGGCCAAGCTCACCAGGACCATAAATAGCACCCCCATCGAAATTAATCCGATGGGTTTGCCCCATTGCAGATAAATCAAAATCAATGGCACCGGGGTAAAAATCCCGACGAATACCCCGAGAGCTGGGAAAAACAAAGCCACCAGCAGGATGGCCAGCAAAATCACACCCGGTAAAAAAAGAACTGCGCGCCGTTCCGGCAAAGCTAATACTCTACAGTGAATGGGAGCAGGGCGATATTTCTGGCCCGCTTGATCGCCTCGGTCAATTGCCGCTGGTGGCCTGCGCAATTTCCGGAAATTCTTGAGGGAACTATTTTCCCCCGCTCAGAAATCAGCGGTTTGAGCAATTTGATATCAAAAAATTCAATGACCTCAATTTTATCGGTACAAAACCGACAAATTTTTTGTGAAAAGAATGAACGTTTTTTATGGGGTTTCATGTAGCGAACCTTATCAACCTTAAAATTAATAAATAATTAAAATGGGACATCGTCCTTAGGGGCGGAACCCTCGTCTTCCTGGGAATCCATTGCCATGGGCGCCTGGCCGGACCCGGATTTGGGCAAAAACTGAACGTTGGTGGCCACCACATCCAGTTTATTGCGTTTCTGACCGTCATCCGTTTCCCAGGAGCGAAACTGGAGGCGTCCTTCAATAAATACGGCACTGCCCTTGTTCAAATATTGCGTGCAGTTTTCTCCCGCCTTGCCCCAAACGGTGATATCGATAAAACAAACTTCTTCTTTCAATTCATCACCCTGTTTGTACTTGCGGTTGACCGCCAGCCCGAAACTGGTCACGCCCGCGCCACTGGCGGTGTAACGCAATTCAGGATCACGCGTCAGATTACCCATGAGAAAAACTTTATTGAAGCTCGCCGCCATTTAATCCTCCCTCCTAATTTGCTTTATCTTCTTTTTTATCCGCCGCAACTGCCGGAGCGGAGTCACCGCTCTTCTTCTCTTCCCCCGCCGCGCCTTTCGCAGTCTCTTCCTGTTTGCTCATCACCCGTTCCAAATCTTTATCGCTGAGGCGAATGATCAGGTATTTGATGACCAAATCATACAGTTGAAAATCTTTCTCCAATTCGGACATACGGGAAGTCTCACCGGAATGATAAATATTCAGGTAATATCCAAATTTGCTCTTTTTAACTTTGTAGGCGAGGCGTTTTTTCCCCCATCTTTCAATCTTGAGCACTTCTCCGCCATGCTTTTGGATGAGCGCTGAGATTTTTTCAAGGGATTGATCGACGTTGGGTTCGTCGAGGTCGGGCTTCAGGATCAGGATGGTCTGGTAATTACGCAAATCTTGCCTCCTCACGGGTTCAATAGCCCTAACTCCAAGTGGTTAAGGCGAGGGGGTTAATAAATTTTGCATAATGCTGTCATAACGGTATCTTAAAAGCAAGCGAAAACCCAGTGGGGCCATTGCGACTGGCATCGAAAATAAAAACCCCCGTGAAATTGGGAAATATTCCGGAAAGATAGAGGCCTGATATTTTAAATTGCTCTAATTCCTGCAAGTTGTGGCTGGTGATAATCAGCCTGTCGGGAATGGTGGGATGTGACTTCAAACTGCCGCCCCCGCCGCCCGATGTTTTTTACAAGTTCAATACGATTCAAGTCGGCCTGGGGCCCGCTTATCTGGTGTCGGCGGACCTGAATCTGGACGATCGGTTGGATATTATTGTGGTCAATTCCAAAGACAACACGCTTACCCTCCTTTTCGGCGAAGGGGATGGCACCTTCCAGCCGCCGGTGATCGTACCGGTCCCGCTCGAACCCAGCGCCCTGGCGGTGGCTGACATCAACCGAGACGGGTGGCCGGATTTCGTTCTCAACTCGCGCGGCACCCATGCGCTGGTCACCTTGCTGGGCAAAGGCCATAAAGCCTTTTTTCCGCCACGGAGTTACCCCACCGGGCAAGTGCCCCTATTGCCAATCCTGGGGGATTTTAACGGAGATGGCCATCTCGACATCGCCATCACCCTGACTTTCAACAAGATGGAAATCTTTCTGGGCCGGGGCGACGGCACTTTTAAAAATGGAGACACCTACCAGACGGGTTCCCGATCGTTCTCCGGCGTTGCCAGCGATTTTAATGGCGATGGCCACACCGACATCGTTCTCGCCGTACACAGCAGTAATGCCAGCTCCATCCGGATCTTTGCCGGGCGGGGTGACGGCACCTTTCTGCTGATCAATAAAATCGCCCAGGGTTTGAATGCGCTGGCGATCATCAAAAAAGATATGAACGGCGATGGCCGGGAGGACTTGGTGGCGGCGGCCGGGAGCGGTGACAACCTGTACATGTTTCCGTCCAACGGGGACGGCACCTTCCAAAAAGAAATCAATTTTTCGGGAGGCGGCGGGCCGATTTCCCTGGTAGCGGAAGACTTCGACGGCGACGGCCAACCGGATGTGGCGGTGGTCAATTCCCGAAGCAGTACTTTTTCCCTGATCGTCCGCCACCCCAACGGCGGATTCCGGTTCCCCATCCGCGACTACGTCACGGGGGGCACCCCGCTCAGCATCACCAGCGGCGATTACAATGGCGATGGCCGGGTGGATGTGGCGGTGGCCAGTAATTCCCTCGGTACTGTAGAAATATTCCTGGCCCGTAGCACTCGCCATAAACCTAAAGAATCACCTTAAGATTTTATATTGATCCCTTTAAGACTACTTAGCTTTCTCCATTTATTGAAGTAATAACTGATATTGCCGCCCCGGGTCGGATAAATCTTCACATACTTTTCCTGGCCATCGGCCCCACGCTCCACCATCACAATTTTTTTGTCCAACAAACGAGTGGCTTTCCCCACATATAAAAACGTATAGGGTTGGTCGCGCGCGATCATGCGGTGCAGTTGCCGCGTCATCTCCACCTGCCGGGCCTTGTCGTATTCCTGACGGATGGCGACAATCAACCGGTCGGCCTCCGGATTTTTGTAACCGACGAAATTCAACTGGCGGGGGCCGGTTTGGCTGGAGTGCCATATCTGAAACTGGTCCGGATCGATCCCAGTGCTCCACCCCAGCACCAAGGCGTCGAATTTCCGGGCATTGACAAAATCCTTGAGGAACACCGCCCATTCAAACAACTGGGTGTTGCACTTGATGCCCAATTTGCGCCAATTACTCTGGACGATGGTCAAAATACTTTTCCGGAGGGCGTTTCCATTGTTAGTGATCAGGTTGAACTCAAACACCCGGCCATCTTTTTCCAACCAGCCTTCGGAGTTTTTTTGCCACCCCTGATCATGCAGGATTTTAAGCGCGCCTTTAGGATCATAAGGCAATGGCTGAACGTCGTGGTCGTACCAATCAGTGATTTTGGCGAAGGGGCCGGTCACCCGCTCGCCTTCGTTGTACAAAACGTATTGAATGATCTGATCGGTGTTGATCGCCATTCCCAGAGCGGTGCGCACTTCCCGCGAGGCAAACAATGGATTGCGCAGGTTGTAGCCGATGTAAGAATAATTGAAGCCGACCGTGGAAAAATTCTGGTACTTGTCATCATCTTTCAGGCGGGCCACCTGATGCGGCTCGGCCTGATAGTCATCCGCCGCTCCGGAGTAAAATTCCATCTCCCGGGTGAGCGAATCTGGAATGATGCGCATGATATATTCATGATACTCCGGCGGCGATTCCCAATAGTCCTCATTGCGGACCAAGCGGATCATTTCATCGCCCTTCCATTCCTTGAAGATGAACGGCCCCGTCCCGATGGGGTTCCGGTTCAGCCGGCTGTCCGGCAAGTTAAAATTATTGATTCGCTCCGCATCCAGGTTCAGCGACCGCGCTTCTTTCTGCAAGGCTTCTTCATTCAAAAGATGTTCCGGCAGAATCCCTATCGCCCAGGCATTGATCGCCGGGGAAAAGAGGCGTTTATAAACAAATTTAATTTTATAACGATCCAGCATCTCCACGGTTTTGACCGGCTCAAAATCCGATGTCCTCGGCGAGGCGTTTTTGGGGTTCATGAGGGCGCGGTAGGTGAACAACACATCGCCGGCGTCGAATTCGTGGCCATCGTGAAACCGTACGCCACGTCTTAAATCGAAAATCAAAATGGGGTTGTGTTCCAGGACTGGCAGGATTTCCTGATAATAAGCTTGCAAGGATTGCTGGGGATCCTCGCCCTGAATAAACTGGCGGTGCGGAAACGTGTCAAAATAATCCGGCCCCAGCATTGTTTTTATCGGATCGAAAAAATGTTGGTCGATTTTATTGAGGGTGAATTTTAACTTCTCAGGGGTCTTTAAGGTGTATCCAATATCCCGTATCTGGGGGCGGCCATTCTTCAGGACGGGCTGTCCCTGCGCGTCTCGAACCGGAGCGGAAACACTTCCGGAAGTTTTTTGGGATGGGACGATTTCCACGGAACGAATGTTTTGCGCCCAGGGGTCATCAGTCTTCAGCCGGTTTTTTATGAGGGCCAACCATTGCCCGGAGCTCGCTATCCGTTTTCCCTGGTAGGTAAAATCCATCCGCAGGTTCAGGGTAGCCTCCTCATAAAGAGTCCATCCTGTGGCCAAACGCGGCCGCAATTCCAGCTGGTCGTCATAACCGATCAATCCATCGAACACTTTTTCGTTGATGTCGCTACTGGCCGAGTCCGCGCTCAAAATAGGATTCAATATCCGGGCGTCGCCGGAGGAACTTTGAATGAACTTGAGCAAACGTTCCGGGTTTCCCACCCCCTGCTTATCGTAAGTGGGAACCCAGAAAAAAGATTGCACTAAAAGCAGTACCAATATTAAGGGAATATAAATTAAGGCGCGTTTGATCCACATAGAAAAATGATATCAGATTTGCCGGGGTTTGGAAGTTAACCCTTAAATGTTAAAATAAACTTTGCTATGACATTATTGGGATTGGAATATGATTAAAGCCTTGACAAAATTAAAGATTCGTTAATAATTACGTTTTTTAAACCTGCTAAATTTCTTTTCAGGCAAAATTATTGCGGGGTGGAGCAGTCCGGTAGCTCGTTGGGCTCATAACCCAAAGGTCGCAGGTTCAAATCCTGTCCCCGCTACCAAATATTTCAATGTTTTAAAGTAAAACTTTGGCGGAGCTACGATGGCTGGTTCCGGCTGTATTGGCTGGGATATTTTGAGCATATCCCAGAAAATACGGCAAAAAGGGATTGAATTTCAGGTTCAGCCGGTAAATGTGGTAACCTGCTTAGTGGCCTATGCATGGGAGGGGTACTCATTAGATAGCGCCTCACCATACAGTGATAATACAACTGTAATATCCATTATTTTAGGTTTTTAATAGTTACTATTTTACAAACTTACTTGCAGATTATTAGCGTAAAGGAACATTACTGATGTCGACTTTAATCACTGATGAATGTATTAACTGTGGTGTTTGCGAACCCGAATGCCCCAATGAAGCCATCGATGACGGCACCAAGGGAGGAATTGATTTCTACTGGATTGACCCGGACCTGTGCACCGAATGTGTAGGGTTCCATGGTGAAGAGGCCTGTCAAGAGGTTTGCCCTGTCGATTGCTGTATTCCCAATGAAGAACATGTTGAAGGGGAGGAAATTTTGCTGGCCAAAGCTGTGAAAATCCATGCCGACCAGACTTTTCCGACCATGGATGAATTGACCAACGAAACATCGCTGTTTAGAAATCCCGATCGCAAAAACGCTAGTCTCTGATCAGCTACAGATTCCATTTCAAGGCCCGGGTGAACCCTCACAGTTTGCCTGGGCCTTTTTTTTATCTAGCCAACCTACCCGATTCAAGACTTTCCCAGTACGGCGCCTCGCATCAGGTCAATCTCCAGAGAGGGTGCTACCGGAAAACTCAACACAATGAAAGAGCACGTTATGAAAGAATTATTTTTTAAAGTGAGAGGAAATATATGGCAGTCGGAAACCAACTTTCGCGATGAATTCAATATCTTTATTAAAGGCATTGACGACCGGCACGCGGTCTTGATGGCCAAGGACTACCTTCGCAAAAACGCACCCTCGAAAGAGGGCAAATTACTGGGAAAAATTATTATTGAAGGTGTGGAGGAAAGAAAGGTTTAAAGATATTTAATGAGGCTCAATTTAATACGGAGAGATCGGTTTCCAAATTGCTTTCTGAAACATAGCGTAATCCTCCACCCCCGTGCACCTGCACATGGTACCAGGGTTTGTTTTTAGGTGGACCACTCCGAGCCATGGTTTGGTACCATTCTTCGGAGAGACAGAACTCCTGATCCACGCTGAGAATTAAGCCGTAATAATCAAACAGCTTATGGTGGATCATTTGTCCGACGCAATATTTAGCTTTCGTGCGGTTCATTGGAGAATTGAAACAAGTTGGATTGTCTCAATACTACCTCATAAGCCTCTCAATGTAAAAGACTTAATTCGATTGCCTTATTGTTTAATTTCAAACTCCGTGTCTGAAATCCACTTCACCTGGATGTTGGGCGGGAATAAGGTGGCCGCGTCAATTTGGACCGACTGCAAATTACAGCCTGAAAATTCATCGACATAACGGAGATCGAGTCCGCAAAGATTGGCATTCGTGAAATCGACATTTTTCAAAATCGCATCGCTTAAATTAGCCTTGCTCATTTTAACCCCGGTCAAATTAGCGCCGGTCAAATTGGCTTCCAGCATATTTGCGCCTTCCAGGTTAGCCCCGGTAAAGTTGGCGCGCTGTAGCCTGGCTTCGCAAAAATTAGCTCGAGTGCAATTCGTATCTGTCAGGTTGGCATCCATGAGGCTGGCTCCGCTCAAATCGGCTTTACTCAAATCAGCCCCCGTCAAATCCTGTCCTATCAGGCTAGCCTTGCATAAAAAGGCCTCGCTCAAATTGATCCCTTTCAGATTTGCTCCTTTCAGGTTGGCCCCTCTCAAGTAACCGATTCGAACATCCGCTTCTCCCAAATCTGAATTTTCAAGATCCGAACCCTCCAAATTGGCATCTTTCAGGCTGGCATTACGCAGTTTTGTCCCCCTTAATTTAGCCATCGTGATATCCGAATTATTGAATACGGCGTTGGTGCAATCCGCCTCGCTGAGATCCACCCCCGTGAGATACCCCTGCGCTACCATAGCCCCCCTCAAATCGGCTTGGAATAAATTAGCTGAGCTGAAATTGGCGCCGGTTAAATCCGCTCCCGCCAGATTGGCCCCGCTGAGATCGGCACGAATGAGGTCCGCCCCCACCATGTTGGCCTTACTAAGGTTAGCTCCGCTTAAATCAGCTTCGGTCAAATTGGCTTTTTCAAAGTTTCCGCCACTTAATTCAGCGCCTTTTAAATTGGCTCTGAATAGGTTGGCACCTTGCTGGCGGGCCTTTGACAATTCAATTTTTTCTCGATCGGTATTTTCAGGCATGAGTTCCTTTTGGATCAGCCACGCAATTTTTTATCGTGAAGTTTATCGGCTTGGAAACTTTTGTCAAGCCGGAAGGTGGACGGTACGCCAAGCAGGGAGAAAGTTGCGGAATGGAAATTTATTTATCCCGGCACAGCAGGTTCGTTATAAAAACATTCTCACCGTCTGATCGAGATTTTCCATCACCGCCTCCTTTATTTGCGCCATGGCATCCTCTGGGACATTAATCAGCTTTTCAGCATTGGAGGCCAATTCGGGGATCTTGAACTCACCACTATTGCCAATATTCAATTCATGGACCATGTGATCCGCCAGCTGGATGATCGAGGCTTCAATAAAAAACTTCTGGGAGGCCATGGGATTATGGTGGTATCGCACCACTGCCACGATTCTTTCCGGGAGGTTCCAGCCGGACAAAACCTTTCCGCCCACCTCCGCATGGTCCATACCAAAAGTCTCATCTTCCAGGAGACTCAAACTCATATTCTCTTTTTTACAACGCTCCAGCACCCTTTTCGACTTTTCCGGTAGCTCCTTGAATAGAACCAAGCTTCCAACATCATGCAACATCCCGCCAAGATAAAACCTGTCGGCGCCTTCCATTTTTTTATACTCACCGATCTTCTTGGCCATAATGCCTGTAGCCACACTGTGCATCCAAAACATCTCCATATTGACCAAGTCTCTGGGAATGCCCCGAAACTTGCTGGTCACCGCCGAAGCCAAGGCCAAATCAACCAACTGGCTGGTGCCGATAATATTGAGCGCATGGGAAATCGTTTCCACTTGTGAGGACAGCCCGTAAAAAGCGCTATTCACTATTTTCAGCAGTCTAGAGGTCAACGCAGGATCGGCACTGATAATTTTTGCAAAATCGTCAAACGCGCTGTTGGGGTTATTCAAAGCCTCCTTGAGCTGGTAATACATGATCGGGGGCGATGCCGCCCAGGTATCGACCAAATCTTCAATTTTCAGAGCCATAAATTTCAATCCGATCCAGAGTTGACTGCAATAGTTTTAATGGGGAGCGTATTTCCTGTTTCAATTCTCATTCATTATAATTAGGTTTTGAAATAATCCTATTCAAATATTATTTTTTTCTGGATTCTCACCGCAAAATTGTTCTATATACATTATTCTATTTAACGGGGAGAGGTTTGATGGACAAACTCGAGGCGGTGCAAAGAATTTTGCGATTTAGCGATGAAATTCGAGAATGGTGCGAAGAAAACCATTCGGTTTATTTCGACGACTTCGACAGCGAAAACGTGGACAACTACGAGCCGGGAGGATTCGGAGAACTGGCTGACACCATCATTGAGAATGGCATTCAGGAAAATATTATAGAAGCAGATGACCTGCTTTAACTTCCTAAGTTGCCAACGGTTGTCCCGCAATCCTCTCTGCTTTAAACATGCCTTGGAATCACCTGAATTGGGACGGCGTCCCGCTCAACCGGCCTAAAATCTACTCGGGCATCGGCCCTCCCATTCGCCAAAACTATTGGATTTCAAGGGGCTCATTGGCTACAAATATGTTTAATTTTCACAATAGCTTATAATTTTAAATCCCATAACTCCGGGGCCACCGCAGAGCCCAGCCGGCATCCGATCGGATCTATCCGGTCACTCACAGCAGAAATTTTAATTTATTCCTTGCCCAGGGGGACAGTTTTAATTAGATTGAGGTTGCTTGAGGAAAGTCAGGGCCAGCATTCATGCTTGGCGCTGTTAAGAGAGGAGACCAAAACGATGAAAGCTCAGGAATGTATCCTGTTCAGTGGCGGAGTGAAGGGAACAGAAGCTGAATTTGGAGCGCACGCGGAAAAATTAAGCGTTCAAGAAGTGAACTTCACTTTTGAAGGCCATCAAGTTGTCAGGAAACGAGGCATTAGATTCCTGAACCAGGAAGAACTGGGGCAAGGCGACTTCAGCCTGGCCTATGTCTCCAAGTTGATGAACAGAAAATACAGCAAAGCGCCCATTTTCAGAAAAGTTCTGCAAAGCATCTGGCACATGATCAACTCTTCCCAAGAGGTATTTGTGGTCGGCACAATCCTGGAAGATGATACGGTCAAGGGCGGCACCGGCTGGGGCGCCGAATTTGCCAAGCTCTGCAATAAAACCCTGTTCGTGTTCGATCAGGAACGGGGAGAATGGTTCCGCTGGAAGGAAAATAAATGGAAGAAAGAAACCGCCAAAATCCGCCAAAAACATTTTGCGGGCACCGGCACTCGGTTCTTGAATGGCCAGGGGAAAAAAGCCATCAAGGAATTGTTCGAGCATTCATTTAAAAAACATTAAAACCCACCCGAGCCGTGGGGTTTCTTCTCGGCCTATCATGCCATCCGCGCCATTCAACCCGCCTCAACCACTACTGAAAAAAGAAAACCCTCCTAAAAAATTGATTATTTGGGCAAGTTGCCTTAGTCTGGTTATATAAATTTTCACTGTAAATCTTTTAATCGCAAAACCAAGTGGGGCCGACCCACGCAAATTTGCGGTCATTTTGAGGAGGAGCGGCAATGGGAACCACCACCATGGTTGTACTTGGTATTTTTCTGTTCGGGGCCGTTGCCCTCATCGGATATTTCATCATGCTTTACAACGGCCTCATCTCGCTCAAGGAAAATATAAAAAAATCATGGTCCAACATCGACGTCATCCTGAAGCAAAGGCATGACGAACTTCCAAAATTGATCTCGGTTTGCGAAAGCTTTGCGGAATTTGAAAAAGGGGTTCTGGAGCAGTTGGTGAAAGCCCGCCAAAATTACATGGGCGCTCGTGGAGTGGCCAAGAAAGCCGAAGCCAGCGGCCAAATCACCGCCGCCCTGGGTGGATTGTTCGCCATTGCGGAAAATTACCCGGAATTGAAAGCCAACGAAAATTTCATGCAATTGCAAAAACGAATCTCCCATTTGGAAGAGAGCCTGGCGGACCGCAGGGAGTTCTACAACGACAGCACCAATAATTATAATATCCGGATCAAACAGATCCCGGACGTCTTCGTGGCCGGGATGCTCAGTTACAAAGATGAAGAGCTGTTCCAGGTCAGCGAGCAAGAGCGGCAGGACGTTGACATTAAGATCACGTTGCCAAAATTCGGTTGATCTTTTCCCTTATCTTGGATTGAAAACTTCATCACTCAGCAAGGGTTAGGCCATGCAAATCAGCGGCGACGTGACAGTGTTGGCGGCATTGGCCGTGGGCGGAGGATTGTATTTTTTCGTTCAAGGCTTCCGTGATTTAAAATTCAAGCGCATCATCCAAAATATTCCCACCTCAAAAATCAATACTGGAGCCGTCGGTACCAACGTAGAGATCAAAGCTCATATCATTCCCGAAAAAGACAAACTGGTCAACAGCCCCATTTCCGGTGTGCCTTGTGTTTTTTATTCCATAGAAATCCAGAAATTGAACCGGTCCAAAAACAGCACCTACTGGAAAACCATCGATAAGTTTTATTCACATAAGGGATTTTATGTGGACGATAACAGCGGTGCCAACGCCCTGGTTCTGGTCAATGAGGCGAAAATCACACACAAAGGCCAACAAAAAATATTCCGCATGCGGTCGAATAATTTTGACGAAATGCCCCCCAACCTGAGGGCGGCATTGACCCTCAACAAAAACAAACTGAAGCGTTTTCGATTGAAAGGCACCTCATGGTTATTCTCCAGTGACTACCGTTTTCAGGAATGGTATTTTCGGGAAGGAGAGGAAGTTTATATTCTGGGTTTTGCCGAATCGGGAATCAAAGCGCCCCAAAAAAATAAACTCAAATTCAAAACCTTCTTAAAAGCCAAAAGAATGATCCAGGCGGATGCCAAACTTCAAAATCGATTTGACACCGACCACGATGGATTTCTCAACCCCGACGAACTGGAGCGGGGAGCAAAAAAAATCGCGGAGCAGCTGGAGTCTAAATACAGCGTTAAAAAAGTGGCGGAACTTTCGCTCAAAACAAAAATGGTCTTCAAAAAAAAGAAGCCCCACCCTTTTTACATCACCAATATGAAAGAAAAAGAACTAGTGAAAAGTATCGGTTGGAAATCCAGCCTCAAGATCTGGGGCGGCCCGGCGCTCACCATCGCCGGTTCGATTTATCTCATTAACACCTTGGTCGCATTCAACTGAGTTTCCGAATTGCCAGATTTTATAATCCTGATTCGGATTGAAGGGCATCATTTATTTTAGATTTTTTTAAATTCCGAGTTTTTGCTATTCAAAATTTCTACTTCCGTTTGAGCGATGATCACGGTGCCTACCGAATCGCTGAAAATATTCACCAGTCTTCGAAAAATGTCCAACGGGCGATCCACCGCCAACAGGATTCCCGCAATTGAATTGACGGTGGGGCTTCGATGGCCACACCCTCCCAAACCGACCCAAATGAGGGCATCACAGCGGCCCCTCTCGGAGCCAGGAGAACGGTGCGGACCACGATCATCTGCGGTTCCCACGTCCATGGGATTTCCAAAACCTGTGCGATAAATATTTTCTAATGGAGTTGGAGTTTCATTTGATTTTTCCACGAATTTTTTTTCAGCTTCAGGAGTTTTGGGAGCGGAGCCGCGACCACATGGTGATTGAAAAAAGGAGAACGAAAATACCAATAAACTGCGAGGTGGAAAGAATATTTTGGACGGCGAAGCCCCGGTCATC
>Ga0209987_10000411_pt1 | contig 22323 bp, 22 predicted proteins | sample N074metaG_FD_182134 | JGI IMG/M metagenome (GOLD analysis project Ga0209987, IMG submission 182134) | Deep subsurface microbial communities from Kermadec Trench to uncover new lineages of life (NeLLi) - N074 metaG (SPAdes) (version 2) | ecosystem: Environmental > Aquatic > Marine > Ocean trench...
TCGACCGTATACAACCGCATGCTCTCCCAGCAATATCACCTTGGCCGCTGCGCTTGCGGCAGTCGAATCGACATCGTCCACATCGATCTTTTTTGCAGCGCTGCGTGCATGCAAGCGCATGTGTCCTGCTTGTATACCGGTGGTTACGAGCGCCCGAATCGCAGCAAAGTTTTGTGCAAGACCAACCGCAGCCATTAAACCCGCAAGCTCGATAGCCGAGTCGACGCCTGTAATTCGCAATGCCACTGCCGCAGCCGGATTGGCAGCAAGCGTCCCGCCGACGATTCCGACCTTGAGCGGCAAGCAAATTTCGCCGCAGAGGTCACCGGACTCATGGGCGTACCATCGTGTCAGCGAACGATATTGGCCGTCTCTTGCGGCATATGCGTGCGCACCCGCCTCAATCGCGCGCCAGTCATTGCCTGTCGCAATGGCCAGCGAGTCGATGCCGTTCATGATTCCTTTGTTGTGGGTCGCGGCGCGCTTTGGATCTGCATGTGCGATCTGGTCTGCGCGCACGATCGCGTCACGTACAACAAGCGCATGTTCATCCGTATCCGCAAGCTCTGCAAGCGCATAACGAACACGCGCCGTTAGCAGCGAACGATCGGCGAGGTTCGACAGAATACTCATGGCAACCGTGCCGCCGGATAATTTTGCCAAAGCCGGTGCAACGGCCTCACACATCGTATTGACGAGGTTGGCGCCCATCGCGTCACAGGTATCGACCAGCAGATGTACGACGAGGGTTTGCTCGCCATTGGGCAAATCCAGTTCATGCAGTTCGAGGTCACGTGCACCACCACCCCGGGCGACAAGATTCGGATGAACCGCATTGGCACTGTCCAGTAATTCGTTCTTTGCGGCGACGATTTTTAGCTTGGCCTCTTCGACGTCTGCGATGTTCGCAAGATGAACCTGGCCCGCCAGCAACGACTCTTCACACTCGACTTCAAAGCCGCCGCTGTTTAGCGCCAAACGCGCGGCGTTGCTGAGCGCCGCCACGACAGACGGTTCTTCGACGACCAGCGGAACGACGTAGGCCTTGCCATTCACGACAAAATTTGGCGCGATCGCAAACGGCAGGCCGAATGTCGCAATAACATTCTCGATGATCTTGTCGGCGGCCGACGGTGAAAGAACGCACCTTCCGTGCCGCAGTGCAGCTGCATCAGCCTCGGCCAGCCAGCCGCGGCGCTGCAACTCATCAATTCGCTCGCCAATGTCGAGCCTGTGAAGTCCGGAAATACGTGAGCTAGTCACTCGCCTTCTCTCTCAAGTTTGACGCCAGTCAGGTCGATACCAAAGTCCAGATGCCTGAATCCCATCGCACACGCACGTTCAACGAATTCATCCAGCCTCGACGCCTCTGTTGCCAGCGCGATCCCGATATCGCCACCACCAGCGCCACAGGGCTTGTACACGACAGCGTCGTCAATTGCCGCTCGTGACAACGCTTCGTGCCCAGCTTCGAATATGCCGAGACCGTGGTCAACACTGAAACGCATGAGCGCATCGCCGTATTCAGCGTGGGCCGTCATAACAGCGTCAGCATCGCCGGACTTCCAGGCAACGGCAGCTGTTGCCGCGGCAGCGCACAAGGCTTTTCGACTCCGTTGTTCCACACCTGCCGACAGTTTGTCGACGCGCTCTTTGCTACTAACCGGCACGCCGCTCCATAACAACGCGAAAGTCAGGCCGGATGGCCAGCTCAGACCAGTCACGGCATTGCCGGCCATCTGAAATTCGATAAGCCCACCCGCGACGCTGGTCGCAATATCGACACCACTGCCTGTTCCGCCCTGCAACGCCCGATGCGCCGTTGCAGCAACATCGCCAACGTCGCTGTCGCTGGCCGCATCACCGGCCAGCACTCGACAAAGCGCGACCATCAACGCGGCACTTGAACCAATGCCAAATTTTCTGGCGCTGGCCGCGTCCGAAAATTCGCTCGTATCAAGAACGAAGCAACATTCATCTGTATTCCTGGCACCGGCGGCTGCCACCGCGCAGTCGAACAGGCTCCGATCAGCAGCACCCGCGAGGCCAATGCATTGCAGGCCGCTGCCAGCGCCAGAACCGCGTGTAAGTGTGGCCACGGCCCGCCGATCCAACGCCATCGATATCGCCGGCGCGCCGTCGAGAACGGCGTATTCGCCGCACAGGATCACTTTAGCGGGCGCGCTGGCTTGCAGCGTTGTCATGCGCTTTCCAGAAGACGTGCACCGTCGCCGAGGCCACTACTGAGAACGTCGACGACGCCTGTCGTTGCGGACAAGGCTTCACGAACACGCTGCTCATCGGACTCGAGACATATGGCTTTTAGTTGCGGACCCGCATCGATCGTGAAGAAAACTGCTGAACCTGTCGATCGCAGATCGCGCACGGTTTGCATGCAATTGAGCGTGGCCGAGTTCCAGTAGACAATTGCCGGCCGCGACGCCCACATGACGGAATGCATTTTGAGGCAGTTATGTTCGCAGACGCCGGCCAGTTTTTCGAAATCCTGCTCACGAATAGCTGCACGCGCAACATCGAGATCATCGGACTGGTTCTCAAGCCAGCTCGAGTAAAATGGCGACGTCTTGCGACTGATTTCCATCGCTTCGCCTGAGTTCACGGGCTTGGGTCCCTCCGACGTAACCGCGATGATCACTTTCAGCGGCCATTGGTCTCCATCGAGAATCGTCTCCACACTGACATCGCCCGGCGTGTTTCGAAGTTCGACAAAGCCGCCGTACAAAGAGCGCGCCGCGGAGCCGGACGATCTGCCGGCGAGACTGGCGAGTTCGGCTGTGGACGATGTACTACCGGACGCAGCGGAGGCGGCAACCACCGTGGCCGCAAAAGAAGACGCGGACGATGCCAGACCTGCGGCGACCGGAAAATTACAACGGCTGTCGATTTGTGCGTAACGTCGCGATCGGCCAACAACGTTGTCGAGGCAGGCGCTGATGCGTGGCAGCATCGCCGCGTTCTCCAGCTCATTAACGACAAGCCGGTCACTGGCAAGCGTCTCATCGAGCGAAACACACATTTCGGTGTACAGATCGGCAAGCGTCACAGAAATTGACCCCACGGCCGGCAAGTTGTTTACCCGGTCTCGTTTCCCCCAGTATTTGATCAGGGCGATATTTGGTTGTGCCCTGGCCGTTGCCCGCATTGCGAAATTCCTTGCCGGATGCGTCATTCAGAAGGACGCGAATTATAGCTCAGGCGTTGGCAATATCGACCAACAGCGGCGTGAGGATTTTCTGGCAAGCCCCTGATCAAGCCGGCAATCGTGTACGCTACTCAGCCCTGTCGCCCGCACCGAGGTAATATTGTCCGCAAACTTTGAAAGTCGTTTGGAGTATTACACTCAGCGTGTTGGCAAGATGCTGGACCGGGCGCTTCCTGCCGCCGAAATAAAACCGGCACGCCTCCATGAAGCCATGCATTACGCCGTATTCAATGGTGGCAAACGCATACGTCCCCTGCTGGTCTATGCGAGCGGCGAGTGTCTTGGAATTGCGGAGACCTCGCTTGATGCACCGGCCACCGCAATCGAGCTCATCCACGCATTTTCTCTCGTACATGACGACCTGCCGGCGATGGACGACGACGATTTACGACGCGGCCAACCGACTGTGCATCGAAAATTTGACGAGGCTACGGCTATACTCGCGGCGGATGCCCTGCAGCCGTTGGCATTCTCGGTGGTCGCAAACACCGATAATGCCTCCGCCGACGTGCGCATGAAACTCGTGGCATTGATCGCCGAAGCCTGCGGTTCGATCGGCATGACGGGCGGTCAGTCAATCGACCTCGCCGCCGAAGGCAAGACCTTGTCGGCGAAAGATCTGGAGCACATGTACTCGCTCAAGACAGGTGCGTTGATTCAAGCCTCGGTTGTTGCGGCCTGCTTGCTGGCAGCTGATCTGCCGCAGGGGCAATTCGAGGCGCTTGATGAATTCTCACGTGCGATTGGCATCGCCTTCCAGATCAAGGACGACATTCTTGACGTCGAAGGGGAAACTCATGTCATTGGCAAAACCGCCGGTTCCGATGCGGGCCTTAACAAGGCAACTTATCCATTGTTGTTCGGTGTTGAGGCAGCACGCAAACGCTGCGACGAGCTGCTGGAAAGCGGCGTTGAGCATCTGAAAATTTTCGGGCATTCCGCCGAGGCTCTGCGTTGGCTCGCTAGCTACATAACCGAGCGGGGACATTGATCGATGCGGCCACGCAGCATCCTGCATGTCGACATGGATGCGTTCTATGCGTCAGTGGAGCAACGCGATAATCCGGAACTCCGCGGCAAACCGCTTGTGGTTGGCGGTGGCGACAATCGCGGCGTTGTCGCAGCGGCGAGTTACGAGTCTCGCACGTTCGGCATTCGCTCTGCGATGCCCATCGCGGAAGCACGACGAAGATGCCCCGACTTGCTGCGAGTTGCGCCGCGCATGTCTCACTACCAATCAGTATCGCGTCAGATATTCGATGTGTTTCGGGAGTTTTCACCGCTCGTCGAGGGTTTGTCTCTTGATGAGGCGTTTCTCGACGTAAGCGGCAGCCTCAAACTATTTGGCAACAGCAAGGACATTGGCAGGGCGATCAAGGCTCGCATTCTGGAAAAGACAGAATTAACCGCCTCGGTCGGTGTTGCCGAAAACAAACTGGTTGCCAAGATCGCCTCCGACATGGACAAGCCGAATGGCCTCGTCGTTATTACCGCCGCCGATTGTCAGGAAAAGCTGGACCCGCTGCCCGTCTCCGTGATCCCCGGCATCGGCCGCGAAACGCTCAAGAAGTTGCACAGAGCGAACATTCGCAGTGTTCGCGATCTACGCCTTGCGACTCGCCGCGACATCGAGCCTATCTTCGGCCGCTTCACGAGCAAGACACTGGATCGAGCAGCGGGCATCGACGATCGACCCGTCATATCGTCGCGTGGCGAAAAGTCGATTAGCGCCGAGGAAACCTACGAGCGCGACCTGAGCGATAGCAAAGTCATGCAGCGCGAGTTACTGCGACTGACAGAAAGAACCTGCCGCCGCCTGCGCAAGGCCGGCCTGCAAGCCGGCACCGTGCAGGTGAAAATACGACGAGCCGACTTCAGCACATTTACGCGGCAGAAGATTTTACAACCTCCGGGCAATGCTACGGACCAGATCCACGCCATAAGCTGCCAATTACTCAAAAGCTGGCTGGCGGAACATCCGGGCTCGCGAATTCGCTTGCTCGGTGTCGGCGCGGCCAGGCTCACACGGTCCAGTCAAGGTGATCTGTTCGCAGACAGTGATGCAGCAAGCGCGCCCGTCGACAAGACCGTCGATCAGATCAGAGATCGCTTCGGCATCGCTGCAGTTGGGCGGGCCAGCATGCTGAGTCGGCCGGACACCGAATGAGGTAGAATCGGGGGCCGATCTCAGGACCCGATGCAGCGGACAACAGCGGCAGCACTAAATGTATACGAGTTTCTTCGGCCTCAATGAAAAACCATTTTCGATAACGCCTGATCCGCGTTATCTGTTTATGAGCGAACGTCATGGCGAGGCCCTGGCACACCTCGTATACGGCGTCACCGAGTCCGGCGGTTTCATGCAGCTCACGGGAGAGGTGGGCACCGGCAAGACAACTCTTGTGCGAACTTTGCTGCAGAACCGCTTGCCAGATAACGCAGACGTGGCAGTCGTTCTGAATCCACAGCTCTCGGCCATCGAGTTTCTCGAGACGATTTGCGAAGAACTGGGCATTGACGGCGTAGAGGCGAAAGGCAGCAGCAAAGCGCTGATCGACGCGCTGAACCGCTACTTGCTTGCAGCACATGCCGAAGGTCGCCGTACGATCGTCCTGGTTGATGAAGCACAAAATCTGACGCGCGACGTACTCGAACAAGTCCGCCTGCTGACCAACCTCGAAACATCGAAACAAAAACTGCTGCAGATCATCCTGATCGGCCAGCCCGAGTTGCGTGAATTGCTCGCGCGAACTGACTTGCGACAGCTCGCACAACGCATTACCGGCCGCTACCACCTCGAACCACTGACTCGCGACGAATCGGCGGAGTACATCGAACACCGCTTGCGCGTCGCCGGCGCGCTTGGGGAAATATTCGATAGCGCGGCCAAGCGGGAAGTCTTCAGGTTGTCGCAAGGCGTGCCGCGACTGATCAATGTGATTTGCGATCGAGCGTTATTGGGCGCGTACAGCAATGAATCGCGTCGTGTCAGCCGTACGCTGGTGAGACGCGCCGCGGCGGAAATTTCCGGCAAAGTGTATGTGTCACCGTTGTTACGCTGGGCAACGCCAGTAATGGTCAGCATGGGCCTGCTGTTGATCATTGTCGGTGGCTGGTCTTTTTATTCGCAACCGCAGGCAAACCAAAAGCAGATAGCGGCGACCGTCTCGCCCGTCACAACGAATCTTGCGCTTGAATTGCCGGACCTGAGCCATCAAGAGCCGGCCTTTAACGCCAGCCAAGCGCCGATTGATGCGCCGCTGCCCGAAGTAACGCTCGACGAACAATTAAGACTCGCGATGGATCTGACAAACTTTGATACGGCACTCACCACGCTAATCGAACGCTGGGGCCTGGCCGATAGTAGTTGCGAGCAACTGGTAACAATGGGTTACGAGTGTCTCGGACAGCGTGGTTCGTGGAACAACCTGCGACAACTCAACCGCCCCGCTATTCTGACGCTGACCGACAAACTGGGTGATTCACACCGCGTCGTGCTGACGGCCATCGAAAACGATCGCGCCGTACTCTCGATCGCCGGCGTTACCGTATCTCATGATCTCGATGTCGTGTCCGATCTTTGGTTCGGGCAGTATTTACTCATCTGGAAACCCGCGAGCGGCGTCGCCATGGCCCTGAATCCTGGAATGAGGGATCCTTACGTCGGTTGGTTAAGACAAAGCCTGGCAACGATCGATGAGCGCTATCGAGCCGAACCCCTTGACTCCGAATTGTATGACGGTGGTCTTGCCGACCGCGTACGCGAGTTTCAACGCGAGCATCGACTGGTCGTTGACGGCCTTGCAGGGCGACAGACTCAAATTATAATTAATTCATTACTCGCGTCGTCAGACACGCCTCGCCTCACAAACTACGAGCTCGCAAAGGACTGATTCATGTCATTTATTCTCGACGCGCTAAAGAAGTCCGAAAGCGACCGGCAAGAGCAGGCCGACACCGAGTTTGCAACGGTACCGTCAAGTCCTGCGGCAGCCGCCGCGCCGCGCTGGATGTGGATACTCGGTATCCTGCTCATGATCAACATTATCGTGCTGCTTGGCTTGATGCTCAAACCGGACGCAGCACCCGTTGTAAGCGAGGCTGCGCCAAATCAGGCCGCCGCAGGAACGGCCGTAGGAGGGCCTTTAGGCCCGACCGCGAACATTACGGCCGTGGATGCAACCCCGCCCACCAATGCGCCAACAACAGGGTCAGCCTCCTTTTCCGATCAAGTCGCCGTTGCGCGTCAAAAGCAGCCTGCGCGCAGCACGCCCGTGCCGCAACAGGCAACAGCAACAAACATCACGCCCGTGCCGCAACAGGCAACAGCAACAAACATCACGCCCGTCGTCTCGGTCAAAAACCTGCCGCAGTCGGCCGCCGCTATTTTGCCAAGTCTGACCGAATTGCGTATGAACGGCAGGCTGCAGCTGCCGGATCTGCACGTGGATATTCACGTTTACAGCGACGTCCAGTCTGAACGTTTTGTGTTTATAAACATGCACAAGTACAAGGAGAATTCGAGTCTCGACGAGGGCCCCGTCCTGAAAGAAATTACCAGCGATGGCGTGATCCTCGAACACAACGGCATCGTATTCATATTGCCGCGCGAGTAGACGCTATCAGGACATCGAACGATTGAGCGACACAGTCTCTGCCCATCTGGATGGCAACAGGCTGGCCAACGCCCTCGTCTCCGGTATTCATCGAGTCATCGATGAACAGGATTTTCTAAATCGCATCAACGTATTTCCGGTCGCCGATGGCGATACGGGAACCAACCTGAGCCTGTCACTGGGCACGGCCCTGCCGATTCTGGTCGCGCCAGGTGACAAACACCTCGGCACAATGCTCGCCTCGCTTGCGGACGCATTGCTGGACGGCTCGCGCGGAAACTCGGGTGCGATCGTCGCACAGTTTTTTCAGGGCATGAGCGACTCGGCCGGCGAGCTAAGTCGATTCACGACTTACACATTTGGCAAAGCTGCCATGCTTGGCAGCGACTACGCCCACGATGCATTGTCGGACCCGCAGGAAGGCACCATTCTGTCCGTCATCGCAGCGTTCGCCGCTAGCCTGCAATATCAGGCGAATAAAGCCGGCGGTGATGATTTTCGATCGGTCATGAAAAACGCCATGATCCAGGTTGAACAAGCGCTCGCCAACACCACCGAACAGCTGGCCGTATTGAAAAAGGCCGGCGTCGTCGATGCAGGAGCCAAGGGCTTCGTCATACTGCTTACTGGCATGACCGAATACATTCTCCACGGCCGTATCGCACCGGAACCGGATTTGTCCCTGCTGTTTTCGGAGGAGTTGTCGTTCAACATCACGACGGACGGTGCGGAATCGAATTACCGATATTGCACAGAGTGCATCGTAACTGGTGCGAATATCGACCGCCGCAAGCTGCGCGAGGCACTGGATGAACTGGGTGACTCACTCGTACTTGCCGGCACCAGGCGGAAGGCCAAGATTCACATTCATGTCGATGAGCCCGAGAAGGTATTCGGTATTGGCCGCCAGTTCGGTGAACTAAGCGCCGAAAAAGCCGACGACATGCACCGGCAATTCGCTAGTAGCCACAACGATGTGCGGCACTTCGCGGTCATTACGGATTCGGCCGCGGACATCGCGGATGAAGACATGGAGCGACTCGACATACACATGGTGCCCTGCCGTATTCAATTTGGTGATCGAGGCTATCTCGACAAGATCAGTATCTCGACCGAAGCGTTTTTCGCGGAACTCGAAACCAACCCAAACCACCCAACCACATCACAGCCGGCACCCGGCGACTTTCGACGCCAATACCAATTTCTCGCCAGCCACTTTTCAGATGTGATTTCGATCAGTTTGACGGCACAAGCCAGCGGCGCTTTTCAGGCGGCTGTTGCTGCTGCCGAGCGTGTAAACGCGCCCGGGCGAATCAGCGTTATCGATTCGCGCAATGCCTCGACAGGACAGGGCCTGTTGGCAGTGTTTGCTGCGGAATGCGCAGTAGCGGGCAGCACCGTCGACGACACGCTTCACGCCATCGAATCACTCATTCCGGAGACGCTGACTTTTGCGCTGGCAAAGGACCTTCGTTTCGCGGTACGGGGCGGAAGAATACCGCGTTACATCAAAGTGATCGCCGACTTGCTGCGACTGACCCCGGTCATCAGGACTTTTGAGGACGGCCGTATCGCAACAGCCGGCTTCTTTTTTGGGCGACGCAACCGCCTTGAAAAATTTGCTCGCTATATTGCGAGGAAATCCAGCACCGGGGAATTGCTGATCGTGGCCATCGGTCATGCCGTCTGTCTCGATGACTCCGTTGAATTGGCCCGTTTGTTGCGTAAGAAAATTCCAAACATCCAGCGCCTGATTACGACTGATCTCGGCACCGCGCTAGGTGTCCATGGGGGGCCGGGCATGCTGATGGTCTCGACTCAGCCAGTTCGCCCGATTCCGACCAGTGCAAGCTAGTCGCTCAGCCTTTCTCCATCCGGATCGATAAGCCCTGCGCCATCGTTGCGCGCATTATTGACGCGGCGATCGACTGGCCAGGCCCGCAGCGGTGGACATTTCCCGGCGGCATCATCGAGCATTGACCTGTCTCCACCCAGCCAGTCATTGGCTGCTTCGGACTCCAGGATCATTGGCATGCGGTGATGTATTGGACGCATGAAATTGTTCGCGGCGATTGTAACAAGCGTTGTGGACTGGATGGACTCATCTCGCTGCCTGTCATGCCAGTGTTCCCACAAGGCGCCCAGTGCGAAGGGCATGCCGCTTTGCATTGAAATAAAATACGGCGTCTTCACGTCTCCCTCGCGACGCCACTCGTAGAATCCGTCGGTGAGTACAAGGCATCGTCGACGACTGTAGGCGGCCCGGTATGACGGCTTTTCGGCGATCGTTTCAGCGCGTGCATTGATCATGCGATTACCGACAGACGGATCCCTGGCCCACGAGGGAATCAGCCCCCAGCGCAGCATGACCAGTTCACGATTCCCGTCCTCGCCATCTCGAACAGCAGCGATGTATTGCGTCGGCGCGATGTTGTAACGCGGCTCAACCGGACCCGAGTCGCTTACGCCGAACAATGCTGCCGCTGCCTCACTTGGAGAGTAAAAGGCAAAACGACCACACATGGCTACTCTCGAATTCCGACGCCGCGATTCATCAATGTCACAGCAACCATAAACAACGTAATCATAAAGACGAACAGCATGATGTAGGCGTGAGAAATATCGATATCGGAGCGACCAAGAATGCCGTAGCGAAACGCATTAACCATATAAAGAACCGGGTTCGCTTTCGACACGTTTTGCCAAAACTCGGGTAGCAACGAGATCGAATAAAACACGCCACCCAGGTAAATCAGCGGCGTCAAAATGAATGTCGGAACGATGGAAATATCATCAAACTTTTTCGCAAAAATCGCATTGATGAACCCGGCAAGCGAAAACACAATAGATGACAGCACGACAATCGACACTGTAACAAGCGGATGCTGAACCTCGAGCTTGGTGAAAAATAACGCAATGGCCGTGACCAGCAGGCCGACAAACAAGCCGCGGATCAGCCCACCCGATACATGACCAATGACGATCGCCGCGTTCGACATTGGCGAGACGATCATTTCCTCAATATGACGGGCAAACTTGGCGCCGAAAAAAGACGACACAACATTGCCGTAGGAGTTTGTGATGACCGACATCATGATCAGACCGGGCGCAATGTAAGACATGTAGTCAAAGCCATCCATGGTGCCAATGCGGCGACCAATCAGGTTGCCGAAAATAATGAAATACAAAGTCATCGTGATTGCCGGCGGCACGATAGTCTGTACCCAGATTCGAAGCACCCGGACCACTTCCTTACGCACCAGCGTCTGAATCGCAACCGCGTTTAGCTTGAGATTCATGACGGGTCCTTTGCGGCGCTGTTCGACTTCTTCTCAATAAGCCCCATGAATAATTCTTCGAGGCGATTGGTTTTATTACGCATGCTCACGACAGTGATGTTGCGTTCATTCAGCTGCCTGAACAGATCGTTGAGATTGTGCGACGGCTCTATTGCCACTTCGAGATCGTTATCCTCGCGCAGCAACATCTCGTAATTATCGAGTCTGGGCACTTCTTTCATTACTTCCGAAAGACTCAGTACGATTATCTCTCGCTGCAGCTTTCTGAGCACTGTGCTCATGGGCGCATCTTCGATAATTCGTCCGTCGTCAATGATCGCCACGTCACGACACAGGCTTTCCGCTTCCTCGAGATAATGCGTCGTCAGAATAATTGTCGTACCCGCTGCATTGATTTCCCGCAGGAAATCCCACATGAATCGCCGAATCTCGATATCCACACCGGCTGTCGGCTCGTCCAGGATCAGTAATTTTGGTTCATGTACGAGTGCGCGTGCAATCATAAGACGACGTTTCATTCCACCAGACAGGATCCGAGCAATGTCATTACGACGGTCCCAGAGTCGCAGTGTTCGAAGGTATTTTTCGGCGCGTTCTTGCGCGAGTTTTCGGGGCAGGCCGTAATATCCTGCCTGGTTAACGACGATGTTTTCGACACGTTCCCACAGATTCAGATTGATCTCCTGTGGTACCAGGCCGATGCAGGATTTGGCTGCCGCGAGATCATCGTCGATGCTGTGACCGAATATTTCTACTTCACCACCGGACTTGTTGATCAGAGACGTGACGATCCCGATAACCGTCGTCTTGCCGGCGCCGTTCGGCCCCAGAAGCGCATAAAAATCCCCGGCCTCAACCGTCAGATCAATACCCTTCAACGCCTGATTGCCGTTGGCATAGGTCTTTTGCAGATTTTTTATGCGTAGCGCCGTCATCAAGCCGCGTATTGTAACCACGGCGCGGCCAAATCGACATATGTGAAGCGATAATTAGCTCTCCGGCCCTCCTTTGTCGCTCTCCGCTACCCGGCGGGCTGGCGTTGGCATCAGGCAAGCTGCGGCGGGCAAGCGCTGATAATGCTCTGCGGCCGGGTTAGTCAACACGGTCTGCAACGCCGTCAGCTGTGCTGCATGCCGGATCTCCTCGTCATTACTGGTCCCGGCACCCAGAAGCTTCGACCAGAATTCGCGGTGCGACGGGAGCCGCGGCGACAGCAGGCCCGGTTCGCCCGTCGCAAATCGGAACACGCGCACGGGAGAGCTGTCGGCCAGACGCTCACACCAGTCCAGTGATGCGCCACTGACGAGGCGGGTGGCGTAAGGGTTGCGTTTGGCCAGCTCCCATAAAAAACCCAGTGTTGCCGGCGCCAGTCCGCCAACACATTCAGGAGACAGGCTCGTGGCGTCAAACAGGTCCGGCTGCGCATCGTCGCTGAACAGACGGGTCCAACGTCTGTCGGCGGCTTCAGGAAGCGAGTAAATGAGGAACGGGCATTGCGATAACAACGTGGATTTCCTGAGGCTTAACGCCGTGAGCTTTTCGACAATGCCGGCCGCCCCTGACGGGGCGCTCGGCGCTGCGGCTGGCGGCCGACTCAGCCCATCGAGATAGGCCCGATTAAGTGAGTAAACGTTGTCCAGATCTGCTGCATCAGGTCCTTGAAAATCCATTGAGCTCTCCTGCCGGTGTGTCCGCTAAATATAAGAAAATGCCATATAATGTCGTTTATTACCATTTATGGATAATACAGATCTATGTAGACTGTATTTGGGCTATTTCTAACATAAGGGGAAACAAATGCGCCTGACCGATGACCGCTACGCGGGTGAACGCAGGCAGTTCGAGCTGGCGCTTCGTATGATTCGTCACGAAGCGCGAACGAGAACAATAAGAAACTGCACGGGACTGTCGGATGACCGCATCCGTAAGCTCTACTCGAGGTATTTCCGCGATTCGGGCGAGACGGAGGTGCGCCGGCGACGCGGCAAGTCACCGCGCCAAATCACGCGATTCGTGAAAAACCCGGCCCATCAGCTGCAGGCAACGACGCTGGTCGCCCTGTATTGCGCCGGCCGGTTGTTGCGGGTTGAGCAAGACAATAACGTTCATTCCTGCTGGCCACGCCCCGGTGTCGAGTTCGGCCACCGAGTCTGCCGCGCGTTCGAGACCTATTTGATGGTGCATACCAAACCACTTTTCAGTTTTGAGTGGGCCTGGAATCTCCTGCAAAGCATTTGCTACAACGACGAGCTATATCTTGCGGTATGCAATGCCTGCCGATCACGATATGTGCAGGATGCCTACGCCCTCGATCTGAGGATCTGTCCATCTTGCGATATAGAAGCGCAGCGCAATCGTAAACCTGGCTTTCATTAAGTTCGTCTCGACAGAATCCGGTAAAATCGCCCGACAACCGGAGTTTGCATGGAAAACTACAATGTCTTTGCCGGCGCGTTTGTGGATCGAATCGGTGACCGGCGCAAGGATCCCGCCTGGCTCTCAAGCGCGCTGCAGAGCCAGGAGAGTCGCTTTGTGCCTGTTTGGGGCGATCAGTCGCTGGTGGGCGGCGAGCCGTTGCACGCCATCATGCTCGAGCGACGGCAGATCGATCGCTTCATCGACGATCCCGGCGAGCTGATTTTTCTCGGACTGTTTCACGATCGTCCTGCGTTCGCGTTTGCGATCAGTGCAGATGTCGACCCACCCTTCGGTGAGCTTGGCGAATTTCATGACCTGCGCTTTCTCGGCACAGTACTGCCGCCGGACGAAGCTAATCTGGCCGCTCATGCGAGAGCATTGGTCATTTGGCATGCCTCGCAGATGTTCTGCGGCGTTTGCGGCTCGTCAGCACGCTCGGCCGCCGCCGGTAATTCCCGGGTCTGTGCCAACCACGATTGCGGACGAGAGATTTTTCCGCGGGTTGACCCGGCGATCATCGTGCTGGTTTCGGACGGCGAGCGTTGCCTTCTGGGTCGGCAGAAGAATTGGCCGGACGGCCGCTACTCGACGATCGCCGGATTTGTCGAACCGGGCGAAAGCCTGGAAGATGCCGTGCGTCGAGAGGTTTACGAAGAAACCAATGTGCATACGAGCGATGTTGCCTACCACAGTTCACAACCCTGGCCATTTCCATCGTCACTGATGCTCGGATTCGTTGCGACAGCGACGTCGACGGACATCGTCCTGAATGACAGTGAACTTGAAGACGCGCAGTGGTTTACGCGTAAGGAGTTGCGCTCGGGATTTCCGAAATTGCCGTTTCGGATCTCCATCGCACGACGCCTGGTTGATCACTGGATCGATTACCCGGGAGCCTGAGTATCTGCCTCGTCGTCATCGCGCACCGGGTCAGCGCCGACTACCCGCTTATTGTCGCCGGTAATCGCGATGAGTTTCATGCCCGACCAACACAGGATGCGCACTGGTGGCCCGACATGCCGGACATACTGGGTGGCAGGGACCAGCAAGCGGGTGGTACCTGGCTGGCGCTGCATCGTAACGGGCGATTTGCGACCGTCACCAATTTCCGCGACGCGGTACCCAAGTCCGGCAAGCTGCGTTCGCGCGGCCACCTCATTACGGAATTCCTCAACAGCGACTGCTCTCCCCGCGACTATCTAGAAAATATCGATGGCGACGCTTATGCCGGATTTAACCTGCTCGTGAGCGATGGCAGCGAACTCGCGTACCTGTCGAATCGGGGCGGTGGCTGCAGGGTTCTACCGCCTGGAATTTACGGCGTCGCGAACGCAGTACTCGACTCGCCGTGGGTCAAAGTCGAGCGCAGCACGCGCAGATTGAGCGAACTGATTGCATCGGGTCGTGTCAATGCTTCGACGCTGCTGACACTGTTGGGCGATCGGGAAAAGGCCCGCGTCGCTGAGGTCGAATCGGGGCAGCTTGGATTCGAGAAGGCGCACGCCATGTCAGCACCGTTTATTGTGCAAGCGGATTACGGCACGCGCTGCTCAAGCGTTTTGCTACGCAATAATGAGAATCGGTTTCGATTTACAGAAGTGCGCTTCACAGCCGACGGCAGCAGCAGCGGTCGTTCTGATTTCACCGGTGGCGTGGCGGCTCAGTCGGAGTAGATCGCCTGCAGCCAATGACTGATGTCTGCAATTTCCTGAGCACATAAAGAATGCCCCATGGCGTATTCGTGCCACTCGACCTGATAACCCAGGGACCTCAGAACATCGGCAGAATCGCGACCACCCTCGTAAGGCACCATCGGATCGGAGGTGCCGTGGCCGATAAAGACCGGTACTGACACGTCGCCCGTATGCGGATTGTTTGCAAGCTCCGCATCGATTGTGTCGCGCAGCGGCAGGTACGATGACAGCGCCATCAGCCCGCACAGTTTCAGCGGCGAGCGTATTACGTTGTGCAAGGCGATTGCACCGCCCTGGGAAAAGCCTGCGATCACGATTTTCGAACTTTGAATGCCGCGATGCTGTTCGCGATCAAGCAGCCCATCGACCAACGCACTGCTGGCGCGAATCCCCGCTTCATCTGCACGCCCTTTTTTATCCAAACTCACGATGTCGTACCACGCACGCATCTCCATGCCGCCATTGATTGTTATCGGTCGCACGGGCGCATGCGGAAAAACAAAGCGCAAGGGCAATGACGCGGGTAATCGAAGCTCCGGAACGATCGCCTCGAAGTCATGGCCATCAGCGCCGAGGCCGTGCAGCCAGATCACAGTGCCGCCTGGGTTGGCGCCTGTTTCAACTTCGACGGTCTCCGGTAATTGCATTTCTGTCTCACACGCTGGAAAGCGCCGCAGTGTACCGGATCCGGCAGGGTGAAATTCATGCTTGAATGACTATGTACATTTTGCTATTGTTATGCACATATTTATGCAATCAAGGTAAGCGCATGCCGAATTCGGGCACAGAGCAGACTGCGCGGCGCGACGCGATTCGCGAGCTATTGGCCATGGATGCAGTGGAGACACAGCAGGATCTGGTCAGGCAATTATCTGCGCGCGGCCTGACGGCGACGCAATCCAGCGTCAGCCGCGATCTTAAAGATCTCGGCGTTATCAAGACCGGTAGCGGCTATGAACTGCCTGACTCCAGCCGCGACGGCGATCAGGAGGTGGCGTCTGTCGCAAATCTGATTCGCGGAAGAAAGGCAGCCGGCGCAAATTTATTGGTCGTAAAAACGGCCATTGGCGCAGCGCAGCGGGTTGCACTCGCGTTCGATCGCAGCGGCTGGCCCGAAATCGTGGGCAACATCGGTGGCGATGACACGGTATTTGTCGCAACCGTGAGCATTGGCGGCCAAAAGCGCCTCACGTCCAGAATCGATCGCGCAGTCGCGCGATAACGCCTTTTAGTTTTCCTGGAGTCTCTCGTGAGCAGCGATCAATCCCCCATAATTCTTGCGTATTCCGGCGGCCTCGATACGTCATTTTGCGTGCCTTGGCTAAAGGCTTCCTACGGCCGCGATGTCATTACGGCGACGATCGACACAGGTGGAATCGATGCGAGCGCAGCTGAGGACCTGGCGCAACGGGCGCTGGCGCTCGGCGCGATCGAGCATGTCCGGGTGGATGCCCGAGAGAGTTTTTTCGACGACGTTATCCGCCACCTGATCGCCGGCAATGTATTACGCGGTAACGCCTATCCGTTGTGCGTCGGCGCCGAACGCGGCGTGCAAGCCGCGCGACTTGCGCAACTCGCGACAGACCGGGGAGCAACAACTGTTGCACATGGCTGTACGGCTGCCGGCAATGACCAGGTTCGGTTTGAGGTCGCGCTGCGCACACTCAATCCCGGGCTGAATATTCTTGCACCCGTCAGAGACAATAACTGGGTAAGGGAGGAACAGCTCGCCTACCTCAAAGAGCACAAGCTGCCGCTTCCTGCACAAGGCTCGGACTATTCAATCAATCGCGGTCTCTGGGGCATCTTGCACCCGTCAGAGACAATAACTGGGTACGGGAGGAACAGCTCGCCTACCTCAAAGAGCACAAGCTGCCGCTTCCTGCACAAGGCTCGGACTATTCAATCAATCGCGGTCTCTGGGGCATCACGATCGGTGGACGCGAGACGCTCACCTCGGAAAACTCATTGCCCGAGGACGCCTGGGTGTTGTCCTGCGGTGCATTCGATCAACCAGAGCCGGCGTCACGGCACAGCCTCGAGTTTGATCAGGGTATTCCAATAGCCCTCGATGACGAAGCAATGTCACCCGTACAGCTGATCGAAACGCTGGAATCTCTGGCCGGCCGCTACGGCATCGGCCGCGGAATTCATCTTGGCGACACGGTGCTGGGCACCAAGGGTCGCGTTGCATTCGAGGCACCCGCCGCGATCACGCTCATCACCGCACACAGGGAACTTGAGAAACTCGTGTTGAGTGCGCAGCAGGCCCGCGTCAAGGAGCGTATCGCTGCGACCTACGGCGACCTCGTGCACGAAGGCAAGCAACTGGATCTCGTCTGCGCAGACATCGAGGCCTTGCTCGAATCATCGCAACGCAGAGTAAGCGGCAACGTCGCTTTCACACTCCGGCCGGGACACTTGTTCATCGATGGCGTTACGTCACCCTACTCGCTGCTGGCAGCATCGAAAGCTGTCTACGGCGAGGCAGCCGGCGAATGGACGGCCGCGGACGCACTCGGTTACGCACGCATTCTGGCCTTGCCTGGATTGCTGCAGCAACGCGCCGGCGAGGGTTCCGGATGAAGTCCGTCATCGTCGACAAGGTGGCATCCGTGGCGCAACACAATGACGTGGGCGGCGAGTTACGACTGTCAAAAGACATTCCGTGTGAGGAAGGCGTACTCATTGCCGTACGAGTGCTGAACAACAAGACGCGCTACAACCAGCTCGAACTTACGTCAGGACGCATGGCGACCGTGAATCAGGGCGACATCGTTGTGGGCGCGCTAGGGCATCGCAATGCACTGCGAGGCTACTCAGGCCACCTGCCGAGCGCATTGAATATCGGGGACACGATCCAAATTCTGAATATCGGGGGCGTACTCGGCATCTGTGACTCGGCAAACCCGGACGTCGGTCCGCCGTTCGACTGCACTGTGCTCGGCACTGTGCTGGATTTCCCCTATCTGGGCGAACGCATAGGCGTACCCGCCCGCGTGGGCGCAAGCCGGCTTGATTACAACGCGACGTTCGACACTGGCGGCGTGCCTGTCGTGGCCCTGGCCGGCACCTGCATGGACTCCGGCAAGACGGCCGCTGCGTGCGCAATCGTCGGTCGACTGCGCCATCGAGGGCTGCATGTCGCGGCGTGCAAGGCAACGGGCGTGTCGCTGCGGCGGGATATTCTCGCAATGGAAGACGCCGGCGCACGTGATTCCATGATTTTTTCGGATCTTGGCGTAGTGACAACCACGGCCGACAATGGTCCCGCACTAACGCGCTCGCTACTCACGCTGCTTGCCGAAAACCGGCCCGACGTCATCGTGCTTGAACTGGGCGATGGACTACTCGGTTGCTACGGCGTGGAAGCGATTCTGACAGACGATGAAATTCGCGATGCACTGACTGCAGTCATCTTGTGTGCCAACGACCCGGTCTCGGCCTGGGGCGGCGCGAAAATTCTGCGTGAAGACTTTAATATCGAGCCACTGCTTGTCACAGGACCCGCCACCGATAATGCCGTGGGCATCCAGCAGATACGAGAGCACGTCGGCCTGACGGGTATCAACGCATTGTCGAATGGCGTCGCACTCGGTGACGCTATAGCCGATGTATTGGCCGGAGCCACCTCATGAGCGACAAGATACAGGCAGTCGTGATTGGCGCCACGGGCTATGTCGGCGGAGAATTGCTGCGATTAATTTCAATGCATCCCGACTTGCAACTCGCGGCGGCAATATCTGAAAGCCGTGCGGGCGACAGAATTGCAGCGTGCTTTCCGCATCTGTCCGCCGTCTGCGGCGAAATGACCTTCGTATCCCACACTGAGTGGCTAGCGGCCATAGCCCCGGGATCCAGGCTGGCGATGTTTTCTGCAGCGCCGCATGGCGCATCGGCCGGAGCCATTAAAGTCGCTCTCGAGGCTGCTGAAAAAGCAGGCATGGACGTACACGTTGTCGATTCATCCGCTGATTTTCGTTTTTCAAATCTGAGGGATTTCGAATCCATCTACGGCATCGAGCACGGCGCACCCGAACTCATGGCCCGTTTTCAATGCGGCGTACCCGAGCATGTCAGCGCCATCAACACACCTCACATCGCTCACCCGGGGTGTTTCGCCACGGCGATTCTGCTCGCATCTGTTCCTCTGCTTGGCTCTGCGACTACCGACGGCGAGTTATTTGTCACAGGAATAACAGGTAGCACCGGATCGGGTAAGCGCCCACAGCCGGGCACGCACCACCCCGAACGACACAGCAACCTTTACGCGTACAAGCCCCTGACGCATCGACACACAGCTGAGATTGTCAGGCTCGCGAAGACTGCATCCGGTAAAGAGGCCAGGATCAACTTCGTACCACATTCCGGGCCCTATGCACGTGGCATATACGTAAGCGTGCAGGCGAAATTGAATCGGGAAATATCGCAGGCCGAGTTACAACAATTCTTTTTGGACGCATACGCTGACGCACCGTTTGTCGAGATCGTCAGCGAAATGCCAAAACTCAAGGATGTTGTCGCCAGCAACTATTGCCATATTGGCATCGCTACCAGCGGCGACACAGTCGTCGTGACGTCTGCAATTGACAATCTCGTCAAAGGCGCGGCGGGAGGTGCGATGCAGTGGATGAATCGCTTATGGGATTTACCTGAAACGACGGGGCTTGGCGCACCGGCCCCCGCCTGGACATGATAAGAAAATGACCGACGCACGTTCACGTGAGACAGCATTAACGATTCCGGTTTACGGCCAGCTACCGTTCGTTCCCGTACGCGCCGCTGGCTGCGACATCATCACGGCCAGTGGCCGACGTATTCTCGATTTGTACGGCGGCCACGCTGTCGCGGCACTCGGTTACGGACACCCTCGATTGGTCGAAGCCATACAACGACAAAGCAAAGAACTGCTGTTTCAAAGCAATGCCGTCGCGCTCGATATTCGTGCCGAGGCCGCGGAACAACTGATCTCGATTGCGCCGAACAATCTGCATCGGGCATTCTTCGTGAACTCGGGTGCCGAGGCCAATGAGAATGCATTGCGCATGGCGTTTGTAACCACAGGCCGAAAAAAGATGCTTGCGATCACGCAGGGCTTCCACGGTCGCACTGCCGCTGCCGCCGCGGTCACTTGGAACAGCGATCGCTGGTATGGCTTTCCGATGCTTCCCTTCGACGTGGATTTCATTCCACGCGACGATTGCGACGCAGCGAAAAAAATGATCGGCGATGATGTTGCCGCAGTTATTTTTGAGCCTGTGCAAGGCGTTGCCGGTGCCCATGATTTATCGACAGACTTTGTGGAGACGCTGCGCGCTGCAACCGCAAGCCACGGTACGCTGTTAATTGCCGACGAAGTGCAATCCGGCATCGGACGCTCGGGTCAGTTCTTCGCCGTGCAAATATATGGAATCGAACCGGATATTCTTACGAGCGCCAAAGCACTGGGCGGTGGCATTCCTTGTGGCGCTGTTTTGTGCTCCGATGAGATTGCCGGCCGCTTCGGGCCGGGCGACCTGGGAACGACGTTCGGTGGTGGGCCTGTAGCCGCAGCCGCCATTGTCGCTGTTATTAAATCGATCAAGGCCGAAGGTCTCTTACAAAATGTTCGTCATCGTGAACTGCAGATTCGTGAACAGTGCGTCGTCGGGCCTGTAAGAAAAATTCAAGGTCTCGGGCTGTTGCTGGGACTGGTCTGCGACCGCCCCGCCGTCGACGTTCGTGACTTCCTGCTCGATCACGACATCCTGACGGGCACCAGCGACGACCCGGAGGTTGTCCGCATACTCGCACCGCTCATTTTAGAAGAGCAGCACGTCACACGACTCGCAGACACACTGGCACTCATGCCGCCAACCACAATATAGTCAAGGACCTGACAATGCACTACAGGAATACAGCATGAAATTCTTTAACGATCTTGCGGATTTCTCAGACGAACAGATACACGCCTTGCTGCAACTTGCAGGTCGACTTGATACCCACCCTGAGCCCGAGGCGCTGCGCGGCAAAGTGCTGTCCCTGCTCTTTCTAAGCCCGTCGCTGCGCACGCTGGCGTCGTTTCAAGCCGCAATGACGCGTCTGGGCGGTGGCTCCTTCGTCATTTCTCCCACTATGTCGATTCATGGCATCGAGACGCGGCCAGGCATCGTGATGGACGGCGCGGCTGCCGAACACATTCGCGAGGCTGTACCCGTGATCGCTTCCTATGGCGACGCCATTGGCATCCGCGCATTCGCGCAGCGCAGGGATCTGGAGCATGATCTGGCCGATACGGAATTCAAAGCATTGATCGACCTGATCGACACGCCCTATATCAATATGGAGTCGGCTATCGGTCATCCCTGCCAAAACCTGGCTGACTGGATGACACTGGATGACTTTTCCATTCCTGCGAATGGCGGCAAATTCGTGCTGAGCTGGGCCTATCACCCCAAAGCCCTGCCACTTGCCGTACCCGCATCAACCCTGTACACGGCAGCCAGACGCGGCATGGATGTCACGGTATTGCGGCCCGAGGGTTTCGCACTGCCCGACACAGTCATGGAGCGCGCGCGACGAGCTGCCGATGCAGCAGGCGGCTCGGTGCAGGAAACGGATCAGCGGGCGGCAGCAATGGAAGGCGCGCATGTGATCTATGCAAAGTCCTGGTCATCGACGACGTCTTACGGCGACACCATCGCGGACCAGAAGCTGCGCAACGAATTGATCTCGTGGTGTGTTGACGAGTCCTGGTTTGATAATGCGCAAGACGACTGCCGCTTCATGCATTGCCTGCCCGTGCGACGCGGCGTCGTTGTCAGCGAGCCCGTGCTGGACGGTCCGCGCAGCATTGTTATACACGAAGCTCGTAACCGTATGCTGGCGCAAATGGCCGTCCTGCACCAAATGCTCGGAAACTCAGCATGACGTCCAGGAAAGATCGCGCCATCGTCGTAGCGGCACTTAAGCACGCGGCGCCTTACATTCGTTTGTTCAAGGGCAAGGTATTTGTTCTCAAAGTCGGTGGCGACGCGTTCGCCGACCGCATGCAAACGAAAGATTTCATGGAGCAAGTCGGCATCCTGCATCAG